>Ga0163144_10015730_pt1 | contig 15576 bp, 16 predicted proteins | sample OliLak19BULKMAT1_FD_123175 | JGI IMG/M metagenome (GOLD analysis project Ga0163144, IMG submission 123175) | Freshwater microbial mat bacterial communities from Lake Vanda, McMurdo Dry Valleys, Antarctica - Oligotrophic Lake LV.19.BULKMAT1 | ecosystem: Environmental > Aquatic > Freshwater >...
CAAGCGGGCCGGAGCCGGTGCGTCCGACCACACGTCCGCTTCCCGTGCCGTTGTCGAGAGACACGACGGTCATGTCCGACCCATCGGATACCAGTATCGAACCGCTCCTGAGCGGCTGCACGAACAGCGCGTTGGTGAACTCGGGGTCAAACGTGCGCGTGGCGGCGGGGAGCGGGCGTTCGGCGATCGGCTGCGCCGACACTGTCGCACTCGGTGCGCCAGCGCCCAGCGCGACGCCCAGCGTGGACCAACTCATTCGACGACGGCGATGCGGCATGGACAGCCTCAGCGATGGGTGAACCTGCAAACTAGGAGGTCGACCGGACATCGGACCAGCGTGGTCCCCGCTCTATATTTCGCGAAATCCCCTACTCCACGCCGGGTCGCCGTGCCGCGCCCGTCGCATCCCACTGTCCCGTCTTCGCCATGGCGTCCTTCCAAGTTCCCCCGCTCGGCGAATCCATCGTCGAAGCGACCGTGTCCCGCTGGCACAAGCAGGTCGGCGAAGTCGTCGCTGCGGGCGACACGCTGGTCGAACTCGAAACGGACAAGATCACAGTGGAGGTGCCAGCGCTTGAGGCCGGCACAATCACGGCGCATCTGAAAAACGAGGGCGATGTGGTGAATGTGGGCGACGTGCTCGGTGAGCTCACGCCCGGTGCCGCGGGCGCCGGGGCTGCACCGTCGGCGCCAGCGGCGACTGCTCCGGCTCCGGCTCAGGCCGCGGCCAGCGCCGTGGGACAGGCCGCGGCCAGCGCCGTGGGACAGACCGCGGCCAGCGCCGTGGGACAGGCCGCGGCCAGCCCGCCGGCGGATTCGGCCGCTCCGGTGTCCACCTCGGGAAGCGACGATCTTAAAGCCTCACCCGCCGCGAGGCGACTCGCGGCGGAGCAGGGCACGGATCTCGCGCAGGTCGCGGGCACGGGACGCGGTGGCGTGGTCGCCAAGGCCGACGTAATCGCGGCCGGTAAGAGCGCGCCTACCGCGCCTGCCGCACCGGCGCCCAGCGAGCCGAAGGCACCGGCCCCGCCCGTCCCCGCCATGGCGCGCACGCGCCGCGACGACGAGCCGCGTGAGACACGGGAGAAAATGTCTACGCGTCGCAAGCGCATCGCACAAAACCTGCTGCAATCGCAGCAGAACACGGCGCACCTGACCACGTTCAACGAGATCGACATGACGGCGGTCTCGGCGCTGCGCGACCGCCTGCGCGAGCGAGTGGAGAAAGACCACGGTCTTCGCCTGTCGTACATGCCGTTCTTCGCCAAAGCCGCGTGTCTCGCCCTCGAAGCCTTCCCCACGGTGAATGCGCAGATCGATGGCGACCATTTTGTCTACCATCACTACGTCAATCTTGGCATCGCGGTGGCCAGTGACGCCGGTCTCGTGGTGCCGAATGTGAAAGACGCGCACACGCGCTCACTCATCGAACTCGGACATGACATCGGCGCCGTGGCGAAGAAGGCGCGTGACGGCAAGTTGGGCATGGACGATCTCACAGGCGGCACGTTCACCCTCACCAACGGTGGTGTGTTCGGCTCTCTCGTCTCCACGCCGATCATCAACTATCCGCAGGTCGGCATTCTGGGGCTGCACAAAATTCAGGACCGCCCCGTGGCCGAAAAGGGGCAGGTGGTCGTTCGCCCGATGATGTACATCGCGCTCTCGTACGATCATCGCATCATCGACGGACAGCAGGCCGTGCTGTTTCTGGTGCGCGTGAAAGAGCTGATGGAAGATCCGGCTTCGATGCTGCTGTACTGAGCCAGCAGCACCAGCCAGTTGGTGCGCGACCGAACCGGCCCGCGCACCCGAGAGCACAAAAAAAGACGTCCTGCACGGAAAACCGTGCAGGACGTCAGGCCGCTTACTGACGTTACCGTACGAAGACGGGCTCCGCGTTGGGCGGTTTGGGAGAGAAGCAGCGATTGCTCACGCGACTCACTGCGGTAAGGACTCCTGAATCCTACACCCGTAACGTATAGCGACGGCCCCGCAAAATGATATAGGGCGTTTGCCCAATACCAATTCGTGACGATTCCGACCCCGCGTTATCTTGCGTGCATGACCACTCCCCAGACCTTCGACGTCCTCGTGCTCGGCGGCGGACCAGGCGGCTACGTCGCCAGCATTCGCGCGGCACAACTCGGCTTCTCCGTGGCCTGCGTCGAGGCCGACGCGACGCTTGGCGGTACGTGTGTGAACGTCGGATGCATCCCGTCCAAGGCGCTGCTCAGCTCTTCGGAACACTTCGAGTGGTTGCGCCTGCACGCGGCCGAACACGGCATCGCTGCGGACAACGTGCGCGTCGACCTCGCCACCATGCAGGCGCGCAAGACTGATGTCGTGCTGCAGAACACCAAAGGCGTTGAGTTCCTCTTCAAGAAGAACAAGATCACGTGGGCGAAGGGATTCGGGACGCTGCTGCCGAACAACGTGATGGAAGTGCGCGCGCACGATGGAACGGTTACGCACCTGCAGGGCACGCACGTGATTCTGGCCACCGGTTCCGTTCCCATTCAGCTGCCGTTTCTGCCGTTCGACGAACGCCGCGTGCACTCGAACGTGGGTGCGCTGCAACTGGCCGAGGTGCCCGAGCACTTGATCGTGATTGGCGGTGGCGTGATTGGACTCGAACTCGGCTCGGTGTGGCGCCGACTTGGCGCGAAGGTAACCGTCGTCGAGTTTGCGCCCACCATTCTTGTTGGCAACGACGACGATATCGTGCGTGAAGCCGACAAGATTTTTCGCAAGCAGGGACTCGACATTCAGCTGGGCACACGCGTCATCGGTGCCGACGTGCGCGAAGACGGCGTCACGGTACACTGCGTGCAGAACGAACAGACCGTCTCGTTCGACGCCGATCACGTGCTCGTCTCCGTGGGCCGCAAACCCACATTGCACGGCATCGACGCCGCCACACTCGGACTCGCCCTCGGTGCACGCGGTGAGATTCTTGTTGACGATCAGCAGCGCACGAACCTGCCCAACGTCTACGCGATTGGTGATGTCACGGGTGGCAAACTGCTTGCCCACAAGGCGGAAGAGGAAGGCGTGATCGCCGCCGAAGTCATCGCGGGCAAGCCGGTGCACATGCATCAGCACACGGTGCCCGGCATCGTGTACACGTGGCCCGAAATCGCCACGGTCGGCTCCACAGAAGCCGAGGTGAAAGCAAGTGGCCGTGCCTATCGCACCGGCAAGTTCCCCTTCAGCGCCAACGGACGTGCGCGGACGATGGGCGAAACGTCAGGCTTCGTGAAGTTCGTGGTGGACGCCGAGTCCGACGAGATTCTCGGCTGCCACATGATCGGACCGAACGTGGGCGATCTGATGGCCGAGGTGGTGTTGGCGATGGAGTACCGAGGCTCCGCCGAAGACATCGCGATCACGGTACACTCGCATCCCACGCTTTCCGAAACCACCAAGGAAGCGGCGCTGGCGGCGATCGGTCGCGTTTTGCACATGTAGACGGTTTCGTATGGTGTGGCGGCTCACGGGCCCGGGTGCACTCCGGCACGCGTCAACAAAATCGCCGCCACGCCAACAGTACGCACGTGCACTCCTCGGCAAATGCGGAACCACACACGGCGCAAACCGTCCACTGTAAACCGTTCACCCAAACCGTAAACGGGAAGCGCTATCTCCACGTTACACGTAGCGGGCGTAATGGGCGGAAAACCGTGAACAGTGAACGGTGATTGGTAAACGGTGGTCGACCATTACTGCCCCTCGCCTGTGCGGTCCAGATCGCGCCTTCAGTTCACGGTACGAGTTGACCGTGAACGGTTCACAGTGCGAAATCGCGAGGCCGTCCACCGTAAACTGATCACCCGAACTGTAAACTGAAGGCGAGATCTGGACGGTACACGTAGAGGGCGTAGTGGGCGGAAAACCGTTAACCGCCCTACCGCCGGCTCGCCGCCGAGTTCCGCGTTGGCGTCCCACAGTTCGGAATCGTGATCGGCTGTCCGCGCGGCCACGCCGGCAACGGATTCAGCAATGCCCGCGAACTCCGCTCCGGATCCTCACTCGCCATGTATGCCAGCATCGCCGTCAACGTGGCGTTGTGCTTCACGTCGTCAACAATCAGCTTGCCGTACGAATCACGCTTCGTGTGGCAGGTGCTGTTGCTGTAATCCCACGACAGGGCATTGCGTGTGAGCGCCGGCGCGCCGCGGCAGGCAAACGAGACGTGGTCCGTCCCGCCACCAATGCCGCCGCTGCGCGGCTGACACGCCCCCGGAGAGACCCGGGCCCGAGAGCCTGAACCGGAACTGACATGCGCGGTTCCGCGAGATCGGGATGCGATTGGGCTGGGGACAGCGACGGCAGCATCACGATTGCCTCAGCCCCCGCAGTCGCGCTGCTGCATGGCCGTGACGACGGTCCCCGCCCCGACTTGCCCGGCGTGTCGGGATCTGTGCAGGGCGCCGTCGAGGGTCCCGTTCTGGCGCGTGTCAGCCGCGCAGCGGTTGTTGACGCGTCGGAACGGGACCCTCGGTGACGCCCTCCGCCCCGAAATCGAAAACGCCGGTCCCCGTCCGAAGGCGAAGACCGGCGTGATCACCAGGCACACAACGTCCCGAGTTATCCCACGAGGCGGGCCAGGAGGAAACCGACAGCGATAAGGCTGGCGGCCGCCAACAGTGCGGTCATCGGTGTGAGCGCGATGCGTCCATCAACGGCGGCGGTTGCCGCGGACGTTGACGCGACCGCGGCGACACTCGGCCGCGCATCCGGCAGTGCGTCCATGATGCGCTGCGAAACATAGGACGGCGTGGTCATGCGACGACGCGCCGATGTCTCGGTTTCGATGCGGCTCCACAGCGCCACCTGACGCGCGTCCGCGGCGCGTGCGTCGGCTTCGGAGGCTTCACCATCCAGCCATGCATGCACGGCCGGCGGCGTGGTGCCGAATGCTTCGTTGCCCGGCAGTGGAACTTCACGATCGGCCAACGGCGCACCATTGGCGAGACGGCCGGCATCGCGGCCGAGGCCCGGACGATCCGTGCCTTCCTGGGGATTCTGTGGCTCGAGCATCAGGTGTATTTCTCCTCTAAAAGCGCTTGCAAAGCTTCGCGTGCCCGATGCACGCGCATCTTCAGTGCGCCTACGGTAGTAGCGAGTAGATCCGCCATCTCCTCGTATGAACGGCCTTCGACATGCTTCATGACGAAGGCCTCGCGAAGTGACGGTGCCAACTCGGCCAGCGCACCATCGAGATCCTGCCGCAACTCGGTGCGATCGAGATCTTCGTCGGGCGTGGTGTAGTTGGACGGTTGATCGTCCTCGTCGTAGCTGAGATGCGACCGCCGAATATTCTTCAGCCAGTCTTTGCAGCCGTTTGCTACGATTCGGAAGAGCCAGGCATCGAACCGTCCGCGCACTTCACCGAGGTGATGATACGCTTTGATGAACGATGTCTGCAGGATGTCCTCGGCAACGTCCGGCGAGCCGGTCATGCCGAGGGCGTGGCGATACAGTGCATCACTGTACCGATTGATCAACGTCGCGAATGCGTTGCGGTCTCCCGCAATCACTCGTGAGATGATGTCCTGATCCGAATCGACTTCTGCCGGTAACGCCGTGTCAGTATTGGTCACGGCGCTAGGATAACCCCGAAGTGAAGCTTCGGACAATCCTTCGTGATCAGGAATCGGTATAACGGCTGCTCCGATCCTCACGTTAGAAAGACGAATCGCGGGGCGTCGGGTAACACGTGTAACGTGCGTCACCAAAGCATCTTACACTCTGGAAACGCGTCTGTTTTCCCACGTGCGGCGCGGCATGATGCCGACGAGCCCACCTCCCTCTGACGCGCTGTCCGCCGGATGCTCAGGGCGTAACGGCGGTGGTGCGGATGTCGGAGGACGCTATCACGTCGAACGCATGCCATCCGTTTGCCCGTACGATATGGTTGTGCTCGCCAAGTTGTGGTGAGGGCCGTCGAAGCACGCCGCCCGTGGCCGGCGCGACACCGGTCAGCGCATCCGCGGAAACGTGTTCCAACGCTTCCGGCACGGACTGCACCACGCCACAGGGCACGCCCACCAGCGACAAGCGCTCGATCCACTCGGCTGCGGGGCGAGTACGCAGAACGGTGATGAGCTGCGGCACGAGGCGCTCGCGATCGGTGACGCGGCCGGCGTTGGTGCGCCACTGCGCCGCGTCATCCATGCCAAGCACCGGCGCGCACTGCGCCCACTGCGCATCGTTGCCCACGGCCAGCACCAACGGGCGGTCGCTGGCGTCGAACAGCTGATACGGTACCAGGTTCGGGTGGGCGTTTCCCCACCGTTTCGGCGGCGTGCCGGAGACGAGCGTGTTCTGCGCCACGTTGACCAGCGCCGCTGTGGCGGACCCGAACAGCGAGACCTGGACGTGCCGCTGCGCGGCAGTGAGACGAGCACGTCCCACGAGCGCGGCGAGGATTGCGGCGACCGCGTCCTTCCCGGCGATAACATCGACCAGCGCCACGCCCACCTTGCTCGGCGGTCCGTCTTCCGGACCGGTGATTGACATCCAGCCCGCCTCGGCCTGAACCACGAAATCGTATCCGGGGCGCGCGCTTTGAGCGCCGAAACCCGAGATGGTGCACCAGATCAGTTGAGGATGCGCGTTCAGCAATGCGTTCGCATCGAGCCCTTTTCGCAACAGCGTGCCCGGCAGGTAGTTCTCCACGAGGACATCGGCGTTGGCAACGAGGTCAAGCAGCAGCGCCCGATCTCGCGGCTCATCGAGGTTGGCGGTCAGGCTCAGCTTGTTGCGGTTGATGCTTCGAAAGTACGCGCTTTCGCCAAACCGATCAAACGGCGGGCCCCAGCCGCGGGTGTCATCTCCGAGTTCGGGGCGTTCCACTTTGAGTACGTCGGCGCCCATATCGCCGAGCATCATGGTGCAGAGCGGCCCGGCGAGCACGCGAGAAAGGTCCAGTACGCGAATGCCGGAAAGCGGAGGTGATTGTATAATGTCGGTCATATGTATTTATTATGTCTCCTGTTTCGCTACATTACTTGAGATTTCGGGAGAATGACCAATAATTCGACGGGTGCACTCCCGGCGCAAACCCGTTCCGAAAGAACGTTACCCTACCTTGCGTAGATGTCCAGAAATCATATAGTTACAGCGTTCTAGCCTGTCCCGCTCCGTGATCGGCCGTCCTTATCTGGCGCGACCGCGGCGTTTGTTCGTGCCTTCACACAGGACCTTCGGGTCCTTGAGCGCCCCGTTCGGCCGACATTGTCGGCGTTGATCTGGTGGCAGGAGATCTTGAGTCCATGGCCGATACATCGCTGGATAGCGATTCGTCAGCAGAAGTCGAAACCCCAGCGCCAGCGTCGCCACCGCCGCGTCGCGGCCCAGGGCATCGCGGCGCTGACGCCAGCGATACGGCGGCCGAAATGGCGCGTCGCGCTCACGAAATCAGCTTGGAGGCCGGCAGTCGCATGTCCGGCTCCATGCGCGATGTCGTGCGCGCCGCTGCGGGGCTGAGCGCGTTTGCGATTGAAAGCGCGCGCGAGCTCATCCACTACATGGTACGTCGTGGCCAGATGAATGCCGACGAGGCCGACAGCCTCATCGCTGAAGCTGAAGCGGCCTACATCGAGAAGCACGGCGCGCTGCCCAAGCCGGAGCCACCAAAGCCCGCGCCCAAGCCGCAGCCCTTGAACGTGCGTCCGCCACAGCCAGCCGCACCCAAGCCAGCGCCTGCTCCACCGGTGCCCGTTGCCGCACCCGCCGAGCCAGTGGCCGAGGCTCCGGCGCCCGCGAAGAAGGCCGCTCCACAGACTCCCGACAAGCCCGTCGCCAAGGCGCCGGCCAAGGCTGAGCCGGCCAAGGCTGAGCCGGCCAAACCGGCGCCGGCCCCCAAGCCAGCCGCTAAGGCACCGGTGAAAGCACCGGCGAAAGCAGCGGCGAAGCCCGCGGCCAAAGCGCCGGCCAAAGCGCCGGCCAAAGCGCCGGCCAAGGCTCCAGCCAAGGTTCCGACCAAGGCGGCTGCCAAGGCGCCCGCAAAGGCCCCGGCCAAGGCACCTCCGAAGGCCGTCAAGACCGCTGCCAAGGCTCCGGCCAAGAAGGCGGCAAAGAAGAAGTAGACGCAGTGACACGCACGCCGGCGCTTTCCGCAAGCGCCCCGACCCGCCTCGACTTCGGGGGTGGCTGGACTGACGTCCCGCCCTACCCCGCTGAGCGAGGCGGTTTCGTCTGCGCCCTCGCCATTGAGCGACGCGCTCGGGTCACCCTGACGCCGCGTGCGGCAGACGCCGCGCCAATGCCACCCATCGTGCAGGCCGCGCTCCGCCGCGCCGGCGCGGAGACCCTGCACGCCTCGCTGGATAGCGATTTCCCGGTCGGCGCCGGCCTCGGCGGTTCGTCCGCTGCCTGCGTGGCGCTGTCGGCCGCGCTCGCAGCCTGGAGGGGGGTCGCCGTTAGCCCCGCGCAGCTTGCGGAACGCAGTCGCGAGATCGAGGTGGAAGACATGGGGATCGTGGGCGGGCGACAGGATCACTACGCCGCCGCCTTCGGGGGCGCGCTCGCGCTCACGTTCGGCGACCGCGTCATCGTCGATACCATCGCGCTCAGCGCGCCAACGTGCGCGGCGCTGGAGCACCGATGTCTGGTGCGCTTCACCGGTGAATCGCGCATCTCCGGCGAGACGATCCAAGCCGTACTCGATGCGTATCTCGCGCGCACGCCATCGGTCGTGTTCGCGCTGGATCGTATGGCCGCACTCGCGCGGCTGATGGCGACATCACTCACGCACGGCGATCTCGAATCACTCGGTGCACTCGTCGGTGAACATTGGGTGCATCAACGATCCTTGCATCCCGCTATCGCGACGCCGCGCATCGATACCATGATCACCCGTGCGCTCGCCGCCGGCGCACTCGGCGCCAAGCCCTTGGGCGCATCGGGTGGTGGCTGCGTGCTGGTGATCGCGGCCCGTGACCGTGTGCACGACGTCGCCGCGGCGATCGACGGCCTCGGTGAGCCGCTGCCGTTTCGTATCGCGCAGCACGGCGTCGATGTCATGCAGTTGCGGTAGGCGGTATCCGGCATTTACTGGCCTTGGTCCGGGCCGTCAGGACCGCGCTCTCCGTTGACGGTACGGGTTTCCGGTGAATAGTGCACGGCGTAAACCGTGCACCGTCAACCACCCGCGACGCACGCGCACATGCTATCATCCACCGCATGTCCTCGCGCTTCCCCCTCGACGCCATCGCACTCACGGAAGCGCTGGTCGCTATTGACTCGCGCAATCCTGAACTTGTCCCGTTTGGGCCGGGCGAGAGCGCCGTGGCGCAGCGACTCGCCGAGATTCTTTCCGGCTGGGGATTTGCGGTGTCGCTCGACGAAGTGGCACCCGGGCGGCCGAATGTGATTGCACGTATCGGCCCGACGGGACGCTCGCCGCTGATTCTCAACGGGCATCTCGACGTGGTCGGCACCGAGGGCATGACGCACGCACCGTTCGAGCCCACGCGCACGAACGGACGGTTGCACGGTCGCGGCTCCAATGACATGAAGGGTGGTGTCGCTGCTATGTGTGTGGCGGCGGCACGCGCCGCCGCGCGCGGTGCACTGGCGAGTGAAATCATCATTACGGCGGTGTGCGACGAGGAGTACCGCAGCATCGGCACCGCCGCGCTGATCGCACGGGATCTGCGCGCTACGGGAGCCATCGTCACCGAACCGACGCGCCTGTCGATTTGTCCGGCGCACAAAGGGTTCGCCTGGTTCGATGTGATTGTGCATGGTCGTGCGGCGCATGGCAGCTGCCCTGCGGTTGGGGTGGACGCGATTGCCCATGCGGGGCTGTTGCTGAGTGCGATGGTGCGATACGAACACGACGTGCTGCGCACCCGCACGCACGATCTGCTCGGCCACGCCTCCATGCACGCCTCCATGATCAGCGGTGGCACCGGTTGGTCCACCTATCCTGATCACTGTCATTTGCAACTCGAACGTCGCACGGTGCCGGGAGAGTCGGCAGAAGCCGTGCAGCGCGAACTCGACGCGCTGTGCACATCCATCGCATGCAGCCACGCGTCATTTCGTGCGGACGTCACGATGCACACCGTGCAACCGCCCAACGACGTCGCCGTGGATGCGCCGATCGTTCGCGAAATCGCGCGCGCGCTCGAGGCGCAGGGACACGCGTCGCCCATCGACGGGCTCTCCTGCTGGACTGACGCGGCGTTGTTGACGGCGGCCGGTATCCCGGCCGTTTGTTTCGGACCGGGCGACATCGCGCGCGCACACGCGGCCGAAGAGTGGATCGACGAGGCTGAGGTACAAATCGCCGCCGATGTGCTCGAAGCCGTCTGTTCGGCGTGGGGCCGCTAAACTCACCTCACACACATGCCCCGACTTTCCGTTGCGCAGTACGACATCCTTGAGCGTGCCATTGAACGCGGCCACCGTGTGGTTGTGCGCCGTGGTCAACATGAATATCTGGTCTTCCCCGAGCGCATCGCGTTTCAGGGCAGTCGCGAGCAGTTGATCACGCGCCATCCCACCACGGGCGACCGCCTGGTCTTTCAGCTGGATGAACTGGACGCGCTGGAGGCCGTCAAGTGAGTGCGCGGTTTCCGCTCGTCGCCATTTATGCCGACGAGTCGTGCCTCGGCAACGGCCAGTCCGGCGACACACCCGGCGGGGCCGGTGCGCTCGTGGAGTATCTCGGACGCGACGGCGACGTGCGTCGCTTCGATCTCTGGCTCTCCGAACCGAACACCACCAACAATCGCATGGCGCTGCGCTCGGTCATCGACACGTTCGATGCGATTTCGCGCAAGGGCAACACCCTCAGCATCCGGTTCACCACCGATTCGCGCTACATCGTGGATGGGATGACCGAATGGGTGCGTGGCTGGCGCGCCCGCGGGTGGAAACGCAAGGCCGGTGCGGTGGAGAACGTCGAGCTCTGGCAGGCGGCCGTGGCAGCCCTGCGCAGCCATGAGGTAGAATGGCGATGGGTGCGCGGGCACGCTGGACACGCGCAAAACGAGTATGCCAACCACCTCGCGACCCGGGCGGCGGCGCAACAGGACGGGTCGAACGGCGCGCTCGTCAGTTCGGGGTTTGACCTCTGGGCGAGCACGCAGAAGCCTGGCAGCACGGGGGCACCGGACCCGTTCCCGAGCGCCGAGGCCTTCAGGCCCGCGCCCCCGCTGTAACGATCGCGGCGCATTCCGACGTGACGCCGCTACCGCGTCGGGCGTCTACAGTGGAAGGAATCCCGGCAGTGCACCGTCGCCCGTCCACCCCGCATCGACCATGTTCAAGATCCTTTTCATCCTCGCGATTGGCGTAGCCATCGGCTACGGTTACGGTTGGAAGGATGCGCAGCAGAACGACAAGGTCATTTACGAGCGGCTCGTCGACCAGATCGGCGGGCACAATCGTGACCTCGTCGGCAACGATATCGACGCCAAGATGGCCACGTCCGACGGACGCTGACCTCACGCGTCCACACACCGTCATGGACGACCTCGACCGCCTCGCGTTCCGCGTTGCGCGCACTGTGCGCGCCACCTATCCGCACCTCCTCGAGCACGGCTTCACGCTGTCGGATCTCGAGGAGCGACTGGCGCCGTTCCCTGAGGCGCGTCGCGAAATGGCCAGCAATGGCCCGGACGGGTATGAGCTGACCATTCTGCGATTGCTCGCCGGCGAGCGTGGCTATCTCTCGGCCGAACCCGAGTTGCAGCAGGCCTGTCGCCGCGCGCTGCAGATGCCGTCACCCACGGTGTCTATCGTGCGGACCTATGCCGGCGGCACCTTGACGCTGCGCAATCCGGCCTTCATCCTGGGCGCGGAACGCACCAGCGGCGCGTACCCCGCGGCGAGTGCAACAGGCGAGAGCGCCGCGTCGGCCGAGCCCGCCCGCGTTGAGCACACGGACACGCGCTGCAACTGCCATTTCTGCGGTGGCTCGCTGCCCAGCGGCCGGTCGCTGACCTATTGCCCATTCTGCGGGCTCAACCTCACGGTACGCCAGTGCCCCGCGTGCAGCACGGAACTCGAGCGCTCCTGGCGATTCTGCGTCACGTGCGGACGGCAGGCCGACGACGGCGACGCGCGCGTTTGTGACGAAACCGGCGAGCTCGCGGCGGTGGCGAGCACGGGAACGCCGGAGTCTGGCGCCCACACCGTCCAGAGCTTGGAACAGCGGCGCAACCGGTGAGTCGCGCGCCGCTGCGCGTCGCCACGCTGCCTGGCGACGGGATCGGACCGGAAGTCACGCATTCGGCCGTTGCGGCGCTGCGCACCGTCTGCGACCGCTACGACATTCCGCTCGAAATCGAAGCGCTCCCGTACGGCGCGACGTGGTATCTGGCCACCGGGCAAGGCATGCCGTCAGGTGAGCCGCAGCGTCTCGCGCGGTCATTCGACGCGATTCTGGCCGGCGCACTCGGAGATCCGCGCGTCAAAGATCACGAGCACGTGCGGCAAATCCGGCACGCGCTCTTTGTGCAGCTCGATCTGTACGCCAGCCTGCGACCAGCGCGTCAACTGCTCCCCGTCCTGTCACCGTTGGCCAATGTGCGCGACGGTCGTTCCCATGTCGACATCGCGGTCATCAGCGAGAACCTCGAAGGCTTTCATCCCGACCGGGACCGCCGGGTTCGCGTGAACGACGACGAAGACGCCTATGTGACGGAGGAATGGCACACCCCGCACCTCGTAGCGCGCCTGGTGCGTTTTGCGTTCGCCTGGGCGCGGCTGCGCGGACGACGTCGCGTCACGCTGGTGGACAAGACCAATCTTGTGCCGGCGCATCGGCTGTGGCGTCACGCGTTCAACACCGTGGCCATGGAGTACCCCGACATCGCCCACGACGTGCGTCTGGTCGACACGGTCGCGCACGATCTCGTGCGTGCCCCGGAGCGACTCGATGTCCTGGTGACCACCAATCTGTTCGGTGAGATTCTGAGTGATCTCACCGCCGGCCTTGTGGGCGGACTGGGGCTCGCGGCCAGTGCCAGCCTGCATCCCGGTCGGTGTTCCCTGTTTGAGCCGGTGCATGGGAGTGCGCCAGACCTTGTCGGCACGGGGCGCGCCAATCCGCTGGCGGCGATCCGCGCGACTGCGCTGCTGCTCGATACCTGCGGGCATCGGGCGGCGGCCTCCATGGTCGATAGCGCCGTGCTTGCGTCGCTCCATGCGCAGGTTACCACGCCCGACCTGGGCGGGCGCGCCAGTACAGGCGCCGTCACCGACTACGTGGTGCGCTACTTGCGAACCTCACGGCTCGAGCCCGGGATCGGCGCGTAGTCAGCGGTTTCGCGCACGACGCGGCCCAGCCCGACGGTGGGCGCAGAAGGAGCCGCTGTGGGGTATTGGTGACGTGTCTGCCACCGCTTGTCCGCACACGCACCACACATCGGATATTCTTCCATCATGCGCCTTTCCCGAGTTTTTCCCGTCATTCTCGCGGCCCTGCTCGGCGTCGCCGGCTGCGTGCCATCCAGCGCCACTCCGGACGCGCTCCCGTCCGCTCCCGCGGCCGCGAGGTGGCCGGTCAAGGTGCAGTCGCACGTGGACCTCTGGCTGCACGGCTTTGGCATGATCACCACGGACACGCTGCCGGTACCGCTCTTTCGCCGCGGCTATCGCGACTCGATGACCGTCCTCAAAAACCGCGCCAACGCCTACTCGACGCTCGACGCCAATCGGCAGGAGCTCGCGGCGCGGCTGGGGACAACGCCGGCGCTGCAAAACGCACAGTTCCTCGTTTTCTCTTTCCCGGATTGGGAATCGTTGTCGGGAGCGATTGATCTTTTCCTGAAAGCGGAAGGAGATCCACAACGCGCCGGGAATCAGGAGTCGGCCGCCGTCGTCGGATTTCTCGGCGCACAGTTCCCGACCGTCGCCGACCGTCAGTGGCTGCGAAAGTTTTACGACGGACTGGTCGACGAGCGCAAGTCGTTCTACCAGACTTTCTGGACCAACGCACAGCGTGATCGCGCCGGCGTGTTGAATGCGGTGACTTCGTTGTGGGAGCAGCAGTATCGCGACCGGTTCGCGCGTTTCCTCGGCAGTACGCAGCAGCGCAGCGGCGAGATACTGGTGTCGCTGCCCCTCGGCCCGGAAGGCCGCGCCGCGGGCGGCCGGGAGGGGCAAACGCTCGTCGCGGTGCCGATGCCCGGTCGCACGCAGGACGCTCGGGAGGCGGTGATCGTGTTCGCGCATGAGGTGGTCGGGTCGACAGCCGGTTCTGCCGTCAACGACAATACCACGCCGGCCGAGAAGCGCAGCGGCGCCTCGGAGCGCTTCGTGGCGTACGCGCAGGTCCGAGGCGGCGCGATTCTCCTCGAGAACATCGCACCCGAACTCGTCGATCCGTATGTGCGATATTATCTCGCGCAAGGCGGGCATCGCATTGGAACGCTGAACACCAGTGCGCAGCGTACGGCGGCGTTGGCGGCCGCGTACCCGTTGCCGACGGCGGTGCTCGACGGCATGAAGCGACAGATCGAAATCGCTCTTGGCGGCATTTGACGTGACCGACGACACGTCTCGACGGTTGCCAGCGTAGTAATCACCATGGCCGACGACAAGAACGCAGTCACCAAGACATCTGTGAATGAGCCCGAGGCCCAGTTGCCTCGCGCCGCGCTTGAGCGCGTGCTCGCGCGTGCCGCCGAGTTGCAGACGCAGGGTGCCGATTCACCGGAAGTCATCAGCGAAGCGCGTCTGCTCGAAATCGGGCGCGAGGTCGGGATCGATCCCGATCATCTGCGCCTCGCGATCGCGGAGGAGCGCGGGCGTTCGCCGATGTTGCCCGACGAGCCCGGTCGCATCGCGCTGGCCCTGGGTGACGCGCACACCGCCGCGCAGCGCGCGGTGCCCGGATCCCCCGACGCCGTGCTCGCCGCCCTTGATCGATGGATGCAGCGAGAGGAGCAGTACGCCGTCAAGCGTCGCTTCGGCGCCCGCATGTCGTGGGAGAAGCGTCGCAATGCGTTCGCGCAGCTCACGCGGGGGCTGAACGGTCGGAACTCTGATCTCTCACGGGCGGACGAAGTGAGCGCGGTGGTCACGCCGGTGGACGGTGCGCGATCACTCGTGCGTCTCGACGCCGATCTGCGAATGCATCGCAAATCGCAGCGTGATGGTGTGATCGTACTTGGTGTCGTCAATGGTGTGGTGGCGGCGGCCTGGATTACGCCGCTGGCGGTACTGACGGCGATCTCGGGTGCCGACGTCTCGCCGATTCCGTTTGCGGCAATGGCACTCGGCGGCCTGGTGGCTCAAGGCGGTGTGAGTGCGCTGGTGTGGCGCGGCATCAAAAACTCGTTCCGTCAGGCGGTGGCGCGCACGCAGTTGCGGCTTGAACAGCTGCTCGATGCGCTGGAGCATGGTGATGCCGGCTCTCCGCCCACGTTGCTTGAACAGTTACGGCAAACGCTGATTCCGCCGGGATTGCTCAAGTAGCGGCGCCAGCACGTTACGCGAACCTCAGCTCGAACGCGCGACGTCGCACCCGTTCCACGAGTTTGCGCACGGCCGCGTTGCTCATGACGAGCATCGGTCCCGCCATCAGCAGCGACTTCACTTCGCGCCGCG
>Ga0163144_10015732_pt1 | contig 15575 bp, 14 predicted proteins | sample OliLak19BULKMAT1_FD_123175 | JGI IMG/M metagenome (GOLD analysis project Ga0163144, IMG submission 123175) | Freshwater microbial mat bacterial communities from Lake Vanda, McMurdo Dry Valleys, Antarctica - Oligotrophic Lake LV.19.BULKMAT1 | ecosystem: Environmental > Aquatic > Freshwater >...
ACTTGGAGCCTGCCGCGGGCGGACTCCTCCACCTTTCCGAAGCCGGTTTTGGCGAAGCCGCCCGGGTGACGCGCAACCATCGGCTATGGGAAACCTATCTCATCAAATACGCCGACATCGCCCCCAGCCATGTGGATCGGGATGCGGATCTCGTCGAGCACATCCTGGGAGCAGAACTTGTCCGTGAGTTGGAACGCGACCTCGGAGAGCGAACGGTGGAGATGCCGGTGCCACCCAGTCCGCATCGGATTGTCAATCTTGCCTCGTCTTAATGAATTTCACCCGCTTTTCGATTCGTGCCTGTTGCCGCGAGCGTGAGCGAGTGAGCGATGCGCCAAAAGATCCACTCACTCACGTTCGCGGCTGCGGGGCATCAACCTTCGAGATATGAACTGGACTTCCTTTGATACCTGGATTGTCGTGGTCGGAGCTCTTTGCGCGGTCGCCTGCGCCTTGCCTGGATGTTTCCTTGTGCTCCGCAAGATGAGCATGATGGGCGACGCGATCAGCCACGCCGTTCTCCCGGGCCTCGCGATCGCCTTCCTCCTGACCGGCACGCGAGCCAGCATACCGATGTTCCTCGGAGCGGCACTGGCCGGGGTGTTGACCGCGCTTTTCACCCAATGGATCACCCGTTTCGGCAACGTTGATCGAGGAGCAGCCATGGGCATCGTTTTCACGACAATGTTTGCGATCGGGCTGCTCCTCATCGTCCGGGCGGCTGATCATGTCGATCTCGATCCGAGTTGTGTTCTCTACGGCGCCATCGAACTGACCCCGATCGATCTGATCTCTTTCGCCGGTTACGAGGTGCCTCGCGCGGCGGTAGTGAACGGCATCGTCCTCCTGCTCAATCTCGGGATCATCATCCTCCTATTCAAAGAACTGCGCCTCAGCTCTTTCGATCCCGATTTGGCCGATACCTTGGGCTTCAGTTCCCAGTTTCTCCACTATCTGCTTATGACGATGGTGGCAGTGACCACGGTGGCCGCCTTCGAAAGCGTGGGCAGCATCATCGTGATCGCGATGCTGATCGTGCCTCCCGCCACCGCGTTGCTCTTGACCAACCGACTCTTCCCGATGCTCCTGATTTCGTCAGCCGTCGCCGCAGGATCTGCTTTACTTGGGCATGTCGGCGCTCTTATTGTTCCAGGCTGGCTCGGTTTCGAAAGCACAACCAGCTCAGGAATGATTGCTTTCGCCGCAGGCCTGCTCTTTCTCCTGGCCTGGCTCCTAAGTCCTAGCACGGGAATGATAACCCGATGGCTTGCTCGAAATAAAATAGAAGCAACTGATTGAAATTGTTTAAGTAACGCTATTTATTTACGCCTAATTCGGGAAAAAATCACTCGCCATCAATCCAGAATGGCACAGGATTAACGAGGTTCATCGGGTCAGGTCGCGCCGAAGGCGAGATCCATACCAGCTCGGGGCAACGACCTGGGAAGCGGTGTTTTTTAGGCCTGTGACCCCTGAAAGGGCGGGATCATATGGCACAGAGTAGGTCGCGCCTTCAGGTCGTGCGGCTCGAAACGACCGGATCCTCCAGGGCGTTGCCTTGGGCTGGTGTGATCCGCGCCGTTGGCGCTTCAGAACAGGACTCCTTTCCCATGACGATCATTTGATGTCTTAATCCCGTGGCATTCCCATCAGTCCAATCATCACGAAACCATTCCGTTCTTAACTGATTCAGGGAATCATCGTTTTTTCGATCTGGACCATTTTTACGAACCCGCTCTGCCGAAGTCGGCCACAAACCCGGCTTTGAATTTCCAACAAGCGGGGTCGAATAAGTTACGGAGAGATCCGAGAACCGGAAAGTCTCAACCCGCATGAAGCACGCCCCCGCCCGCATTGTCCTCGGCATCCTTCTGGTCGGTATCCGAGTCTTCGCGGATGATGTCGGCTCTTCGGTCGTTGCCACCCTCGCCCCCGAGCCGGACGAAGAGCTCAGCGGCGGCGCGACCACCGTTTTTCAAAACGGCCAAAACGCCTTTTCCCTTCCCCTCGCCAACATCTCCCGTGAAAATCGGCGGGAGCATGTCGTCGGCAATTCCTTCTTCAACAAAAACTGGGTCATTGCCCCCGCTTCGACGAGTGCCCGCGACGGACTCGGGCCCCTCTTCCATGCCCGCTCCTGCTCGGGCTGCCACACCCGTGACGGACGGGGCGCACCACCCGAACCAGGCGAGATGATGACTGGTCTGCTCTTTCGACTCAGCGTTCCGGGAGCTGGACCGCATGGCGAACCCTTGCCCGACCCAAGCTTTGGCGGGCAACTCAGCGTGCGTGGCATCCCCGGCGTGGAACCGGAGGGCGATGTCACAATCACTTATGAGGACGTTCCCGGGATCTTTGCGGATGGATCGCCCTATCAACTGCGCCGCCCGCTCTACCAGATCGTCCCGTCATCAGCCTACCCCGCCCCCAGTGAAACGCTCCTCACTAGCCCCCGAGTCGCCCCGCCGGTCCATGGTCTCGGACTGCTCGAAGCGGTTCCCGAAGCAACCATTCTCGCCCTCGCCGATCCCGACGATACCGATGCCGACGATATCTCCGGTCGCCCGAACTATGTCTGGAATCCTGAGGCACAGGTCCGCCAACTCGGCCGGTTCGGCTGGAAAGCCAATCAACCAGATCTGCGCCAACAGACCGCTGTGGCCTTCGTCGCGGATATCGGCATCACCTCATCCATTCATCCGCAGGAGGACATCACCGCTGTGCAGGTCGCCTCGCTCATCCCATTCGCAGCAGACCCCGCTGAACCCGAGCTCGATGAGAAGCTGCTCAAGCGGACCGTCCGTTATCAGCAGACGATCGCCCCGCCCGCCCGGCGAGACTGGACCGAACCGACCGTTCTGCAGGGCAAAGAACTTTTTACTCAAGCCCGCTGCGCCGCCTGCCATGTGCCGGTAATGGAGACGGCTGCCGAATTCCCCGAGGTTCCTGAACTGGCCGGACAAACGATCCGTCCCTACACCGACCTGCTCCTCCACGACATGGGTCCCGACCTGGCCGACGGGCGTCCCGACTTCGAGGCCGACGGGAGCGAATGGCGCACCCCGCCGCTCTGGGGCATCGGGCTCACCGAAGCGGTCAGTCGGCACACCTATTTTCTTCACGATGGACGAGCCCGCAATCTTGAGGAAGCAATCCTCTGGCACGGTGGCGAAGCCGAGTTCGCCAGAGAAGCCTACCGGCAGATGGCCCTCGAGGATCGGGAGGCGATGCTCGCGTTTCTTCGCTCGCTCTAACCGGGTCACACGGACCAATCACCGCACCACCACGGGGCGTTCGCGCCAACCGCGCTGAGCCGATTCCTGATCGATCCAGCGATTCGCATCCGCCGTCGAGCGGAATCCGCCGCCGGTCAGAACGACATAAAGATTGGAACCAGGAGCTTGGGCGACCATCGCACCGATCCCCGCCCGTCCGATCGAGGCAGCAAGATCATGGGCCGCCGAAGGATTTTGGAATGCTCCGAATTGCACCCGATACGGTGCCGCCGCGCTTACTGACACCGGCTTGACTGGAGCCGGGGGAACCGAGGTGGCTCTCGGTGGAGCCGCCACGTTTCCCTGGTAGTCACCGTATTTGGTCTGCACCATGGGTGGCGCGGTCGATGCCGTGGCACCGCCCGAATACCGTGGAGCCGGCGGGATCGATGCTCCGTTCGTGAACGTGCCGGGATCGGGATAATTGTAGTCCGCCGCAGGAATCGCCGCCGAGTTGCTCCGTCCACTGGCAACCGCGCCGCCCGCTGCGGCGCCGCCGAACAGACTAGCGAGAGGGCGAACGGGCCGTATCGATTGGCTCCCTCCGGTATTTGCCGGAGCTGGTGCCGGGCTGGTGGAGGGCCGGAAGCTGGACGTAGTTCCGGGATTGTTACCGTTGACCACCATAAGCGACCCGGAAGCGACGCGATTCGGCGCGAGGCCGAGATAGTCCGCAGCCGCCCGCGAGAGATTCACGAGGCGTCCGTCATCCCCTTTCCGATCATTGATGCGCACATCGACCATGCGCCCGGACTCAAAATTCGAAACCCGCACGATGCTTCCGAAAGGGAGTGATCGGTGGGCAGCGGTGTATGCAGCCCGGTCATACCGCTCACCGCTTGCGGTGGCCCTGCCTTGATACAAATCGGCATAGACAGCCAGGGCGCCGTTCGTGACGGAGGAATGACTCACCTGAGCCCCAGCGAAATGAGCTCCCCCACTCCAAACAAGAGAAGCCAAGATCCAAGTCCTCAAAAACGCGCGTCGTAGGTTCATCATGAGCCTGATTATACGCAAAAATTGAATATTTGGAAGAAAAATTTATAAACTATTCCGATATTTCCTGGTCGAATCGCAATATATCTCAAATCTCCCCCAAATCCTCGCTATCCGGTTCCTCCATTTCCACAATCAGAGCTTCCACCTGCTCGACGTGGGCGAGAGGCACCCGCCGGCGCTGGTGCTTGTTGCGCAGCAGTTCGACGAGATCAAGCATGGCTGCCCGCGGCAAAATTTCGTGCTTTGTCCAGTCTTCATCACTCTTCCGCGTCGATTGAAATTCCCACTTGTTCCCGTGCTGGGTGGCCCGGTAGTAGGTGTGATCGCCCGACCGATCGTGGTCGCGCCACTCGTGTTTGGTTCCTTTGCCTGCCATTTGGATGATGAATTAGAGATTGGCGAGGACTTCGCGAAGGGTGGCGATGCAGCGCTCGTTTTGGGCCGGTGTTCCCACCGAGATGCGCACCCACTCGGGCAGCTTGTAGCCACCCATCGCACGGATGATGATTCCCCGGGCCATCATCGCTTTGAAGACCGCTCCCCCATCACCTACGCGCACGAGCACGAAATTCGCCACACTGGGGACGAACTCCAAGCCCATCTCCGTGAAAGCCGCGTGATAAAACGCGAGGCCTTCGTCATTGAGATCGCGGGTGCGGATCTGGTGCTCGTCGTCGGCGAGACCGGCGAGGGCACCCGCTTGGGCAAGAGCGTTGGTGTTGAAGGGCTGACGGCATTTCTGCAAAATTTTGGCAATCTCCGGGGTGGTGATGCCATACCCGATCCGCAAACCGGCGAGGCCTTGGATCTTCGAGAAGGTGCGCATGATGACGACATTCCGTCCTTCCCGCACATACTTGAGGGTATCCGGCGCGCCGTGGAGGAACTCGTGATAGGCCTCGTCGAAAATGACCATCACATGATCCGGCACTTTGGCCATGAAGCGATCCAAAGCCGCCTGGTCCACCATGGTGCCGGTGGGATTGTTCGGATTGGCGACAAAAATCTTGCGCGTCCGAGGAGTGATCGCCGCCGCCATGGCATCGAGATCGTGGACAAAGCCGGGATCCGGGACCTCGATGGTGGTCGCGCCAAACAGCGTCGCCATGAGCTTATAAACGACGAAGGCGTGCTCGGCCGCGATGACTTCCATGCCGGGGCTGAGGAAACCGTGCCCGATCAGTTCGATGATTTCATTCGAACCGTTGCCGAGGATGATCTGATTCATCCCCACCCCGAATTTTTCTGCAATGGCCTGAGTCAGCTTGTAGCCCGAACCATCAGGATAGATGTGGACGTGGGCTGCCGCCTCTCGCATCGCTTCGACGGCTTTGGGCGAAGGACCGAGCGGGTTCTCATTCGAAGCCAGCTTGATGATGTCCGAAGGCTGGAGGCCAAGTTCACGGGCGGTTTCTTCAATCGGTTTGCCGGGCTCATAGGCGACGAGATCATCGAGCCAGGAGTGGGCGCTTTGGGTAAGGGCGGACATGGGAGGGAGGAAGCAGTTTAGCTGGTAGGTCTTTGGCTGTTTAGGGGGGGGAATATCAGCGGCGGGCCTGCGCCGGAGCGACTTATGATTCATCGGGATAGCCATGTCCAGAGCAGGTAGCCCAAATAGCAAAATAGAATTATTCGAGCAGCGATACTAAAGGGAGAATATCCTAGTTTGCCCCTTTCCCGCTTCACAGGAAACGGAAGCTCCTTCGTCCAGAATGAGCCCCAGTTCAGTCCGAAGTGATACGCTTGCTCGTGGGTCTGAATCTGCAGGACGTAGCCCGGAATGAACAGAGTCGAGCGTATCGAATATAGCATTGCCTCGGAGATTTCTGAGAAAGGCACTTTCCAATCACCACACTCGAGCCGGTCATCAAAAACTTTCAGGATGGCCCGTCTCGACAGAGCCCAATTGGGACCATGCTTCATTTGATCGCCTGCAGCAGCAGTGGCCTTGGTCATGCACTTATGAAGGGAAATCTCCATTTTCTGGTCGAACAGGGTTAGGTCTCCGACTCAACAGGGTTGGGTCACAGAGATATACGATACGCTACAGCTCGACGCTCAGCGCTCCGATCACTTTTTGCGCTTTCGCTCTCGCCTCGGTGACGTCGGCGCCACGCGCAAGCGCCACGCCCATCCGGCGATGACCCGACACACTCGGTTTCCCGAAAAGCCTAAGCTGGGTATCGGGCTGAGTAAGTGCGCCATCCAGTCCATGATACGACACCGCCTGGGATTCTCCATGCACCAAGAGCACCGCCGAAGCCGCCGGGCCGTGCAGACGGATATTCGGAATCGGCAGGCCGAGAATGGCTCGGGCATGCAGCGCGAACTGGGAGAGATCCTGCGAGATCATCGTGACCATGCCGGTGTCGTGTGGACGAGGGGAGACTTCAGAAAAGATCACATCGTCGCCTTTGATGAACAGCTCGACCCCGAAGATCCCCCGCCCTCCCAGCGCCCCTGTGATGGCTCCGGCCACTTCCTTCGCCCGCGCGGCGGCGGCTGGACTCATCACTTGAGGTTGCCAGCTCTCGCGGTAGTCGCCGTCGATCTGGATATGGCCGATCGGTTCGCAAAATGATGTGCCTCCGGTGTGTCGCACGGTCAATTGGGTGATCTCGTAATCAAAATCGACGAAGCCTTCAACGATCACCTTACCTTGGCCAGCCCGTCCGCCCTCCTGAGCATAGCGCCAAGCCGCCGCGCTTTGCTCAGGCGTGCGCACGACGCTTTGGCCTTTGCCGGAAGAACTCATGATCGGCTTGATCACGCAAGGCAGCCCAATCTCGGCAAGAGCCGCCTCGTATTCCTCTTCGGTCGCCGCGAAGCGATAGGGAGAGGTCGGCAGGCCCAGCTCTTCAGCGGCGAGACGACGGATACCTTCGCGGTTCATGGTCAATTGGGTGGCACGGGCGTTGGGAACCACTTCGATGAGGCCGCTTGCTTCCAACTCGGCGAGCGTGTCTGTGGCGATGGCCTCGACTTCCGGCACGACGAGATGCGGCTTTTCCAATTCAATGACCGCCCGCAAAGCCGCCTGATCGAGCATCGGCACCACGTGGGAGCGGTCCGCCACCTGCATCGCGGGAGCATTCGCATACGAATCCACCGCGATGACCTCCACGCCGTAGCGCTGGAGTTCGATCACAACTTCCTTGCCCAACTCGCCCGAGCCACACAAAAGAACTCGGGTCGCGCCGCTCGTAAAAGGGGTGCCAATGCTTGCCATAGCGGCCACTTTAACGATAAAAAGTCGTTTGGCGAGCGGCGGATCGAGTTTTCAGTTTTCAGTTTCCAGTTTTCAGCGAACAAGCTCAAAAATCGGCGATGGGATACTGGTCCATGGAATACGCTGAGACACTCAAAGACTGAACCCTGAAAACTGAACCCTGAAAACGGAACAGCAACTCCTCCTCCTCATCCGGGTGCATCTGCGCATGCAGCGGGTGCGCTTCGCTGAGGCGATGGTCCACTCCCGTCTCATGGTGACCACAATTGGTCTTTTCCTTCTGTGTTACCTCGGACTGGCCTACTGGCTCTTTGCCGAAGGACTGCGCTTCGTCAGCAAACTCCCGGCGGCGGGTTCCTTGCTAACGGACCGGCTGATTTTCGTGTTGTTCTTTTGCTTTTTCGGGATGCTGGTCTTCTCGGTTGCGGTCACTGCGTACCTGGCCCTCTTCCGCCATCGCGACACAGGCTGGCTCCTGACCCTGCCCCTCTCGCACGAGGCAATTTTTTTGTGGAAATGCCTCGAAGCCGCCCTGTTTTCCTGTTGGAGCCTGGTCTTCATACTCGCCCCGTTCTTGCTCGCATTCGCCTCGATCCGCGACGTTTCCTGGCTGTTTTTCTTGAAAACCGGTCTGTTGCTGGCCCCTTTCCTCTTCTTGGCGAGCGGACTGGGTGCCATCCTCATGATCACCGCCACCCGCTGGCTCTCACCTCGCCAGATTGCCTTCCTCTTCGTCGGCTTGGCCATTTGGATTCTGGCCACTGCCTCGCTGGCCGCGCTGCGGGACCGCGAGATTCTCAACGAAAGCGGCCTGGGAGCGGCTTTGACCTTTCAGCGGGTGCTGCATCATACTCGGCTCACGGTGCATCCGCTGATGCCGGGCATGTGGTTTTCCACCACCATGCTCGACTGGACCCGCGCGTATCGCCCACTCGGCAGCGCTTTGTATCCGGCCCTGCTGGTGAGCCATGCCTTGATGCTCGGGCTGCTAACGGTTCACGCCGGGCGAAAGTGGTTCTACCGGTCTTGGTGCCGCAGCTTGCAGCACGCCGGAGTCGCGGCGACGCGCAAGGGCCGCCGTAAGGAGGCGCAATCCGTCCCCCAGAGTAGCCGGCGTTCACTCTCTTTGGCCTGGCTGTTGGGACGGCCGCTCGCCGCCATCTCCCGCAAGGACGCCCTCACCTTCTGGCGGGAGCCGGCCCAATGGATCCAATTCGGCCTAGTCTTCGGACTGCTGGCCCTCTACGCGAGCGGAGCGAGGAAGATGAACGGCGACCTCACCCAACCCCGCGACCTCTATCTCGTCGCCTTTCTGAATCTCGGCGTCTGCGCCTTCGCCCTCTCCACTCTGACAACGCGTTTCGTCTTCCCCCAATTCAGTCTGGAAGGACGACGCCTTTGGTTGCTGGCGATGGCCCCACTCCATCCACCACGCATCGTGATGCAGAAATTTCTCACCAGCACTCTGGCGACCGGCTTGCTCATCACCGCGATTCTGATGTTCGCCTGCCGCCGCCTCGGACTGCCCCCGGCGGATCAGGTCTTCTTCGGAGCGGCGATCCTGCTCCTTTGCATCGGGCTCAATGCCATCGCCGTGAGTCTCGGAGTGCTTTTCCCCAATCTCTCCGAACAAAACACCGCCAAGATCGTGAGTGGCCTCGGTGGGACCTTATGTTTGATCAGCAGCCTGCTCTACATTCTCGCTGTGACGGGGATGTTGGTCTGGTTGAGGGTGAGTCCCTTCGTGCACAACGAAGCGGACCCACTCTGGTATCAAGAAGCCAGAAGTGTTCCTTTGATCGTCGCTATTTTGGCATTTTCCGGGTGTATTAGCGCAATCTTATTACTTTTTTCACAAAAGAAGCTAAAAAGACTGGAAATTCTAGGCAATTTATAATACTAATGGATGTTAATTAAAATTTCGCTCCATCCATCATGACTGCCGCAAAAATTCAGCCCATGTTTTTCGACGACGAGGACGACTCCGATCTCCAGATCCATTTCGATCCTCGCGACCTGGAACCAATCGCTTCCTACCCCGGTAATCTTGATGACGAATACCGTCAGGCCCAGGACCAGCTCCGCAATCTCCGCCAACAGGAGGAGCAAATCCGCCGTCAAGCCGCCGAACTTGAGGAACTGACCGAGCGCGAACAAGCCTTCAAAGCCGGTCGCAGCGAAGTCACCAAATCTCTTAACGAAACCCTCGCAGGTCTCGCCGAACAGGGTAATGAAGCCCAGCGGCTCGCCGACACCTGCGCGGCTGCCCACGAACGCATCGAGAGCCACCTCGCCACGATCGCTTCTCTCCGCCCGGAAATGTGGAAGCGTGCAGACCGAAAAAATGAACTCGGACGCGCTCTCGCAACCATCGACGCTGCCCAGGAAGAGTTGGACCGAACCCGCAAAACCTCCCACGTGTCTCCGAAGAAACAATCGATCCTCGGGGGCGTTTTTTCAAACCGCCTGCCTCAGTCCCATCAAGGCGCTGACTTCACTTACTGGTTCCGGAGCGGCTTCGCCTTTTCCCTTCCCTTGATCGCTTTTGGAATCATGGCCGCCCTCGTCATTTGGGTGTTTTGATGCCGGACCGACGTCGACTAGCTTCTATCCCTTGCTTCTCTTATGTTTTCGAATCCTACAAAAAATCGGGTCCACCGGAGGAAATCCACTTCAGGCAACGATCTCGCAAACGACTTTCCATCTAGCAAAAAGGGCATCAAAAAGGCCGCGTCCGAGATGCACCTGCTTCACGCGAAGATCGGGGCGCTTGAGTCCTACCTAGCAAAACGCGCCGAGTCAGACGCCTCCCATTCCGAGATGCGCCGAGTCAACGTTATGCCGCCACCAGAACGTGACCTTCCTCGCGCTCAGAAGGTTACTGAACGTTCTTACTCAGAAACAAGACGTTATCACGCCGTTCGGAACCGGGCCGGAATGCGCTTTCTGATACTTTTTGGCATCGCTTGCACGATCGGATGGTGGCTTATCTTTTCCTGAGCAACCAGGGCCCCCTCACTCCGCTCCGGGGATCCACACCCCACGGAGCGGCTCAGCAGCCCGCTCCAGATCGGAAAGACGGGCTAGACTTGGTTTTCTTGGACCGCAATTAGCCAAGAGCTGCTTAAGCACCCGGCGCAGCGCTTTGCACTGGTGCCACGCCCCCGGTGCGACGACACCAATCAGAATCAGGAACGATCCGGCGAAGATAATCAGAAAATATTGAGGTGCGAACTCCATGAAAGATCAGGAACGACGAAAGGAACAGCCAAATTAACTAAAAATACAATAATATTATTAAAATTTTTGTTTTTGTTTATTAGCAGACCCAGTGGGGTAAATAGGGAACAAGTGGGCCATCCCCCTCTTCCAAAAGAGTTTAAGGTCCTCCATCGGGTCTTCGCTCGCAAAACCGGCGTAACCGAGTAGATTCATCGGTTTCCACTAGTGATGTTTTCCATTCGTTGCGTATGCTTGCTCTTGTGCGGAGCTTTGATGGCCGGGCTCGCCCAGGAAGCCCCCCCGGTCACCTCCGGGCTGGCGTCATCCGACGGGCTTACATCGGCGCCTGAATCGGCCGAAGCGGAACGAGATTTTCTGCAAATTAGTTCATTCCTGACCGATCCCCCGCTGCCGCTCAGAATCTCACGGCAAACACGAGACAACTTCTTGACCGACAAGGATTTGCTCCGCAATCACCTCAGCCCTGACGGCGTGACTCGACCGCTCGCCGGAATATTCCAAATCGACTCGCCCTCGGCTGCCTGTGAAATCATTTGGGACCCGAGAGCGTGCCGCATGATCGGCGTTCTCGCCAAGTCCAATCCCGATGCATCGAGGGAGCCCGTCGATTCCGGGAATGCCACAGACGCTAAATCTCCCACTCCCGCCCCCCTTCGCATCATCGCCAGTGGTCCGCACCCACTGCGTCGCAGCACTGGAGCTTATGGAGAGCCTGTTTATTTCGGCTTCCGTTGGGTTCACGGTCGCCCCGGGTTTCTCTACACCATCGGATCGCTCATCGTTGAAGAGTGGATCTGGCTGGAGGAGCCGACTTTGCTCCGACAGCATTTCCGGATTCGCGCGCCGGAAAGCGATGTGATCGTCATCTTGCCTCCTGACTGGTCAAGCGAAGTCACTTCCACCGCAGGAACAATCAAGGACGGCGTGCTCACCGTTCCGGCCGAGGCTGCGGCGGAGTTCGCCATCTCCACCCGGCTATCCCGCACAAACGTCGTCCCCACTCCGTAAAGATGTCGCCTCCTCTTGATCAAAGCTTTCTCCAGTTCTTCAGCTTTGGGACAACGAGCCTTTTGTCCGGGGCCATCATTGCCCTGATCCCATGCGAAGCGCTGCTCGCTCAAACCCCCACCCCGCCCCGTGAGTTCGTCCAGATCGCAGCCAGCGACTCGACACCGAGCGTTGCCGCATTGGCTGCTTGCGACGACACCACAGCGATGTTTCTCAATACATCAGGGCAAATCGGAGTCGCCAAGTTCTCCCCTGGGCTCAGCTTGATCGGCTGGCAACATTACAGCAAAACATCCTTCGACGCCCTGCCCGACCTCTCCCTCGGGCCGGAATTTTCTGTCATGCTCGCCTCGCCCGGAGAATTGACCCAATGCTTCGACACTGACGCCGACGGTCAACTCGACACCTTCCAGTCGCTGGTGCGCGAGTGGCCGGGTTCTGACGAGGGAGTAACCATCACCGCCGGGCCTCTCGCCGATTCCTGGGGTCGGGCGCTGTATGCCTTATCCCCGGCCATCGTGGCGGAAGGTAGTCCTCCGCGTGCGGCCATCGTCTCGTGGGTTCCGGGGCAGGTCGAGCCGGTCTCGATCATGTCCAGCAATCTTCCAGTGACCGCCATGGCAATCAGTCCCGATGGACTGCTCGCTGCGATTCTTGAGTTCCCCGATTACAAGGATGGCTACTTTCTTTCGCTGACCGAACTGCCACCGCCACTGGCTCTGGAGCCAGCCAAAGAACCGGAGGCTGCGAGCGGGGCCACCACCCCGTCTCCCTCCGAGGCCATCGAGGAGTCTGACGGCGCAGCTCCTCAAGAAGGATCAAGCCCACCACCGCCACCCCCACTTCCTGAGACCCTGCCCTCTCTACTCATCCCTGCCGAAATGACAAAGGGAGCGGCGCCGCAGCATCTCGCCTTTATCCGCGAGGGTGCAAAGACGAAGCTCCTGCTCAGTTGCCCGACGTCCAAGATGATCGTCGAGGTCAGCCCGGAGAAGGTCGGCGACCTTTGGCAAGGCTCCATTCTCGTGCATTCGATCACCGCTGAGCCCGTTCTGGCGATGGTTGAGATGAAGCCCGGGAAGATTCTGGGAGGCGGGGCGAAAGGATTCATCCCCATCGACGAGAATTTGGGGGTGTATCGGATCCGCTCGATCCATCGGGCACCCGATGGCCTGGTGTTGGGATTCACCGAACCAGTGGACCGGAGTCTCGCGATTCTTCCGGAAAGTTACGCCGTCGAGGCGGTCTCGCTCACCGGAGAAGCCTCTCCCGTCACGGTCGAACCAATCATCGAATATGACGGACGCACGGTCGTGCTCAAAATGCATCCCCCCTCCTCCGAAACAGTTCTGCGCGTAATTTGTCGCAACGTGCCGTCCGCGGCGGGTGCAAAACTGCTCAGCAGCGCCTGCTCCTATACCATTCATCAGGAACAAAAACCCGACTCGTAAGGGTTCGCAAAGGAGCTACTCGCGGCTTTGCCGCTAGGAGAGAACGAGGGGAAAAGTCGCGCGATCACGTGATCCAAATTGCCGCGAGGGTGTCGTTTTCCGACAATTCCCGGGCCGCATAGACCAATACCGACTTCAGTTCGGTGGTATGTTAACGGACATTCTGGTAAAGCGATTCAACCCTATTGGGTCATCTACCATACCCTGTTCGATTCATGCTCCCGCGATTCCAGACACTCCTATTACTTGGGCTTCATTCGATTCTGTGGCCTCTCCAAGCCGCTGGACCTGAATCGGCCAGCTTCTTTACGAAAGAGGTCTTCCCAATTCTGAAAAAGAATTGCTTCGAGTGCCATGGTGGCGGCGAAAAACTGAAAGGCGAATTTCGCATCACCTCACGGACCGGGCTGCTCCATGGCGGCGAACTGGGCGCGGCCTACGACGAGACTGAACCAGCCGCGAGTCTCCTGCTCAAAATGATCCGTTACGAGGACGACGAGCACCAAATGCCTCCGCGCGGCAAACTGAGTGACGCAGACATTGCAATTCTCACCGAGTGGGTCGGCACCGGAGCGACCTATGATCCGAGCCTTGAGATCGAGGGGAAAGCCCCTGAACGACGTGGATTCACCGTCACTGAGGAGAATCGGAACTGGTGGGCTTATCGACCGCTCAATCGTTCTGCGGTTCCAACGGTCGCGGATTCAGATTGGTCGAATAATGGCGTGGATCGCTTCATCAAAAGCCAACTGGATCGCGCCGGCCTTGAACCCAATCCGCTGGCAGCTCCTCAAGTCCTCATCCGACGTCTAACGTATGACTTGACCGGCCTTCCCCCCACTCCTGAAGAAGTGAGCACCTTCGTCGATGCGTCCGAGACCGAACCCGACCAGGCCTATGAAGCCCTGGTCGAAGAACTTCTCGCCCGCCCTCAATACGGCGAAAAATGGGCCCGTCACTGGCTCGATCTGGTGCGCTACGCGGAAACCAACGGCTTCGAGCGGGACAATCCCAAGCCTGCAATTTGGCGATACCGCGACTACGTCGTCAATGCACTGAATGCCGACAAGCCCTACGACCAATTCGTAGTCGAACAACTCGCGGGTGACGAAATCGCCGAGCCGACCATGGATTCTCTCGTCGCAACCGGATACCATCGCCTGATGCAGTGGGACGATGAACCCGCCGACCGCGAGCAGCACTCTTACGACATCCTCGCCGACAACGTCCAAGTCACTACGGAAACATTTCTCGCGACGACCGTTGGGTGCGCCCGTTGCCACGATCACAAGGCCGACCCCATCTCGCAGCGGGATTACTATTCCTTCATGGATTTTTTCCATGGACTAACTCACAACAAGAATGGCGGAACCATGGTATCCTGGGCCACCCCGGCGGAGAAGGCAGCTTTCGCCCGGGAGCGGGAGACCGCCTTGATGGCGCTGCGAGCCCAAGGCGAAGCCCTCGCAACAGACCTTCACCGACACTTGGATCCCGATGTTTCCAAAATCGCCGACGCGGATAAACCAAGGGTCGTGCTTATCGCCGATGCCCGCGAAGACGGTGCAGATTGGACCTACACGGTCGAACAGCCATCCCCGGACTGGATGGAAGTTGGCTATCTCAACAAATCCTGGACGAGAGGCCGCAGCGGGTTCGGCACGGCCGGCACACCGGGCGCGGAAGTGCGCACCGTCTGGAGCAGTCCTGACATTTGGATGCGCACCACCTTCGGCCTCGAAAGCCTCCCCGAGAGTCTCGTCCTCTCTCTGCATCACGATGAAGCCGTCGAGATCTACCTGAACGGCACCCGGATTCATGAGGCCGTGGGCTTCACGACCGCCTACGAATCGATCCCCTTGCCTTCCAAGGCCATCGCTCTCCTCCAAACCGGCAAAAACGTCGTCGCCGTCCATTGCCAGAACACCGGAGGCGGTCAATACATCGACGTGGCCTTGAGTTCCCGCTCGGGTACCTTCGATCTGCTTCCTCGGCTCACTGGGAAAGGCAGCCAAGCTCTCGCTAAGCAAATCGAGCAAGCCTCGGGACGCGACCTGGTGGGCGAATACAAAAAGGTCCGCGAGCAAATCGAGAGCTGGCAATCCCGCGAGGCCGGACTCCCCCTCAACGTGGCCACCGAGCAGCGTGGATCGATCCCGCCGCTTCATATTCATTTGCGTGGCAGCGCCCACGTTCTCGGCGACGCCGTCGTTCCCGCCTTCCCCGCAGTGCTCGCCAGCGCCGACTCGGCCCCTCGACCCGCCGCGTTGACCCCGGTCGAGCGGGACGGACGCCCTGGCAGCGGTCGCCGCCTCGCTCTTGCCCGGTGGATCGCCGACCCCACCAACCCACTGACCGCTCGAGTCATGG
>Ga0163144_10015733_pt1 | contig 15574 bp, 17 predicted proteins | sample OliLak19BULKMAT1_FD_123175 | JGI IMG/M metagenome (GOLD analysis project Ga0163144, IMG submission 123175) | Freshwater microbial mat bacterial communities from Lake Vanda, McMurdo Dry Valleys, Antarctica - Oligotrophic Lake LV.19.BULKMAT1 | ecosystem: Environmental > Aquatic > Freshwater >...
AGGCGTCCCGGGTACGGATAGGGCTTGGGCCTAGCCTCAGCACCTCGCGTGAATGAATTACGTCCCGCGTCGTCTCCCAGCACCATGCGCTGAGCAATTCGGCATGCTTCACCTTGGCCGGTACGCTGGCAGTGCCGACAGTGCGAGCGGCCTCGCCCAAGTGCCAAAGGGCCAGGGTCGCCGCCCGTACTATCGTGTCGCGTTGAATCAGCCCGGCGCCGGGGTTTTCCGTGAGTGTCAGTACGCCCGCGATGCGCAGCACTTGCGCGCCGCCCTTGCTCGCCCACGCTCGAATGCCTGAGAACTCGCCGGCCATGTCGCGTTCCATGGCGTTTTGAACCTCGATCCATTGCGTCTTGGCGTCAGGTGTCAGGCTCAGCGCGCGGGTCTCTAGCTCATTTCGTGCGCCTTGCCGCAGCGGTAGTGGTGCCCGGGGCGGGGATCGAACCCGCATGGCCTTGCGGCCGGGGGATTTTAAGTCCCATGCGTCTACCAGTTTCGCCACCCGGGCGTGGGGGCATGTTGCTGGATTGCGGCGGCGGCGACAAAGCGCCTGCGGCTCATGTCCGGCAGGAAACGATCACGCCAACGCGGCAATGATGTCTTTCTCGATCGATTCGGGCTTGTCGGTGGGCGCGTAGCGCTTGAGCACCTGGCCATTGCGGTCGATCAGGAACTTGGTGAAGTTCCATTTGATCGCGCCGATGCCAAGCAGGCCGGATTTTTCCTTTTTAAGCCACTGGTAAAGCGGGTGGGCGTCGTTGCCATTGACTTCGACCTTGCCCATCAGCGGGAAGCTGACGTCGTAACTGAGCGAGCAGAAATTCTTGATTTCCTCCTCGTTGCCCGGCTCCTGGTGGCCGAACTGGTCGCAGGGGAATCCCATGATCACCAGGCCCTTGTCCTGGTACCGGTTCCACAACGTTTCCAGGCCAGCGTATTGCGGGGTAAAGCCGCATTTCGAAGCGGTGTTGACCACCAGCAGCACTTTTCCCTTGAACTCGGACAGCGATTGCTCGGCGCCGTCAATGGTCTTGGCGGAAAAATCGTAGGCGGTGGTCATGATGTGGGCTCCAGTGATTAGGCCTAGCTTAGCGTGAAAGGGGGCAGCGAGGCCTTCAGCGCGAATACCGCCACGAAAGCATCCGTCCACCCGCATAGGGCATCACGCCATGGAAGGGCCGTGGGTCGTCATCAAACACCAACGGCAGGAAATGCCGGTCGCCGTCCCACAGCGGCAGTTCAGGCATGCGTTCGATGTCCACCCATTCCAACGTTCCTTCGGCGTTTTCGGTGTTGGCCACACCGCTGTAAGCCGTGACCAGGAACAGGAAGCCCAGCCAGTCCTCGCCCTGCTTGCCGAAGCCCGGCCAATTGATGGTCCCGCGCAGCGTCAATTGTTCGCATTCGATGCCGGCTTCCTCGCGGATTTCACGGCGCATGCCGGCCATCACATCTTCGTCCCGTTCAAGCTTGCCGCCGAGGCCGTTGTATTTGCCCAAGTGCTGGTCGTCAGGGCGGGCATTGCGGTGCACCAGCAGCACGCGGCGGCGGTCCGGCGACACGACATAGCCGAGGGTGGCCACTATCGGGGTGTAGGGCATGGTCTTGCGGCCTAGATGCAATCAGGCTGGCGATAGTGGCCGAGCCCCGAAGTGCCGGCAAGGCGCCCACTTTCTTTTTTCGCTGGCTAGGGTGTAATAAGGGGGCGGCGAGTCCGCCGATCCAGGAAACATCACACATCCAACAAGGAGAACGACATGGCCAAGGGTATGGAACAAAAAAAGGAAGCCAAGAAGAAACCCGCCAAGACGCTAAAGGAAAAACGCGCCGACAAGGCCGCGAAAAAGGGCTGACCGTCGGCATCCGGCCATGGCGGCTGCCGGTGGCGTGGCGTATCGGGCATGATGGCCTTCCCCGACTCCGCCGCATCCGCCATGTCCCCGGAAACATCTGAAACCGCAACACCCGCCGCCCTGCCGGCACTGTCCGTTATCGAGGCACGCATCCTCGGCAGCCTGATCGAGAAAGAAGCCACCACTCCGGAAGCCTATCCGCTGACGGTGAATTCCCTGGTGCTGGCCTGCAACCAGAAAACCAGCCGGGACCCGGTGATGGCGCTGGAACCCGGCGAAGTCGGCCACTGTCTGCGCCAAATGGAGGGAGCGCGCCTGGTGCGGATCGTCGACGGTGCCCGCGTCCAGCGTTACGAACACCGTTTTTCCGCGTATTTTTCCGTCACTTCCGCTCAACAGGCCCTGCTCGGCCTGCTTCTTCTGCGCGGCCCGCAGACCGTGACGGAACTGCTGACTCGCAGCGAGCGTTGGCATGCATTTGCCGGGCTAGAGGAGCTGCGCTTGGTGCTGGAAAGGTTGATCAACCGCAACCCCACGCTCGTGGTCAATATCGGCCGCGCCAGCGGCCAGCGCGAAGACCGCTACATGCACCTGCTGTGTGGGCCGGTGGATGTGGAACAGCTGCAGGCTGCTGCAAAATCCAGCGGTCCTGTGGATCGAGCAGGACTGGAAGCGCGGGTCGAAGCGCTGGAGTCCGCCGTCGATGCCTTGCGCGCCGAACTGACGGCGCTGAGGTCTGGTGGACAGTGATTTTTGCACCTTTGTGGGATGGGCTTCACCCCCGACAAGCGCCTGTCGGGGCTGAAGCCCATCCCACAAGAGCCCACTGAGCATGGCCAGCTCACGTCTCGTCATCGTCGGCGGTGGCCCGGCAGGCCTGATGGCTGCCGAGGTTGCCCGTGCGGCCGGCCTTCAGGTCGATGTCTTCGAAGGCAAGGGCTCAGTTGGGCGCAAGTTCCTGATCGCTGGCAAAGGTGGCCTGAACCTCACGCATTCGGAGCCACTGGCGACTTTCACGCAACGATTTGGCGCACGGCATCAACAGGTGGCACTCTGGCTTGCGGCATTCGATGCCGATGCGCTGCGCGAATGGGCGCGTGGCTTGGGCGTGGAAACCTTCATCGGAACGTCTGGCCGCGTATTCCCCGTCGACCTGAAAGCCGCGCCGCTGCTGCGCGGCTGGGTCCGGCGACTGCGCGAGAGCGGAGTCCGTTTCCACGTCCAACACTACTGCACGGGCTTTGCCGGCGAAGGTGCCCTGCACTTCCGTACGCCGGAGGGCGAGCGCGTAATCGACGCAGACGCCGTGATCTTCGCAATGGGCGGCGGCAGCTGGCCGCAATTGGGTTCGGATGGCGCCTGGTGTGAATGGCTGTCTGCGAAAGGGGCGGAAATCGCACCGCTGCAGCCGTCGAACTGTGGCTTTGATATCGGCTGGAGCGAGCATTTTTCCGGGCGATTCGCCGGTGCGCCGATCAAGCCGGTGGTCATCTCGTGGATGCAAGCCGATGGCACGAAAAAAAGCCTGCAGGGTGAGTGCGTCGCCACTGCCACCGGTATCGAAGGCAGCCTGGTCTATGCGCTGTCGGCGCAGCTGCGTGATGCGATTGCGGCCGATGGCCAGGTTGAAATCCAGCTCGATCTTGCGCCCGGCCGCGACCTGGAACGCCTGCGCCGCGAGCTTGCGCGTCCGCGCAACGGCCGCTCGATCAGCGAACACTTGCGCCGTAGCGCCGGCATCGAAGGCGTCAAGGCCGGGCTGCTGCACGAACGGGTAGCCAAAGCCGACATGGCCGATGCCGAGCGCCTAGCCGTGGCGATCAAGTCCCTGCCCTTGACCCTGCTGCGTCCGCGCCCGATGGCCGAGGCGATCAGTACTGCCGGCGGTGTGCGCTTTGAGGCTGTAGACGAACATCTGATGCTGCGCTGCTTGCCCGGCGTGTTCTGCGCCGGGGAAATGCTTGACTGGGAGGCGCCAACCGGCGGCTACCTCCTTGCAGCCAGCATGGCCGGCGGCAAAATGGCCGCCGAAGGCGCCATCGCATGGCTTTCGAACAATAGTGAGGGCAACCGGCCCGTTCATCGTACGATGCAGCCTTAGAAAAGTCCTTGATGGGACGATTCCCATCGATGGCGCACCTGAGGGGGAGGCAGCCATGACAGAAAAAGAGCGTCGACTTGCCGAAAAGGCCTATGCGACGTTACTCAAGCGCGAGCTCAACGAAGCCCAGCGCACCACGCTCGGCGAACTTGAACGCTTCGGTTGGGAACTGAAATACATCCGCCGGCCGATTTTCCAGCCGATCATCCCCATCGTGTTCGACGGTGACCGCAAGACATTTGCCGTACTCGAGGTTGATGGCACCCTGAACGAGCATCCGCCGTTCAAAATCCGCGACTGATCCACGCCTAGCCGGCCGTCACCACTCGGTTTGCGCCGGCAAAAGGCCGCGCAACTCCGGCCCTGTGAGGTTTCGCCACTGGCCAAGCTTCAGCGCCCCCAGCTTGACATTCACGATGCGCACCCGTCGCAACTCCACGACCTTGTAGCCAAACGCCTCCGACATCAGACGAATCTGTCGGTTCAAGCCCTGGGTCAGGGTGATGGCAAAACCAAACTTGGCGATACGCCGGGTCTTGCAGGGCCTGGTCATCTGGCCATGCACACGGACACCCCGCGCCATGCCCTGCAGGAATTCATCGGTGACCGGCTTGTTGACGCCGACCAGGTATTCTTTTTCGTGGTTGTTCTCGGAGCGCAGGATTTCGTTGACGATGTCGCCGTTGCTGGTCAGCAGGATCAGGCCTTCGGAATCCTTGTCCAAACGCCCGATCGGGAAAATGCGCTGCTGGTGGCCGACGAAATCGACGATATTGCCCTTGACGTCGGCCTCGGTGGTGCAGGTGACGCCGACCGGTTTGTTCAATGCGATATAGACGTGCTTGTGGGCACCGTGGCGCTGGCGCGGACGCAGTTCCTGACCATCGATGAGGATCGTGTCGTCCTCGCTGGCTTGGCTGCCGAATTCCGGCTTCAGTCCGTTGATGCTGACACGGCCTTCGCTGATCAGGCGATCCGCTTCACGACGCGAGCAATAGCCGGTGTCGCTGATGAATTTGTTCAGTCGCATGGGATGCAGATATCGTGATGGCGGTCTAAGCAACTCAAAGTGGCAATGCCTGGATCAGGGTGAACCCGGCTCGAAACCATACAGCGTGATGTCGAACACCAGCATGCCCCTGGGGCTGCTCAGGTCATTGCTGCCATCGTAGGCCAAGTGCCCGGGAATCCAGAAGCGGAAGCTGTCGCCAGGGCTCATCAGCAGGATGCCTTCCTGCCAGCCGCGGATCAACTGGGTCAGTGGGAAGCGCGTGTGCTCGCCGCGCAGGATCGAGCTGTCGAACAGCTTGCCGTCGCGCGTCCAGCCGCTGTAGTCGATCTCGATGGTGCTGTCGGGCGACGGATGGCTGTTGCTCTTGCCGCGCTTGAGCACCTTGTAGGCCAGGCCGCTGGCGGTGACTTCGACATCGGGCGGCGGCGCACCGACATCTTTGGGCGTTGGTACCGGGTCGGCATTGCCGATGACCGTCAACTCGAGTACGTGAGACTGCATCGGCGCGCCTCGGTAAGACGGCTGCATGCGCTCGGCGCTGATCCACCAGCGACGCGTTTCACCGATCGGCGTGACCAGGATGGCCCGTGCAAGGGCTGGCCATGACTGCGCCAACTGGCGAACCGGTTTGACCAGGTTGCCATCTTGCTGGCTGTTGAAACGCGTGTTGCCGTCAGCAGTCCAAGCGCTGAGCCGGAATTCGGCATACTCCGCGGTTATCGTGCTCGCTGGCGTGGCGGACGGCTTGATCACCAGGTAGCTCATGCCGGCCAGCATCTCGGTGGCCTGCGCCGGGGCTTGTGCCAATGACTTTGGCGCTGGCAGTGGCCGCACTTCGGCCAATGCGTGGTTGGCTACCAGCATCGAAAAAATGATCAAAGCCAGACAACGCATTATTCGAACTCCGTGGGATGCAGCCGTGACGGCCGAAAACGCGGTTGGCCCGCGCGGCACTCTCGCGAGAGTGCAGATACAACAACGTTGAACTGGCTCAGCCAAGCGCCCGTACGCGCAGGTTGCGGCCCTTGATCTTGCCGGCGCGCAGGCGTTCAAGCGCCTTGGCCGCCAGGCTGCGCCGAATGGCGACATAGGTTCGGGTATCGAAGGTGTCGATCTTGCCGACCGCATCGGCGGGCAAGCCGGCATCTCCAGTCAAGGCACCGAGGATGTCGCCCGGCCGGACCTTGTCCTTGCGGCCGCCGTCGACGACCAGGGTCGCCATCGCCGCCTGGATCGGTTTGCCGGCACTACGGTTGGACAGGTCGATGCGAATCCAGCGAGCACTGATGCCCAGCCTGGTTTCGATCGACGGCAAACGGCCAATTTCACGCGGTGCGACGAGATTGAGGGCGATGCCTTTCTGGCCGGCGCGTCCGGTGCGGCCGATGCGGTGCACGTGCACGTCCGGGTCGCTGGGCAACTCGAAGCTGATTACTGCCGGCAGTTCTTTGATGTCCAGCCCACGCGCGGCGACATCGGTGGCCACCAGCACCGCGCAGCTGCGGTTGGCGAAGCGCACCAGCACCTCGTCGCGGTCGCGCTGCTCAAGGTCGCCGTGCAGGGCCAATACGGAAAAACCACGTTGCGCCAACTGGTCGGCCACGTCCTGCACGTCGCGCTTGGTGTTGCAGAACACCACCGCCGCCTCCGGCTTGTGCTCGGACAGCAGTTGGGCCAGCGCGTCAATCTTGCGCGGCACGTCGACCTCGAAAAACGACTGCTCGATCTCGGCCTCGACATGACCGGTATCCACGCTCACGGTCACCGGATCACGCTGGAACTTGCTGCTGATGGCGCGGATTTCTTCCGGATAAGTGGCGGAAAACAGCAGCGTCTGCCGGGTTTTAGGCGCCTGCCCGATGATGCCGGCGATGGCCGCCTCGAAGCCCATGTCGAGCATGCGGTCGGCTTCGTCCAGAACCAGCGTGCTGAGCGCATCGAGCTTGAGCGCGCCGTTGTCCATCAACTCCTGCACGCGGCCGGGCGTACCGACCACGACGTGCGGTTCGTGCACCAATGAGGCCAAGTGCGGACGCAGCGGGATGCCGCCGCAGAAAGTGGACACTTTGATGTTGGGCAAGGGCCGGGCCAGTCGGCGGATTTCCTTGGTCACCTGGTCGGCGAGTTCGCGGGTCGGGCACAGCACCAGCGCCTGTACCCGTGACGTGCCGGCATCGAGCCGAGACAGCAGCGCGAGGCCGAACGCTGCCGTCTTGCCGCTGCCGGTACGGGCCTGAGCGATAACGTCCCTGCCCTCCAGCATGGGCGGCAAGCTACCGGCTTGGATTGGGGTCATCTGGGCATAGCCCAGCACTTCAAGACCCTGCAGCATCGCGGTGCCGAGGGTCAGCGAGGAAAATTCGGTCATGCGCGATTATCGCATGAGCCGGGCCGGGACCGACCCGGGCAGCGCCTGTCTAGCGGAGGATTTCGAACGGCCCGCCTTTTTCCAGCGCCTGCTGGTAGGCCGGACGCGCATGGATCCGCGACAGGAAGGCGAACAGGTGCGGACTGCCTTTTCCATCCAGTCCGCCGCCTGCGGCCGCCGCTTCCAGCGGAAAACTCATCTGGATGTCGGCGGCACTGAACTGTTCGCCGGCAAACCATGGGCTTTTGCCCAGCTCGTTTTCGATATAGGTGAAATGGTTCCGGATCTGGGGTTTGATAAAGGCGTCCATCACCTTGCCGGCGATGACGCCCACCAATGGCCGTAACAACAGCGGCGCGCCCTGCGGCATCTTGTGGAAGACCAGGCTCATCACCAGCGGAGGCATTGCCGAGCCCTCGGCGTAGTGCAGCCAATAGGTGTAACGCAGGCGATCGGGCGTGCCCTCGGCTGGACGCAAGCGGCCCTGCCCGTATTTTCCGACCAGATATTCGATGATCGCCCCCGATTCGGCCACCACGATATCGCCATCGCTGATCACCGGCGATTTTCCGAGCGGATGCACGGCGCGCAGGGAGGCGGGTGCCAGCATCGTCTTCGCGTCGCGCTCGTAGCGTTTCACTTGGTAGGGAACGCCGAGCTCTTCAAGCAGCCACAGGACGCGCTGCGATCGGGAATTATTGAGGTGATGGACGATGATCAAGGTGGAACTCCTGTTCTGGCTGGGTTTGCCTGGCTGGGTTGGCCTGGCTGGGTTTGCCCATGCACCACGTTGGTACGCAGATCGTGGGCGTGGCGGACGCAGTTTCACGGTTCTGCAATAACGCATCTCCAAGATGCGGGTTTGCGTCCACATCCATGCTCGACACCCAAGCTCAGGAGACGTCCATGATCCGCCCCCTCGTTGCAGCATTGTCACTCGCGTTGTTCGCTCCGTCAGCCCAATCGGCCGAATGGTCGCTGGTGAGCGTGATTGAAACCCCCGCCAATACCCCCGACGCCCTGTTGCAGAGGCCCCGTTCCGGTCCGGGCAATGGCGCCAACATCAACCGCTTCGGGTTTTATTCCGATCTTTCCTATGACAGCCCGACCAAAAGCTGGTTTGCGTTATCCGATCGCGGACCGGGTGGTGGAGTGCTCGACTACGCCACGCGAATACAGCGCATCATCATTCCCGTCGATGCAACAAGTGGCGCCATCGGCCAGCCGGTGATTGATCGCACCATCCTGTTCAAGGATGCCGAGGGCACGCTGCTGAATGGCCTCAATCCCCTGCTGCTCAATGGCAACAAGACCATGCTCGGCGCCAGCTTCGATCCCGAGGGCCTTGCCATCGAGCGCAGGGGCAGTCTTTTCATCGCCGATGAATACGGCCCCAGCCTCTTCGAATTCAATCGCTCCGGCAACCTGCTGCGCGCATTCACGACCCCGGCCAACCTGATCGCGCGCGACGCCACCGGCGTGGCCAACTACGTTGATGGCCGGCCGACCATAACCACGGGCCGCCAGGACAATCGCGGCTTCGAGGGGCTGACCTTCAATGCTTCGGGCAACAAGCTGTACGCGGTCATGCAGGATCCGCTGGTCAACGAGGGCAGCAGCAATGACGGCCGCCGCAGCCGCAATGTGCGCATTGTCGAGTTCGACGTCGCCAGCGGCCGGTCCACCGCGCAATACATCTATCGCCTCGAAGACCGCGCCGCGTTGAACGCCATTGATACAAGCACGGCAGACGACTTTTCGAGCACGAACCAGGGCCGCAGCATCGGCCTGAGCGCCATTACCGCCCTGTCGGACAGCGAGTTCCTGGTCCTTGAGCGCGACAATCGCGGTTACGGCGTTGATCCAACCGCTACGCCGCTGCACAAGCGCGTCTATCGCATCAGCCTGGCCGGCGCGACGAACGTGCAGGACATTTCACTCGCCGGTTCTGACAGCCTGCCCGCCGGTGTCAGCGCGGTTCAAAAGACACTGGAAGTCGACCTGCTCGGCGTGCTCAAGGCGCGCGGTTACGCCATTCCCGAAAAAATCGAAGGACTGGCGATTGGCCCGCAGTTGGCTGATGGCCGCACCCTGGTTTTGATCGGTACCGACAACGACTACAGCGTCACCCAGAGCGGCAGCGGCGAGCAGTTCGATGTTTGCCTCAACCGCAGCACCGGCGCCCGCGCACAGGTGCCGCTGGATACCGCCTGCCCCGAGGGATTGACCCTGATCCCTGGCGTGCTGATGAGTTTTGCGGTCGACTTCCGCCGCTGAGCATCAAGGCATGGCCAAGGGCCGGCGAAACTTGCCGGCCCTTTTCATTGCCGCAATCAAGAAATTACCGTGGTCCAATCCTGGTTCGCAGGCTCAATCGCTGAGCATCCGGGTGATCACCTCGTCCTTGTGCCGCCACAGGCCGTTGACCCAGCCCTGGAAGATTTCACGGAAAGCCGCATCACCTTCGTAATCGCCGGTTGAAAAAGTTTCCGGGATCGGCCGCTCGCGGATTTCAACGCGTATCTCGGGGATGCGGTTGGCGATCAGGTCGTAAAGCGTCGGCTTGCCATGGGGATAGACGATGGCGACGTCTAGTATCGAACGCAGTCCGCTGCCCATGGCATTGAGCACGAAAGCAACGCCACCGGCCTTGGGTCTGAGCAGATGGCGGTACGGCGCGCATTGCTGCTCCTGTTTTTCCAAAGTGAAACGCGTGCCTTCAACGAAATTCATCACCGACACCGGCATGTCGCGGAATTTCTCGCAGGCGCGCCGGGTGGCGATGAAGTCTTTGCCGGCAAGTTGAGGGTGCTTGGCCAGCACTTGCTTCGAATAGCGGCGCATGAACGGAAAATCCAGCCCCCACCAGGCCAGTCCCAGCAGCGGCACCCAGATCAATTCGCGCTTGAGGAAGAACCGCAGCAGCGGAATGCGCTGATTGAACACTTTCTGCAGCACCAGGATATCCACCCAACTCTGATGGTTGGCCAACACCAGATAGTGGCCGTCAGGACGCAGGCCGGTCCTGCCCTGGATGGCGATTCGGGTCGCGGTGAAATGGTCGATCATCAGGCTGTTGCCGGCTATCCAGGACTCGGCAAGTCCCACCAGAGCCTTGTTGATGGCCTGCCTCAAGCCCGCCAGGGGCAGCAGCACCTTGAACAGGGCCAGCACGATCAAGGGCGTCGTAAGCACGATGGTGTTGACGAGGATCAGCACCAGTACCAGCGCGATGCGCAGCGAGTCAGTGCGTTTTAGGAGCATGTCTTGCGTACACCGTGCGCTAGCCTGTAGAGGGCAGTGATTGTGACTGAAGCGATGGTGACCGGCATCAGGGCAATTCGCACTGCCCGTCCCGGCAGGCATCGCCCCGCTTGAGCGCCCGGCGCGCCGCCCAGCGCACCAGCGCATCGAACGCCGCGACCACGCCCAGCCTCGAAAGCGGCATCCGGTTGCGCGCCACCCATGGGTAGATACGCTCCCAGAGCGGACGCAACAGGGGCAACGACCAGAAACGGGCCATGGATTCGATACCAGCCGCGCGGTAGGCCAGCACGAACACATCCACGCCGATGAACCAGCGCCCGTCCAGGTCGCGGGCATGGATGAGCTTCATCATGTCGGCCGCACCGATGCCTTTTTCGGTGGCCGCGGCATCGACGAATCCCGGCGTGGAGCAATCGACCAGCAGCAGGCGCGCCTGTGCGTCGTACTCCTTCAGCACCTGCATCTCCTTTCGGCACAGCGGACAGCTGGCATCATAGAAAATGGTGAGCGGATAGCTGACCGCCATTGTCACTTGCTTTCTCCCTCGCGAAGCAGTTTCTGGATCTTGCTGCCCAGCTTCATCACTTTCATAAGCGTCGCCGGCTCCAGCCGCAGCATTTCCTCGCCCCAAGCCGACACCGTCGCCATCAGGGCCAGGGTTTCCTTGATCCGGCCCTGGGCATCCTTGGATTCAAGCGCCAGCGCAGGATCGGCCACACATTCCCTGAGCATGGTCACGGTGGGATCGAACTCGCGCGACTTGCGCTCGCGCACGACCGTGCGGCACAGCTCCCAAACGTCCTTCGAGGTTTCGTAGTGATCGCGGCGTTCGCCCAGCAGGTGCACGACCCTGACCAGGTTGTAGTTGAGCAGCTCCTTGAGGCTGTTGCTGACGTTGGACCGCGCCACCACCAGCGTGTCGGCAATTTCCTCGGCGTGCATCGGTCGTCCCGACATGAACAGCAGCGCGTGGATCTGCGCCACGGTGCGGTTCACGCCCCAGCGCGAGCCCATCTCGCCCCAATGCAGGACGAACCTGCGGCTGATCGGCGTCAGGCGATCGGCAATCGTGGATTCTTCATTGGCGGTTTCGACGTTCATTCCGACGCGGTCATTTGAACCGGATTATCGCTTGCAGGCAGTCTATTTTGGTCATATATTTCTGTCAAGACAGAAATTAATGAAAGAAAGGAAGAGCAATGGACGGCAGCGGGAAGCAACCGCAAGGCATGCGGGTACTCGTGCTCGGCGGGACCGGGTTCATCGGCCACCATGCGGTGGCGGCCCTGCTGGAACGTGGTTGCAGTGTCACGATTGGCAGTCGTTTCGCCATGCCCGGGCATCGGCATCAACATGCTGGCTGCGGCTGGCGGCAAACGCGGTTTGAAACCCTCCTGGAGCCCCGCCGCTGGCTACCCGTGCTCGACGATATCGACGTGGTTATCAACAGCGTCGGCATCCTGCGCCAGCGTGGGGCTGAAACCTATGATCGCGTCCATCATCTCGCGCCTGCTGCCCTCGCCCTCGCCTGCCGACAGCGGCAAGTGCGATTGCTGCATGTCACGGCGTTGGGCCTGCAGCCATCCGCACGCAGCCGTTTCCTGAAATCGAAACTCGCCGGCGAACAGGCCGTACGACGCAGCGGCGCCGACTGGCGACTGGTTCGGCCATCCTTGCTCGATGGCGAAGGCGGCTATGGCGCGAAATGGATCCGTCGCGTTGCCCGCTGGCCGCTGCACCTGCTGCCGGCCAATGCGTCAGGAAAGATAGCCGCGCTGGACGTTGCCGAACTCGGCGAAGCGCTCGCGACTTTGGCGTTGCATGCCATTGCCGCGGATGCGGAGGTATCGCAGCGGGAATTCGAACTTGGCGGACCAGACCAGCAGTCGATACTGGAACTGTTGGCCGCGATCCGTCGCCGCCATACCGCGAGACCGGCCTTGGCCCTGCGCATCCCGGCAATGCTGGCGCGATTGGGCAGCCACGCCTGCGACCTTCTGCACGTCACGCCTTATTCCTACGGTCACTACGAGCTTTTGCGCAACGACAATTGCCCGCGCCACAACCGCCTGCCAGAACTGCTCGGGCGCATGCCGAAAGCCGTTGGTCCGCCCGGCTTGCCAACGGGCAGCGCACTGCCACAGCCCCTGCCAGCCAGTTGATCGGGCTTTCGACACTGTTTCCGATCACCGCTCCCGTGCATCATTTGCCTTCACTCACGCGGAATCACTGCCCATGCTTGCTCGCCTCGCGGTAGCCATCGCCCTGCTTATCCCGGCCCCTGCGGTCCTGAGCGCAACCTCCAGCAAGCCGCTGCAAACCATCGCCGAACAATCGGGTTTTCTGCGCACCGGACGCTACGAAGAAGTTATCGCACTCTGCGAGGCCTTCCAGAAATCCTATCCGGACGCGGTGCGCTGCATCGAGTTCGGGCGCACGCCTGAAGACCGGCCGATGAAAGCCTTGATCACCACGCGCAGCGGCGCGCTGGACGCAGTCACGGCACGCGAGCGCGGATTGCCGGTGCTGCTGGTGCAGGGCGGCATCCATGCCGGCGAGATCGACGGCAAGGACGCGGGCTTCCTGGCGTTGCGCGAGGCCTTGGACAACAAGGCGGCGATTGGCGCGCTGGACAAGCTGGTGCTGGTGTTCGTGCCGGTGTTCAACGTCGATGGCCACGAGCGCTTCGGCCGCTGGAACCGTCCCAACCAGCGCGGCCCGGAAGAAATGGGTTGGCGCACGACAGCGCAGAACTACAACCTCAATCGCGACTACGCCAAGGCCGACACGCCGGAAATGCAGGCGATGCTCGGCCTGGTCAACGAATGGGATCCGATCGCCTATATCGATCTGCACGTCACCGACGGCGCCAAGTTCGAGCATGACGTGGCCATCCAGATTGAACCACTGCATGCCGGCGACGCTGAGTTGCGCAAGGCCGGCAAGGCCATGAGCGACGCCGTGCTTGCCGCCCTGCGCAAACATGGCTCGCTGCCGCTGGCGTTTTATCCATCGTTCGTCGAAAACGACAATCCGGCCTCCGGTTTTGTCGATGGTGTCGGACCACCGCGGTTTTCCACCGGTTATTTCCACCTGCGCAACCGTTTCGCCATGCTGGTGGAAACGCATTCGTGGAAGGACTACCCGACCCGCGTGCGCATCACCCGCAACACGATCATCGCCATGCTCGATCAGACCGCCAGCAACGGCACTCGGTGGCTGGAGATTGCCCACCGGGCCGATACCCGCAGCGCCGCGCTGGCCGGCATGCCGGTGGCACTGGACTACGCCGCCGGCGCTGCGGTGCGAACCATTGATTTTCGCGGCTACCAGTACACGCGCAGCCTCTCGGAAGTTTCCGGCGCGCTGATGACCCGATACGACGAAACCAAGCCGCAGTTGTGGCGCTTGCCGCTGCGCGACGACATCGGCGTCGGCCGTAGTGTCATCGCGCCCAAGGGCGGCTATCTGGTGCCGGCCGCGCATGCGGCGATGGCGTCGGCGAAGCTCAGGCTGCACGGCATCGAATTCCTTGCGTTGGAGGCCGCACGGCCGAAGCTGGCAGTGCAGTCCTTCCGCGCCGAAAAGGCCTCGCCCGGCGGGCAATCGGTAGAAGGCCACCAGCGCATGGCGCTGGAAGGAAACTGGCTAGATGAAACCCGCGACCTGCCGGCCGGCTCGCTGTTCGTACCGATCGCCCAAGCCAAGGCAGCGCTGGTCGTGGCCCTGCTGGAACCACAGGCACCAGATTCAATGGCAGCCTGGGGCCTCTTCAACAATGCCTTCGAGCAGAAGGAATACATGGAGGACTATGTCGCCGAACAGGTGGCGCGCGAGATGCTCGCTGCCGATCCCGCGCTTGCCGCTGCATTCGCGAAAAAACTTGCCGACGACGCCGACTTCGCCAAGAACCCGGCGGCGCGGCTGCAGTTTTTCTATCAACGGCATTCGGCCTGGGATGACCGTTACAACCTTTATCCGGTGCTGCGTTTGGATTCGGTGCTGGATTGAGTTTGTCGCACTAACCCAAGGCGATTCACCCTATCCGCAGGTGTTAGACCATGTCTCGAAAAGTGAGCTTGCCTCTTTCCCAAGACATTCCGGATAGAGTCTCGGGCCGCGCCAGCCCCGATGCGTGTACGCTACCTCTGGTCTGCCTGACTGCGCACACCACGGCGACAGGCACGCACCGTGCCGCCATTGATCCCGTCCTTGGCGCGGGAAATCTCGCGCTGCCAACGGCGTAATCTTCCGCTCGTCGTACTCATGTTCGACCTCGATGCCTTCAAAACCTTCAACGACCATCATGGGCACCCGGGTGGCGATGCGTTGCTGTGGGCCTTCGCGCGGCTCTTGCAGGCAAGTTGCCGGCTCGAGGACATCGCCTGCCGCTACGGTGGCGAGGAATTCACGCTCATTCTTCCGGATGCCGAGATGGATATCGGCTTGCAGCGGGCCAAGGCCATTCTGGAAGCGGTGGCCCAGATGGAAGTCACACACCAGGGTGTGACGCTCGAACGAATCACTACGTCCCTCGGGATGGCAGTTCTTCACGAGCACGGCACGACCAACTCGGCGTTGCTCGAAGCGGCTGACAAGGCCTTGTACCAGGCGAAATCGGACGGACGAAACAGGGTTTGCGTTGCGGTCGTGAAAACTCAACGGTCGCAGGTCGGATAAATCTTCTTGTTGCGAATTCGATGGGGATTTATCGCTGGCGTTGTCCGGTTAAAACCCGACCTGAATCTCGGCCCCGTGCAGGCGCAGGTCGGGTCTCAACCCGACAGCTTTTATCGAGCCGCTCACGAACCATTCCCAAGCCATCGTGCAAATGCGTCAGGAGTGACCATGGCAACCCCCACGCAGCCAAAACAAATAGCCGCATCCTCGCCAAATTGCGGTCACCCCGGGTTATCGCCGAAATCGATGACGCCTACATCAAAGTCGCCAAGGTTCAGGGCACACTTGCC
>Ga0163144_10015734_pt1 | contig 15574 bp, 9 predicted proteins | sample OliLak19BULKMAT1_FD_123175 | JGI IMG/M metagenome (GOLD analysis project Ga0163144, IMG submission 123175) | Freshwater microbial mat bacterial communities from Lake Vanda, McMurdo Dry Valleys, Antarctica - Oligotrophic Lake LV.19.BULKMAT1 | ecosystem: Environmental > Aquatic > Freshwater > Lake...
CTGGTCCATCTCGGAACTCTCCATCCGTTGGAACGGCCAAGCACGCCTCGAGGGTGTTACGGCGTCCCTCCCGGAAGACGACACGCCCTTTTTCACAGCCAGCACCGCCATCGTTTCCCACACGGCCCTGCTCCGTCTGCTTAACGGGGCTGACGTAAATGTCCATTCCATCGCCGTCGCGGATGCCGCTCTCACCTGGCGCGAAGACGTTCGTGGCCAGTCCACCTTTGAGCGTGCCATCGCAATCATCAACGCCCATCAGGCTTCCGACCCTGCTGAACCTTCGACCAGACCGATCCCGATTCCCGCTATCGCTATCACCCGCACCCAGGTTCTCCATGAACACGCCGGCGTGACCACAACACTCGGCCTCCTCTCCTTTGATGGAAAGTCCGACTCCTCTCGCTACACCTTCGAAGGCGCCCTCGGCGAACTCAATACCTTCCAGGGCAGCATCGTCCTCGCCGAGCCCTTTACCCACTCCCTCGACGTCGACCTCCCGTCACCTGTTGCGGTGATGGGTCCCCTCCTGCCAAATCTTCCTCCGAACCTCGCCCTCCGGGGTCAGTGGAACGGCGACTTCACGGAGGGTCTGGCCGGCCGACTGGCCATCCATTCGCTGGATGCCGACCGATTCCACGTAACCGGGCCTGTCAATTTCGCTTCCCGGTTCACGGGCGGCTCATCCATCACCACGCTCACACCGGAACAGGTCACCATCACCGACCGTGATTCCGGGCGTAGAGCGACCATCGCGAGTGGCAATATCGAGATCACGCCCGACACCATTCGGGCCGAGCGGCTCCTTCTCGCGCACGACGACCTCCGTGGCGAGGCCGAAGGACTCTGGAACCTCGCTTCGACGGACGGCTCCGCCTCCGTGCGTTGGGTGACGCTTTCATCATCCGATTCCACCGCCTCATCGATCGCACACCAAGGCGACCTCGACCTGCATCTCGACCTGAATGCACTCCGCGGCGTCACCGCATCCCTCACCATCGCCTCCACCGGTTCGGTCGACACCTTCTCCTGGTCCACACAAGTCAACTCAAATCTCTCAGGACCGGACCTTTCGCGTATCCGCGCAACGATCGACTTTGCAGCGCTCAATCTCACCGCTCGAGATCAATCCTTGCAACTCGATGGAGCCGCCCTGACGGTCTCCTTTGAAGATCCAGTTCTTCATCTCGAATCGCTCTCCGTCCCTAATGCCGATGTCAAAGTGACCGGCACTTTTACCCCAAAGTCGATGGAATGGACCGTCGATCTCCGCGCTTCCGAAATCGACCACCCTTGGAACGTCCACCTCCCCGGCACGCTGCGCCTCACCGCCTCCGGCGCGTCCGATCGCATCCACATCAACGCCCTCCGGTTCGAGACTCCCTCCTTCACCCTCGATGCCTCTGGTGACTACTTACCCGATAACGCCGAGCCGCTCGACGCCCACGCCTCCATCACCCTTCCTTCACTGCCGGTCGCCCTCGACACCGTCGCACGCCTCTCCGCCCAATCCCTCGACACCCCGCTCGCCTGCGGCGTCGGCGCTGTCGCCCTCACCACAACCCTCCGCGGCTCCCTCGACCCTCTTTTCCTTCGTTCCTCCGGCACACTCCTCGTGGACCAACTCTCCTTTGACTTTGCCCAACCCATCACCACCATCCTCCCGTTCGCCGGGAACATCACGGACGGCGTCACGCAGGTCACACTCTTTCCAACCGCCATCGCCAATGGGTCTCTGGGCGTCGTGGCGACCATCGAGCCTGCGGGCGTTTCCCATTTGCACGCCGAGGCCGAAGCCTTCTCGCTCGATGCCCTCGTCCCCAATGCGGCTGCCGCCATCACCTCACTCGGCATCCTCTCCACCTCCCTCGATGCCCACTGGCCCGCAGCGGATGGATCCAACTTCGAGCTCTCCGGACCCTTCACCATCCGCTCGCTCGATACCGATTACGTCGACATCGACGAGGCCTCCGGCCGCATCGAAGGAACCCAATCCGCCCTCAATATCTCGCATATTGCGATCCGATCCGGCCCGGCCTCCGCTTCCGGTGATGCCGATCTTGACCTCGTCACGCAGGCCGCCGATGCACGCATCCGCTTCCAAGATTGGCCCTTCAAATACGACCCCGCCCAACTCTCGGCGAGACTGACCGGAACCACAGAGGTCGCTCTCAAGACTGCATGGTCATTCGACGCCGCGACGGCAGATCTTCTCGCGGTCATAGCGCACGCCGGTCGCCCCTTGGGCGAATTCAACCTTCGGGGCGATATCGATACCAAGGCCGTCACCGTCCGGGGCATGGACGCCACCCTCTTGGGCGGAACTGCCCGCGGCAGCGGCAGCTTCCCCTTCGCCGACTGGCGAAACGCGGAGGGAACAGTCGAACTCTCGGGTATCGATCTCGATCCCCTGAACAATCTCGCAACCCTCCCCGGTCGCTTCGTGGGCGTGATGAACGGTGCCGCTTCGATCTCACCCTCCAAAGACGAGCGTGCCCCCGGGCCGGTCAAGGTCGATGTTGCGCTCACCATGCCCGGAGCAACCTTCGGAGCCCTCTCGATCGGGTCGATCAACGGGCTGCTCTACGTTGGCGGCGACGACATCACCCTCGACAAACTCACGACCAACATAGCCGACGGCTCCATCGAGGTGTGGGCCAAACTCTCGCAGCACACTGGCGAAAACCTCGTCCGTTTCGATGCCTCGTTTGAACGGCTCGACCTCAACCAGATAGCCCGCGCCTTCCAGCCCGACGCCGCATCCCTCCCAGGACGACTCTCCGGAACGGTCGCCGCGGGCGGATACGTTGGGTTGCCGCATCGCTTTTATGGGCGGTCCACAGTCCGCATTACGGACTCGGATCTCGCCAACATTCGTGCCATTTCGACGGTCTACAACGCCCTCGAACTCGGATCGCCGGAACCCGCTCCCGCCGGCTACGGCGAAGCACGCATCAACCTGGAGGGCGATTCGCTGGTCCTTCGCCGCCTCACGTATTTCAACCGTGGGACCGAAGTCCGCGCCAACGTGGTCATTGAGGACATTACCGCCGGGATGCAAAGCCCAATCCGCGGCACGGCCGCCGGAGCCGCCCGACCGCTCAAAGACGTCCGTCTTCCCTTTCTCGCTGAGTTCGATCGGGCCCTCGCGACCTTCCAATCCGATTCCGCCGTGGTGCGCATCGGCGGCACGCTCGAAGCGCCGGACCTCGAACTCGTCCCCCTCTCAGACGTCACGGCCCCGCTCCGCCGAAACTTGCTCAATGCCATCGGAAAAGACCAACCGCCCCCGGCAACCGATGCCGGGACGATGCCCCCTCCGTGACAACCGGCTCCTGCCGCGGAAACGACTCTCTCATCGCCCGTCGCCACATTCGGGGCACGGGGTTATGCCCACGAGTCCTCGGAGGTCAAAGCCGCAGGAAGGGCAGAGGCCGGCACGAGTACCACCTCGTCTTACCCGGAGAATGATCGACCCACCCAGTGCCGTCGCGGCGAATGGCCAGATCGGCACGATCAATTCCGAGACAGTGCTCGTGGCACCGGGCGAGTAGAAGGTCCAACTTCTGTGGTGGAACCACCAACAACGATCCTCTCCGGCCGGACGCGGGATCCAATTCCCAACGGGGCTGAAGTTCCATCCCGTTACCAAGTATGCCGGCGAACCTATCCGCAGCGAGCCGCGCCCCAAGTGGAACTAGATTCGAGGCCCAAGGCTGGCCCACGAAACCTCACCAATCTCCACAAACAGGGCGGTGAACAACAGAAACGGCACGAGCGCGGTCATCGTCCAGCGGAGGATTACCTTCCGGCGTCGCGTCACTTCGGGATCGCATTCCGAACAACACCGGCCACGGATCATCCCGTGGGGGTCTGAAACTGGTCCGCGGGGGGCCTCGCCTTGTGCGCAACAGTGAGCCATCAACTCCCAGAAATGTGTCATGCCCCGCCGCCAGGCCGCAGCGCCTGTTTCGGCGTCCGGACTGCTCGCCGAAAGCCCGCAAACATCTCAGTCTGCTGCGCTAAGCATCGGATAATCGACGTAGCCCTTGGCGAGGGGTGTGTAAAACGTGGCGCGATCAAGCTCATTGAGCGGCCCGGACGCGGCAAACCGTTGAGGCAAATCCGGGTTGGCGATAAAGAGCACTCCGAAGGCGACGGCGTCCGCTTCACCCGCAGCGATGACGTCCTCCGCAGTTTCCTGCGTGAACTTCTCGTTGGCGATATAGACGCCGCCGAACGCTTTCTTCAACGCAGGTCCGAGACGGTTGTCGCCCAGCGACTCGCGGGCACAGATGAAGGCGATCCGGCGCTTGCCGAGTTCGCGTGCGACGTAACCGAACGTCTCCGCCGGATTTGAGTCGCTCTCGTGCACATGACCGCGCGGGGCAAGGTGCATTCCCACGCGGTCGGCACCCCAGACGGAGATCGCAGCGTCGGTCACGGCGAGCATAAGACGCGCACGATTCTCGATCGAGCCGCCATAGTCGTCGGCCCGGTGATTGGAGCTGTCCTGAAGGAACTGATCGAGCAGATAGCCGTTCGCGCCGTGCAGCTCCACGCCGTCGAATCCCGCGCGCTGGGCATTCTCGGCGCCGCGGCGATAGGCTTCGATAATTCCCGGCATTTCACTCGTTCCGAGCGCGCGCGGCGTGACGAACGGCTTCAACGGCCGCACGCGGCTGACATGACCGTCGGCGGCGATGGCACTCGGTGCGACCGGCAGTTGACCATCAAGAAAGAGCGGATCGGAGATACGCCCGACATGCCAGAGTTGAAGGACGATGCGCCCGCCGTCGCCGTGCACCGCCTCGGTGATGGCGGACCAGCCGCGCACCTGATCCTCCGACCAAATGCCGGGTGTGTCCGCGTAGCCGACTCCCATCGGGTCCACCGAAGTCGCCTCGCTGATAATCAGCCCGGCAGATGCGCGCTGTCGATAATATTCGGCCATGAGCGCATTCGGCGTCCGAGTGGGGCCGGCCCGAGAGCGGGTGAGCGGAGCCATGATGATGCGGTTCGGCAGCTCCAAAGCCCCGACGGTGAGAGGAGTGAAGAGGTTTGGCATGGCGCAGGAGTCCTATGGCACTCGTGGTCAGAATCTTCATGGCTTCGTTCTCGGCTATGGCTATCCAAGAACGGCCAACAGTACGGCTGACTGCCGGGGCCGCCCGCAAGGACATGTCGTTCGGAGCGGTCCTGACGGTGCAAGGCCCTGCGTGCATTTCATGAGCCGAGCACCCGCGTCGCCAAGATCTCCTAACACCGCGTCCGCATCGACTCGCGAGAACGCTCTTGAGCGGCGGGAGTTTCGAAGCCCTTGGCTTTCGCGTGCGCCCAGCTCTCGTCGATGGATTCCGCGGCAAACGGGGGTCTTGCAGTCGGTGTCCCCGTGGTCGACTTCTACCGTGCCGATCCGCTTGGCGGCGGCCGCAGCCGACTTACAAAGGGAGGCGTTGCGGCCGCCGATGGCGATGAGCGCATTGTTCATGAGGTAGCGATGCGTATTGGGCGCGGAATGAATGGCTTTCTCAATGTGCACGAGTCGTTCCGCGAACCAGGAATCCTCGGTCGATTCATTAATCTTCGCCATTGAAACAACGAGGTTCCACACGGCAGATTGAGTGGCGTCGTCCGAAGCCGCAAGCCACTTGTCGGCCTTGGCGCAGCCGTGCGGGCTCTCGTCCGCGAGATGAGCGACATAGCCTCCGCACATGCGAGCGGTCGGGGTTGCGGCCCAGCGATCGAGCTCCCGCGAAGAAATGCTCGCGGGGTCGGCGATTTTGACCGCAAGATTGCGTGCATCGAAGTTTCCGGTGCTCCACAGGGCTTGCGCTAATTCATGATCGACTCTGATCCGCTTGTAAAGGGTCTTCAGTGTGGCGAAGCTGACGCCGAACATCGGTTCGGGCACGCCGTGTCGCGCATAGGTCTTCCGCGTCTGGACCGAACCGGCCTTTTCCAACGCACTCATCGTATCTTGAAAGCTCATTCGCGAAGCCGGAACGCCTGATGCCTTTTGTGCTGCGGCCTTCGTTTTGGGCATGGTCGTTCCCCTTGGCGATCGGTACCCCCTCTGCCCGCGGGGCCGAGGTCAACTGCCATCAGATCAGTTCGCATGTTTTTCTTGGTCAGGGGGGCGCAGCCGCGTGGGGGCGCGGCGTACCGCAGAACCACCACTCCGTTGCGGAACGCTCGTGCTTCCAACCGCTCGAAGCCTCGCCGAGCGCCATCCGGGACAACCGGTTTCCGCCTCCCATCACAACGCCGCGCTGGGCACCTTAACCACCACCCCAAAGCGGGCTACCCCACCCCCCCCACCGCTACGCACCTCAAACCCCAGCCCCTCACAGTCCGGGCCGCCCCCCGTCGCCATAAGCGCCGCCGCGTCGTGCAGCGAACCGCCCTTGATCCCCGCAACGATCACTTCACGCGACACGATCGTGCGGGCCGCAGCGGCATCAAATTCCGATGCTTCAGTCACAATGATCCGGGCCCGCGGCCGCACAAGCCCCGCCGCCGTTGCAAACACATCGGGGGACCCGAATCCCCCGATCACCACGACGTCCTGATCACCCCGCAGGCCCGCATCAGCCAGCCCGCGATGACGGATCCCCCAGCGGTCGCAGCGTTCGAGATCGCAATCATCCGTGGCCAGCACCCGCACCCGTGGCGCAACTCGGGCCAGAAGTTGGGCCGTCAGTAGTGTGCACGCGTCGGACCCGAGCAACGTGATAAGTGTCGAGGGCCCTGCCGCGGCGAACTGCGCAATCCGGCTGGCCCGAGCCACCAACCCGACAAACGCGGCCTGCTCGATATCCACCGAAGAATCAATCCGGACCGCACTCGAGCCGTCAATTGGCCCGCCGCGATTCGGCGCTTCGCAATGGTCGATCAGGCCGCTGGCGCACCACCGGCACGACCGGCACGGCATGGCCCCCGACCACGCCCACAGCCCGTCCCTCCGGCCGTTGCGGTGCAACACGGGCACCCCGGCTCCGCAACCGGTTTCGTGTAGCCACGCGGCGGGTTGCCAAGAGTCCTCTCCGACCGGCGGTAACGAAGGTGTCCGGCCGGAGTGTGGCATCCGCCCAAACTATCGACACACTGCGCGGCCTCGCTGAGGAAAACCCTCGACGTTGCCAACAGACGCCGAACACAAAAGGTTTCCGTGCCTTTCTCGCGCATGGCCAACGGCTTGTGCACGCTCTCTCCGTCGCGCACCCCGATTCGCGACCGTATCGCCGTGCGACCTTCACTACCATTTCCTCCACACGTTTCGCACCTTCAACATATTTGGCTGTCGCTGACGCCACTCCGCGCAGTCGCACGCAGATACTCCTCACGATGCCAAACGACCGTTCTTCCACCGGGCCCGCTGACTCCGCCGCCGATGGCCCGACGGCCGGACCTTCCATGCCCGCAGGTCTCGCCCGCAAGCGCCGCTTTGTCCCTGATCGCGTTTCTGTAAAGTCGCTCTTCGAGCGTCAGCCCCCCCACTCCCTCGAAGCCGAAATGTCGCTACTGGGTTCGATGATCCTCGATCCCAACATCGTCGCCGACATCCTCGGATACGTCAGTTCCTCGACGGATTTCTACAAGGAAGCCCACGGCCATATCTTCCGGGCCATCATCGACGTCTACGACCAGCGCCACTCCGGCGACCTCATCCAGTTCATCGACCTCCTCCGCGATCGCCACGTCCTGGACGAAGTCGGAGGTCAGAACTACCTCCTCGAACTTGCCAACGCCGTGCCGACGTCCGTCAACGCCCCGCACTTCGCGCGGATTGTCGCCGAAAAAGCCAAACTCCGCCGCCTCATAGACGCCGCTGGTCAGATCCTTTACGACGCCTATCACACCGGCGATCTGGGCCCCGAGGGCGCCCGCGAAGTGCTCGACAAGGCCGAAATGGCCGTCTTCGAGATCGCCCAGGAACAGAATACCAGCGACCCGCAGAGCCTCGCTGAACTCCTCGAAATCGAGATGCGGCGAATCGACAGCCCGGAGTTTGAAGGCGATGTCTCCGGAGTTCGTTCCGGATACACCGACCTCGACGAACTCCTCCGCGGGTTTCAACCCGGCGAACTCATCATCCTTGCGGCCCGCCCGTCAATGGGCAAAACCGCGCTGGTTCTTAACCTCGCCGAACAGATCGCGGTCGGCGGGCTGGCGGGCGGAGAAGTCCGCAAGACTTCCCCCATCGGGCTTTTTAGCCTCGAAATGAGCAAGAATGCCATCGTGCAGCGTCTGCTCAGCGCCCGCTCGGGCGTTTCGTCGCAATCGCTCCGCGGCGGGCACTCGATCCCCGATGGCGACCTCCGCCGCCTCATCATGGCCGCGGAAGATCTCAAGGCCGCCGCCGTCTATGTAGACGATACCCCGAATCTCACCGTCCTTACCTTGCGGGCCCGCGCCCGCCGCATGGTCGCCCAGCACGGCGTCAAAATCCTGATGATCGACTACCTCCAGTTGATGACCGCTCCCGGCGCCGCCCGGGAGAGCCGTCAGGTTGAGGTGAGCGCCATCTCCCGCGGCGTCAAGGCTCTGGCCCGGGAACTCAAAATCCCCGTCATCTGCCTCTCACAGTTGAACCGCGCCAGCGAAAGCCGCGAAGGCAACCGCCCGCGAATGTCTGACCTCCGCGAATCGGGCTCCATCGAACAGGATGCCGACGTCATCATGCTCCTGCATCGCGAAGACTACTACCACGTCCAGGACGAGGACTGGAAGAACGAAAACCCCGACAAAATCGGTATCGCCGAGGTCATTATCGCCAAACAACGAAACGGCCCAACCGGGCTGGTCAAACTGGTTTGGGATTCCAACACCACCCGCTTCCGGAGTTTCGACCCGCACAGCAACCCCGGTGGTGGTGGCTACCGCAGCCCATCCGCCGCAGCCATGGACTTCGGCGCGCCGGAAGTAAAATCCTCGCGACCGTGGACGAGTCAGGGCCCGCAAAGCGGCGGAGATCCGCCTTTCACTCCCGGCACGGGGAGCGGTGCCTTCGGCGGTCGTTCCCGCACCGGCCCCCTCAACAATCATCGGGATGGAGGCGGGCCACAGGCGGACTCCGACCTGGGCGATATTCCCGCTTGATGCCGCGATTGCTCCGCACCGCTTACGATCGAGAAGCCCGTGAAGCCCCTCCCTGACATCGACCCCCGGAACCGAGCCGACTTCGAGGCTGCGGCGAAGCGGCCACTGCCCTTGCGCATGAAGTACGCCTTCATCAAAACCTACAAGCCCGTGATGGACGACGCCCGATTCCGATCGTTCGACACGATGGCCGACTATCGCAAATGGTGCGAAGAAAACCTACCGAGTTGGCTGGGCTATGGCCGCGTTTGAATACCGCCAAGCCGCCGAGATCCGCGACATGTTCGCGCGCCACGATTGCCGCTACCTCTTCATCGGAAAATCGGGGGCGATCCTCCTGGGGTACCCCGACACCACCCAAGACGCGGATATCTTCGTGCAGAAGAGCATCGAAAACGGGCTCCGCCTCGTGAGCGCCTTGCGGGAACTCGGATTCTCCCTCACCGACGCCGACGCCGACGAAATTCGCAGGGGCAAAGACTTCGTCCAACTCAAAAGCGGTCCCTTCGACCTCGATCTCATCTTCGCACCCGACGGCATCGAATCGTTCGACCAGGCGTGGCTCCGGCGAAGCGAAGTCGATGGTTTCCCCGTCTGCGCCATTGATGACATCATCGCCAGCAAGCACGCCGCCAACCGCGTCAAGGATCGCGAATCGTTACCCCGGCTAGAGGATTTCCGCCGTTACCTCCAATCCCAGATACGCCCATGACCACGCCCCCTCAACCGCTGCCACTCCATCTGCTGAACCGCATCGTTGCCGGTGACACCCTCCCCGAGCCTCTGCCGGCGGAGCCTTTCACGCTCTTCAAGGAGTGGTTTGACGAAGCCGCGGCGAGCAGAAACGTTCCCAACCCCAACGCAATGACGCTCGCCACCGTCGAGCCCGATGGTTCCCCCTCGGCCCGCATCGTCCTCTGCCGCGGCATTTCGGTCGCCGACGGGTGGATCGAGTTTTTCACGAACTACAAGGGTGGCAAGGGCCGGGCACTGGAGGCCAACCCGGTGGCCAGCGCGGTTTTCCATTTCGACCATTTGGATCGTCAGGTGCGAATCTCCGGGAGCGTGACCCGGAGCCCGGCGGAATCCAGCGACCAGTACTTTGCCAGCCGCGCCTGGGAGAGTCGTCTGAGCGCGTGGGCCAGCCAGCAAAGCCATCCGCTCGCGTCCCGGGCCGAACTCGTCGAGCGGATTCCGCTGGTGATGAAGGAGTTGGGGATTACGGCAGCGGATATCGAGGCGCAAGGGAATGCCACGCCGATCCCCAGACCCCGACATTGGGGCGGGTTCCGCATTCTCGCGGCGAAATGCGAACTGTGGGTGGGAGGTCCGGGTCGGTTACACGACCGCGCTGTTTGGACGCGGCCTGCCCCGTTCTCGGCCGACGGCTGGTCGGTCACCCGGCTCAACCCCTGAACAGGCGGCCCGTCGCCGGTTTGGGTGCAAAGCGGTAAATTGTCGCCCTCATTCGGTCGATCCACACCTGATGGGGGCCATCGGTGCCTCCCGGTGCGTTCTTTCTGAACCGGACTTTTATGAAGCCGCGATCCGAACTCTCCGCCGTCGAGATCATGTTGCTTCTCGACACGCTCGGCGAACGGCTGGAGCGCGTCGGGGTTCCGAGCCAACCCGAGGTAGCACTCAAAATCCTCGATCTTTCCTCGCGCAAGAACGCCCAGCCCAAGGACTACGCGAACGTCCTTAAAAACGATGCGGGTCTTACCGGTCGTTTGTTGAAACTCTCCAATTCAGCGGTGTTCGCCCAGCGGCGGGCCGTGACGACGATCGACCGCGCCTGCCTCGTCCTAGGGATGGAGCGGCTGAAGTCGGTCGCGCTCGGCTTCCACTTGAGCAGGGCCGCGTCGGCCGTCGGCGGCGACAAAGCGATCGCGCGGCTTGTCTGGGGCCAGTCGGTGTACCGGGCGTGTCTGGCCTCGGAACTGGCAAAGTTCGCCGCGCCCGGTTTGGTCGCCGAGGCGTTCGTCATCGGGATGATGATGGATGCCGGGCAGCCGCTGATGTGCGCGATCCTGGGAGATCCGTTCCGCTCGGTCGTCCTGGAAGGGCTGAACCCGGCCAAGCAGTACAGGAAAGAGTTTGAAACGCTCCCGTACACCCACGTCGATGTGATCGCCTCGCTGGCGCGGAAATGGAAACTGCCGGAGCTTCTCGCCAAGCCCTTGGAGTGGCACCACACCCGGCCCTCGGAACCTGTTCGCTCGGAACCGGTCCACCGGCTGCACCGGATCGCGTTCGGCGTCGGGATGCTCGAACTCGCGCCCAGGGTGACCGAGCGCGGCGAATCGCCGCTGGTCTCGGGCGGCGCTGGGATCGGGGCGGCGCAGCGAGTCCTGGACTTGGACGCGGCATCCGTGCAGACTGCGGTCAAGCGCTCGGTCTCGGAATACTCCGCGAACATCGATCTGTTCTCTCATATCGCCGAGGCGATGTCGAACCTTGAGGCGTTGCAAGAGCGGGTGCAACTGACGCTGGTCCACGAACTCGACGAGTCGGTGGAGCGCTCGGTGCGCCAGGAAAGCACTGCCCAATCCGAGCGGTTTGTCATCGGCGGACAGTGCGTGGAATTGGGGCGCGAGTCGGACGGGTGGGCGGTGGCGTACCTGTTTGACTCGGGGGGGCAGCGCCTCCTGAGCCATCGCTTCGTGCCGGGGAACGAGACTTCGGAGAGCGTGGAGTCCGCGTTGGGGCTTGAGCCAGCGGCGGGCGATGATTCCGACGAATTCCGGATGTATATCAAGTCGATCGCGGCGTAAAGGCACAGCGGATCGGGCGGCACCGTTTTCAGGCCGGGGAGAGCCTTTTTCGCAGGATCCGCAGGAGCGTGTCGGGATCCATGTAGTTTTCTGGAGGGCGAAAGTAGACCTCGCTGGGGTGGCCCGGCTCCTTGGGCGGGAGTGCGCGGACCGACGCCTCTTTCGCGATCTGGCTGCCCTTTGGCACCTTGGACAATTGAGCGACCAGCGCGGCGGGGTCTTCCAGAAGGAAGACGACGTCCTTGTCGCGGATGGTGATGGTGCGGACCCGGAGGGCGGAAGCCAGCACTCGGAGTTCGGCGAGGTCAAAGAGTCGGAAGGACGCGCGGGGCGGTTCGCCGTAGGCGGCGGCGAGATCGGCGCGGACCTGGGTGAGGGCGGCGACGGTGCCGGCGGTGGCGAGGCGGCGGTAGGCCTCCAAGCGGCGGAGTTCGGAGGGGATGTAGGCCCGCGGGATCGAGCCCGCGACGCCGATCTCGATGCTGGTGGAAGAGACGGGGGGCGGCCGCGGATCGTTCTTGAGATCGTGAACGGCGTCCTCAAGGAGGCGGCAGTACATCTCGTAACCGACGGCGGCGATGTGGCCGGATTGCTCGGAGCCCAGGATGTTGCCCGCTCCGCGAATCTCGAGGTCGCGCATGGCGATCTTGAAACCGGCCCCCAACATGCTGTACTGCTCGATGGCCTTGAGGCGCTTCTGGGCCACTTCGTTGACGGTTCGGTCGTCGGGGATGAGCAGGTAGCAGTACGCGCGGTGCTTGGAACGGCCGACGCGGCCCCGGAGTTGGTGGAGCTCGGCGAGGCCGAAGCGGTCGGCGTCTTTGACGATCATCGTGTTGGCCGAGGCGATGTCGATGCCGGACTCGATGATGGTGGTGGAGACGAGGATGTCGGCCTCGTGCCGCACGAACTTCAGGATGACCTCCTCGAGTTCTTGCGGGTCCATCTGGCCGTGGCCGATGACGATGCGGGCCGTCGGGGCCAGACGCCGGACGTCGTCGGCCACGCTGAGGATGTCGTGGACGCGGTTGTGGACAAAGAAAACCTGGCCTTCGCGGGCCAGTTCGCGGTCGATCGCCTGCTTCAGGCGGATGGCGTTGAAGGGGATGACCTCGGTGACGATGGCCCGGCGATCGACCGGGGCGGTCGTGAGGCTGGAAATATCGCGGATCCCGAGCATCGCCATGTGCAGCGTGCGGGGGATGGGGGTGGCCGAGAGCGTGAGGACATCGACCGTGAGCCGGAGGCGGAGGAGGCTCTCCTTGTGCTCGACGCCGAAGCGTTGCTCCTCATCGATGACGACCAAACCCAGGTCAGCAAAGCGGACGTCCTGGCTGAGGATGCGGTGGGTGCCGATGAGGATGTCGACCTGGCCTTTGCGGGCGGCGGCGAGCGTGTCGCTGACTTCTTTGGTCGACTTGAAGCGTGAGAGGCTTTCGATCCGGAAGGGGTAGCCGGCGAAGCGCGAACGAAAGGTGCGCTCGTGCTGCTCGGCCAGCACGGTGGTGGGAACGAGCACCGCGACCTGCCGGCCGAACTCCACGGCCTTGAAGGCGGCCCGGATCGCGAGTTCGGTTTTTCCGAAACCCACGTCGCCGCAGATGAGCCGATCCATCGGGCGCGAGCTGGTCATGTCTTTCTTGATCTCGGACATGGCCGCCAACTGGTCTTCGGTTTCGGTGTAGGGGAACTCGGCCTCGAACTCGGTCTGCCACTTGGTGTCGCCGGGGTACTGAATCCCCGGCATGTGCTCACGGGCGGCCCGAACCCGCAGCAGTTCCGCGGCCAGATCGCGGACCGAGTCGGAGACTTTTTCCTTCTGGTTTTTCCACTTCTGACCGCCCATGGTTGAGAGCGGGGGCTTGCCGGCGAAGCCGCCGACGTACTTCTGCACGAGGTCGATCTGCATCGCCGGGACGTGCAGTTTGCTCTTGCTCGCGAACTCGAGGGTGAGGTATTCCTCCTGTTCCTGCACGCTCTTTTTGGCGAGGGGCTTGCTGGTTCCGGGGAGGGCGCGGGGCGCGAGCAGGGTGAGGCCGATGAAGCGGGCGATGCCGTGGTCTTGATGGACTACATAGTCACCGGGTTGGAAATCGAGGAAGGTGTCCATCGCCCGGCCGGAGCGCAGACGCCCGGAGCGACGGCGCAGCGTGAACCGCCCGAGGAGTTCGTGGTACGGGACCAGAAGAAGCGGGAGGCCCTCTGTGGATTCGAGCGCGGTGTTGCCGGAACTGTCGGGAAGAATGACCAGGCCACGATGCAGATAGCCGACGGTGCCGGTGATTCGCGCCTGGTGCTCGGGAGCGAACTGCGTGACGAGTTCGCCGAAGCGTTGGAGTTCGCCTTCATTCTGGCAGGGGACAATGGCCCGCGAGTGCGGCGTTTCGGCGGCGAGGGAACCGAGTTCCTTGACGGCCTCGGCGGCGTCTTTCGCGAACGCCGGGAGCTGGGCAAACGGGAGCGATATCCGGACATCGGCGGCGGAAGCGCCGGCGGAAAACTGGTTGAGTTCGGCGAGTGCGTGGAAGCGGGCTTCCAAGATTTTGAGCACGGCGGGCGGCCCATGGATGCTTCGACCGTCGCTGACGCGCTCGAAATAGCCGCGGCCCTGCTCGACGACTTCCATGGTTTCGTGCAGGAGCGCCACGGCCTCGCGCGGCAGGATTTCCAGGAAGTTGATGGTGGCGCCACCTTCGACGGCCTTGAGGTCGGCGGCGACCAGTTCAACACCTTCCACAGCGCGATCCGAGCCCATCGTTTCCAGATCGATCTCGGTAATCCGGTCGATATCGTCACCGAAGAAATCGAGGCGGACGGGCACGCCGCTGACCACGCTCGCGGGCGCGGCGACACCGCCGGCGCTCGCCGTCCCGGGGGCGAAGACGTCGAGGATGCCGCCGCGAACCGCGAATTCGCCGGGCTCTTCGACGCTTTCGACACGGTTGTACCCGGCGGTGGCGAGCCAGTTGACGAGTTCGGTGAGGCGGATCGACTGGCCCTTGCGGAGGGTGCGGGAGAGGCCCTCGATGCGGGCGGGCGTGGGCACGGGCTGCATGAGGGCCTGGATGGGGCAGACCACGATGCGGGGCGAGGCGTCTGCCGCGGCGGTGCGGATGACGGAGAGACGTTCGGCGAGTTGATCGAGGGCAACGGAAGACTCGCCCGGGATGGCTTCGAGCGCGGGAAGGCGGAGCGCGGGGAGGCCCAAAGACGTGAGTTCGTCGATTGCTTCGTCGGCGTCGTCCAGGTGGGCCACGACGAGGACGATCGGCCGATTGAGCGCGGTGAGAAGCGCGGCAGCCGTGAGGCACGCGCCGGAACCGGTGACGCCGGTGGCGACGACGCGGCGTCCTTCGACCAGCGCGTGCGCAAGCGCAACCACGGAAGGGTGGCGGGCGAGGGCGTTGAGCAGGTCGGGCTTTCCGACCGAAGCGGGGCGGGCTGACACGACGGCGATGTTAGGGGATTAGGCATTGGGCGTTGGGCGTTAGGCGTTGGGCGGGGCCGAGTGGGCGGCCGGCGACCTCGATGCGCCCCCTCAGCCTGCGGGGGCATGGGGGGTGGAGCGGCGGTTGGGGATGCTGGAGTTGAACGGGGCGTGAGGTTGGGGTGGCGGCAAGGTGAGCAAGGTGAGCAAGGTGAGCAACTTGGGGGAACCCTTTGCGCACCTTGATTTTGGGGTGTTTTCTGCTTGGGAA
>Ga0163144_10015736_pt1 | contig 15571 bp, 24 predicted proteins | sample OliLak19BULKMAT1_FD_123175 | JGI IMG/M metagenome (GOLD analysis project Ga0163144, IMG submission 123175) | Freshwater microbial mat bacterial communities from Lake Vanda, McMurdo Dry Valleys, Antarctica - Oligotrophic Lake LV.19.BULKMAT1 | ecosystem: Environmental > Aquatic > Freshwater >...
AATGATAATGATAATGATAATGATAATGATAATGATTTGAGCAACAACAGTGGGCGACATGGCGACAAACGAGGCACGCTTACTGTTCCATGTTATTTGCTTCGAGCAGCAGGATTTAATCCCCGTGATACTGCTTACATTTATAATGAGGTAGACGATAATGGAAGCAATGTTTTGGTTGTTAGCCGAAATTTGTCTTCTGGAAAAACTGCAATTGGTACTTACACCGTTGACGATCATACGAATGTAAGAGTCACATCATTTCAGCTTGATGCCAGCGGTGTTCGTGAAGATGAAAGCACAACTTACGATTTCGATGGTCACAAGGAAAAGGTGTACATCAAGAAGCATTCATAAAAAAAGGCATGAAATGGCATAATTATGTGTCATTTTCATGCCAAAGATGTGATTTGTCTTGAGTAGTGGAATGATTGCTGGTAATATGAGGCAGCAATGGCATGTCTCACCAATTATTTAGCAAGGCATTACAACATGAACATGAGAATTCAATCGTATTTTGTAAAGTGTGGCAATTTCAAAAAAAAGATAACTTCAATTTCTAATGACAAAGCGGTGTCGGGGGTTTTAAAAGAATTGCTGTCATTAGAAGACGTGACATTTGGAATGCTTACTTATGTAAGTACGAAGTCTTTTAATGATTCTAAAACTGCGGTTTATTATCTAACAGAAAGCAAGTTGAATGAAATCGAGAGCGCTGTGCATAACTCCATTGGGCAAGTTCCTTAAGTTGTGGGAAAAAGGTGGGTGGACATTTGCATCACGCAAGGTGATTCCTCTCTGTGAATCAGAGATCGAATCTCCTGACGCTGTTGTTATTGTTCCTTATTTGCAAGACAAGCTTTTAATCATCAAAGAATTTAGATTGCCGCTTGGGGATTATGAGTATAGTTTCCCTGCTGGATTGGTGGATAAAGGGGAGTCTGTAATTGATGCAGCTAAACGAGAATTATTCGAGGAAACTGGACTCGTTGTAACTAAGATTATAAAAGAAAGCCCACCAGTGTATTCATCTGCTGGGCTAACTGATGAATCATGTTGTTATGTTTATGTAGAATGTGAAGGAACCCCTTCGACGCAACATCAAGAATCTACAGAAAAAATTGAAACGTTATTACTTGGAGCAAAAGAATGCGAACAATTGTTGTATCGCACTGGAAGCTTTAAAAATGCAAAGGTTAGCGCAAAGTGCTGGCCTATTGTCGAGGCATGGACTACAGGGAAAAAACAATGACCATAGATAAAATTAAGGGAATGTTTCTTGGAGCTTTTATTGGAGACGCACTCGGACTGCCAGTAGAGTCTTGGTCTAAAGAAAAAATCAAAGATAAATTTGGAAGAATCGACAAGTATCATGCCGCTGTTGACCACAAATACATGAAGGAACATTGTGCGGGTACTTGGTCTGACGATTCGCAGTTGACAATAGCGGTTGCTAAAGGACTCATGGATAGACCTCTTGACATGAATAGACAAGCGTTGCGGCATGTTGAGGCATATAAGCAAACAACAGCGGGTTGGGGGACTAGCACCAAGGAATCAGTTCGTAAATTAGCAAATGGGGTAAATTGGAATAAATCTTCTCAGGGAGTTACTGGCAAGGGAAATGGCTTGCCTATGAAAATTTCAGCAGTTGGAGCATTGGCTTCAACTAATAATTTTGCTATATCAAAAGTTGACAATTTTGTTATTGATCTTTCTTTGATGACGCACCCAACCAGCATTTCTGCTTCGGCTGGCTTGGCACAATGTTATGCGATTACATATTGCCTAGAACATGAAGCTGGCGATTTCGACCACGGCGAATTTGTTCAGGAAATTGTTCAATCAAGCAAAGTTGGAAGAAAAGTTCTTCCAGAAACAATTGGCGAAGATGATTTAACCAAAAGACTCGCATTGTTGGAATTCGGCGATTACAGCGAAGATAAAGCAATCAAAGATTTCGGCGGCGGCAGTGCTTATGTTTATAATTCATTGCCTTTTACATACGTATTCTTTTTGAAAAACTATCTGACAATTGAATCTCTTTACGATGTGATTAGTGCAGGTGGTGATACCGATTCAAACGGCTCAATGCTCGGAGCATTGATGGGAGCATTGCATGGGACTTCCATTTTTCCAAAGTCATTAATTGATGGATTGAATCAAGATCAATTGTCCATAATTAATGGCGTGAGCGACAAATTCATTATGAAATTCTTTGGAAGTTAATTATTTAGGATAATTTGAGAAGTCAACTGCCCCGACCTCTTTATGGTCGGGGCTTGTCGTTTTGTATCAAACTTGGTAAGTATTGGTCAGCAATGCACGTTTACAGTCATGAAATCTTTGGGTATAATAGGACTGTCGCAATCGAATTCAACCCAAAAACAGGAGTCAAGACAATGGCAACAAAAGCAAAGAAAACAGAAGCAAAGTCAGGAGTGACAGGTAAAATCCAAATTCCTTCAGCGGTGCGTAGTGGAGCATCTGCACTGGCAGGACTTACTAGCAGCGCCAAGAAATCTGCTGTATCGGAAGGAAAGACAAAAAAGAGTGATCGCCCTGTTTTGAACATTTCTGAAGGGGTTCTTGAGGAATGGGCACTTTGTACTGAATTGGCATCTCATTTCGAAACGCAAGCCGAAAATGCCAAATCATCCTTTAAGGATGAAGCGTTTGAAGAATACGTCGCAATGATGTGGGATCAAAAAACTCAGCCTAAAAATCCTGTTGCCAAAAGCGACAAAGAAGGAAAGGCTGATTGCGAAGGTCAGTTCATCATTCAGGAGCGGTATAGCATTGGCGGCGGCACCGCTGACGAATTGATTGTTCTTTTGGTTGACCAAAATGTGAATGATTCTGATGCACGAAATCTTGTTAAAAACGAACTCAATTTTCAGCCTTCTGTAAATCTTAATTTGGATCAATTACTTGTGGGTCATTATGATGGCAAGGAATTTATTCCAGCAACAGATGAAGAACAAGCGGTTGGACAAAAGATCATTGACTTGTTGATGAATAATTTGTCTGATGAAGAACGTGACCTTGCGATTGACGAAACGCCTCGCAAGAAGGTTAAGGATGGGTTCTTGGCTCGTGTCCATCAGTATGCTCATTCCAAAGAACAGTTGGCAGGCGTGTTTAATGTCATTACTCCTATTAAGCAAGCCAAGGGTGCTAAATTCGGAATCAGCGACTCCCCTGATCGTAAGAGCAAGCGTTTGTTAGAAAAGGCGGCAGAAATTCTCGAAGCAAAACTTGTGGATTAAGTGTTTGATGTTAACAAAAAAGGGAACAAAAAATGGCAGTATTATTTTCAAGTCAGTTGAAGCGAGCCACAGAATTGGTAATTGAGTTAGAGCAGTTGGGCTATAACGTCATTCTAACTGTTGGAGTCAAATCTAAGGATGTGGCTTCTCCTAGTTCTGTAAATGTGAATAAGCTCGCAATGTTGAGCGTGAATAAGTCTTTAAAATCTCCCAACTTAATAGCTCCCGAATTAAAAACTTTTTTCAAATTAAAGAAAAAATTTGTAACGACACCAAAACCTACAACAGCAGCTTGAGAAACATTATGATTACTGATGAAGTAAAACTAGAACTCTTGATGATAGAATACGGAATTGACGTATTCAGGAAAATGAAAGCCAAATTAATCAATTCTGTCCCGATGCCTGATATAGAAGATATCGAGGCAATACAGGAGTTGATTGGTGTCTTTGGAATTCCATTAACGATTGTGTATTGCCGTGATAAAGGCATTGTTTTTTCTATCACAGAGTTTGAAAAGAAGTATTGTCTTGGTTGAAATGTGATGGCAAATAAATTTAATATTGATGAATTAATGTCTGCCTACCGCAAGTACAAGAAATGCTGGTTTTGGCAACGTAAGAAGAAGAAAATAAATCTCATTGCGTTTACTGATGCTTATCGCAAAGCCAGTCAGTTTTTAGAACATTCGTCTTTTGAAGGTGGTGAATCACAACTTCGTTTTGTGTTGTATACGATAGAGCAGGATATGAAGTGGAACGAATAAATGGAATTCAACAATTACAAATCGTATTACGAATTAACAAAAGGCGAATTTAGAAGATTAAAAATTCCTTGGGAACATTCCGTTGAACAATACTATTCTGGAATGATTTCAAGGGCCGTTGCAGCATCATTCACTCAAACCAATCAGCGAGTGGCTATTTCATCAGCATCAATGACATGCATTGTCAATCAGTCGATAGGCGAATGGGAATGGCTTAAACTCGATAAACCATATTATAAAATTTACCCTGAGATGATTTCTGTTTTCTCGAAGTGCCCATTAGACATACCATCTAGTCTTTTTAAAATGCCGCATGGACACAACGCTTTTGCAATTTCTTTGCCAAGCCCAGAATCAGGAAATTCTTTTGTAATTGACAAAAATCATTATGTTAAATCCATTTTCATTCATAAGAGCAATAAAAAATTCACTGATTACGCTCTGTCCGAAACCAAATCATCGATTACTGTAAGTCTTCCAAATGCAGACAAATTCACATTGTGGTTTGACTTGAACGAACATGAAGAAATGGATGGCATGAAAATGCCAATTTACACATATAAAAACATTGTATTAGATGATACGCAAACGATAGAATACGGCATAAACAAATTGCAGGCAGATGAAAGTTACAAAGTAGGCGTTCAAATTTCTCAAGAAATGATTTATTCATGCATTCGATTAGTATTGTCTATTTGTTTTTTGGCAGAATCAAACGATCCAATTATACAGCCTGATGTATTGTCCAAGGATCGTGATAAGCTAAGACTTGCAGATGAGAGGATTTTGAGCGATTTGCATGAACGGGCAAAAAGAAAAGGCAAATTTGGATGGTGCGTAGGCGGCGAAATGATAGATCACACAAGCAATGCAATTGGTGTAAAAAGTGCAGGAAATCTTTCGTTTGCACATATTAGAAGTGGTCATTGGCATACGGTACGACACGGCGTAGGGAGGATGCTGCACAAGGTCATGTGGTTTAGACCATTGACTGTGAGATCAGATTTGCCAATGAGAAAAATCTAGTTTACATTCATTCGTTTTACGGTATGATGATGATGATGATGAAAGATGCTCGGTTGGACCAGTGGCCGGTCAGCACACTCTAAATGTGCATAGGTGGGTTCAATTCCCACACTGAGCGTTGAGCGTTGAAAGTTGCAAGTACAGTTGAAAGTTGCAAGTACAGTTGAAAGTTGCAAGTACAGTTGAAAGTTGCAAGTACATCAACCAAAAGCTTGACAGAACGAAATTATCTGATAGACTGATAGACTGATAGACATCTACAACCTACTGAAAGGAATCTAAATGGGTGGTTTGCATGAAGATATGATTGGTGGCGTGGAAGCAAAGAAATCTAAGGTAGAAAAGAAACATCATGTCATTCAAGGAGCGGATGACACAGACATTGATAACGATTTAGCATTTACCGGCAACGGATTTAACACAATTTTGTGTGGCACTCAAAAATTGAGAATTCATGAGAGCAAAGGAAAAGTCCATTTTCATGATGATAAAAATAAAATTAAAGCTTATGTGCCAATAGGTCAATGGTATGCAATTCTCCAAAACTTAGAAACTGGCACACAAACCAAGATCACGCATCACGATTCTGACAACAAATCCACTTTAATTATTCGCATTGGCGTGATTGGTGGCAAGTTAGATGCCAGCGTGAGTCTTAATGAATATAAAGAATTGAAAGTAGGGTCCACGTTAGAAAAACTTCAAAGTTTCACTCAAAAAGTCACAAATAAGTAAGGAGCAAATTGATGGCAAAAGTCTATCAAGAATTTTATTGTGGCAATTGTTCAAAAGGCACATATATTCGTGTCAAACTCAACATGTCTCTTAACCACGTTGTTGAGATCGAATGCCCTAGATGCAAACACCTGCACAAAAGGGCTATTAAAAATGGGGTAATATTTGAAGATGGCAGAGAGAATGGAATGACGGTTGAGCAGATATGTCCTCCATTGTCTGCTTGCTCAGATGAACCAGTTAGTCAAATCATGATCGACGCAAAGCTAAAAGGTAATTATGCAGCTAAGCGAAATGGACAAGTCATTGAAACCGATGCCGTCATGGTTGGTACATCGATGCTGGCTGAGTCTTGGTTTGAAAAATTTGCAGGAAAGGTATAAACAATGAGTCAGTTAATTGTTGAAAATATCGGACAAGTTAAAACCACGATTAATATTCCTAAGTCTGCAACTGTTTCTCGCACTAAAAATGGAGACATTGTATTTCGTGTTATAAATCAATCAGATGGGGACAAACGAATTGTTTGGGACTCTAGAAGCATTCCTGAGATCAACGATGCAAAATCCATGTTTAACAAATTGATTGAGCAAGGATTCGTAGCATATCGTTGCGATCCAAATGGAAAAAAGCTTCCAGTCGCATTGGTGGCATTCGATCCTCTTGCGGAAGAAATTGTCATGGAAGAAATTGTATTTACTCCCCAACATATGGTCGTAGGAGGTTGATAATATGGCTACTGTCGATACAACAATATGCGATGATACATGCGATACAACAACTGATGTTAATTATTTAACGATTCCACCATGTGACTACATTATTTCTAAATGGAAATTACATACATCGGCAGTAACAGCAGCCTTTAATCGCTGTTTGGATAGGTGGGGGTGGGCATCGGGATCGGGATCGTCTACAACAACATCATATGCAACAACATCATATGCTCATGTTGGTGTCGAAATGAAATATGGCTACGACGATTGCAGATACGAACCATATAAACCAAGCATTAGAGAAAAAATGCGTGACATTCTTTCATCCAGAATGGCTCCTGCCATTCTCGTTCCAAGAAAGTATATTTCAAAACCTGTTGACGAACGAGAATTTCGTGCAAGGCAGACATTGCGAATGGTAGTCGGGGAAGAAAGATATTTGAGGTTTTTAAAACACGGTTTCGTTTCGGTTAAAAACCCGCAATCAGGAAGGACTTACCAAATATTTCCCGGTCATGGATTTACATGTGTGTGGGAAAATGGTCAGTTAATCCAAAAATTGTGCGTAGTATTGAGCGGAAATTTTGTTCCTACTGACAATTTGATAGTTAGATTCATGATGGCGGTTAACAACGAAACTAGATTGTGGGAATTGGCAAACAAACATACTCCTGCCAAAACTTCACAAAAGATCGTATACAAACCAGAAATGCGATCCCTTGTTCAGATTTTTGCAGATATGAAAAAGGTAGCTTAAAAAAACAGAAAAAGTGAAAAGTTTTTTCTGGATTGTCTCAGTGTGAGTCCGCAAAACGGATCAAAACAAGTCTTTCTCCTTCTCCTCCGCCCCAATCAGCATTTAACCGCTGATTGGGGTTTTTTGGATCATAGATGTGAACACGAAGCATAGATATGTTTGTGAATAGAGGATTTACTATTGTTGAGTTGCTTGTGGTAGTCTTAATAGTTGGTATAATTATGGGACTGCTGCTTAACGTATACCGTCCTGCAAAGTATGAAGCATGGCTGGTCAGCGAACAAGTAAAGCTCCGTGCAGTACTAGACAATTCACTGATTCGTGGTGCGTTTAAAAATCAAGCAGAATACGAAAAAGCTTTTAATCACCAACTTTGGCAGATAGAACAGGCCCGCAAGCAGTATAGAAAATGAATTAAAATGAAAAAATTCACACAATTTCAAAATTTAAAAAACGTACAATCGGACATTGAACGACTGCTAATTAAGTGCGAAGAACTTCCAGACACTGATGTTGATTCCGATTTATTTGCCGTTAAAAATAAAAAATCAACAATGATTTACTTTTTCAAGATCGTACTTAGTAGTATGGACGAAGAACTGGCAAACAGATTGTCATCTGTTAAACTGGACGATGAACCTATTAAAGTTTTCTTTACGATTAATGGTAGAGGTCATCCAGTAAGAGACTATTTGATTTTGAAAAACAATAATTTGTTATAATGTGGCAAACAAAAAGCAGCACTGACTTGACAATCTGTTCCGACTAGGCTAAGATAAGGTAAGATATCAGGATGTTCCTGAGATCAGAATCAAACAAAAAGGAGTTCTAACATGAACGACAACGAATTTATGTAGGTCGATGGTAGCAAGACATATGTGTATGTCTTTGTTCGCAAGGATTTAAGTCATCCTCAACAAGTGGTTCAGGCGTGCCACGCAGCTATTGAGTCATCACGTCATTTCATTTCTCTTGATTCAGAACACCCATCAGTAATAGTTTGTGGTGTTCGTGACGAATCTAATCTTTGGAAAATTCATCGAAGACTTGAACGGTTAGGGGTTCAATTCAGGGATTTTTACGAACCTGATATTGACAACCAATTGACCGCTATCGCATCGTCGCCGATTAGTGGTGCTAATCGAGAAACATTCAAGCATTACCAACTTTTGCAAGAAGGAGGTGTGTTGTGAATTTCGATACACTTACAAAATCAATGTTGACCTGCGAACAGACCAAAGGACAATCTGTGTTCCAACATGGTCAATCGGTAAGAGAACATTTTCTTGATTTGATCGAAGATAGATTGGATGTATTTCGTATTCCTGAATGGTTTACGAAATACAAAGAAAAGATTACTTCAAACTTTTATTCAAAGGATGTTGTTGAGCAATATCTTGTTTTCCACGATTGTGGTAAGCCAAATTGCAAAACAATTGACAATGAAGGAAAGACTCATTTTCCAAATCATGCAGAAGTCTCTAAAGAAACGTATCTTAAATACGATGGCAATGTGACTGTGGCTAATCTCATTGGATGGGATATGGTTGTTCACACTGCTACATCTGAAGAAATTAAACGTTATCTTGAGAATGTGTGGACTAAGCAAGATGCTTTAACCTTGTTGGTTGCAGCACTGGCTGAGGTTCATAGCAACGCCAAGTTGTTTGATGGCATTGAGTCTGTAAGTTTTAAGAGTAAGTGGAAGAAAATCGATAAACGTGGCAATCAAATCTGCAAACACTTTTTTGAGGAAAAATAATATGTACACTGACACACAAAGTAGTCATGGTTTCCATCCGTGCAATTATGAAGTTTACATTAAACTCAAGGCTCTTCATAGGGTTTATTGGCAAACATTGCGTGATTTCCACAAATGGCACAGATGGAACAAGAAAGATGTTAAAAACAGAAAGGGCGAAGAGCCTAAATATAATGTTTTGTTTGTTGAAAATTCTAGGTGGTATAAAGGCTCCCATGTTTATTCTAAGAAGATAATCGATCATGGAGTTGTGAACCTTTATCACCAAGCAAGAATGCCTTTGACGGAACAACCAATAATGTTTAACGAAAATACGATCAAATTAATCAATCATTGGTTTGACATGCTCAAAGAATAAACGAACCCCGCCCGTAAGGGCGGGGTTTTTCTTTTCATCACAAGTAGATATAGTTGGAATGGCGTCTCATCTGTGATAAAATACAAGAGGTAAATTGGCACAACGAATGCAAAGATTTAAAGTAACAGCCACGATACAATGGGACTTCGATAGCGATATTCCTAAGATTTCAGATGAATTACACAAAGCTGCATTAGAGCAACTTGGTAAAATTTTGCCTTGCAATATATGCGCTCGTATCTTAAAAATTGATGAATTAAAGGAAAGAAAAAAGAAAGTAGTTCTTGGAACTTTTAAACCAGAAGAAATCTTGCCTCATATTAGTGGTAGCGTCAATAAAAAAGAATTTAAAGTTGGCAATGAGAAATATAACATTCGAATGAATTCTCATCGTTATTTTGTATTTAATTCTAGTTTGAATTGTGTATCTTGCGATTTGGAGGGCGTGAAATTTCTTTTAGAAAAACACCCAAGCGACAAAACTCCTCATTTCAATTTATACGCAGAAGAAGATGGCGAATTGATATTAATGACCAAGGATCATATCAGGGCTAAGTCTTATGGCGGGGAGGATCGTCATTCTAATTATCAAACAATGTGTTCGATTTGTAATAATTTAAAAGGATCGGCAAATCTTACACTTGAGGGAATTAAGTTTTTACGTACTGTTTATAACGACAACAAAAGAGAATTAACGAAAAAGCAGTTAAACGGTGTGTTGTCAGAGGTTAGAATCGCTCTAACTGAAGATCGTCCGCACGATTGGGTTTCCGCAAACAATCAAAACAACATAAACCCTTGTGACGTTGTTTTGAAATGTGATGTAAACATTTTTAGAAATTCAGAAGTTTTAATTGCCAAGTCTGTTTACGATGAAATCTCGGAATCAGATGGAGAACACATTGCATGTGCGAAAAAAGGAAGTATTCTTTTTCCTGTTGAAAACAAAAACGGAAGATTTTTGGTGGATTTCAACGATCAGAGGTTTGCCATTTACCACGGTTTGACCGAATTCGTTTCGGTGTAATTGCATTGGACGATAAACGTGTAATTATATGTTAAATTAGATGCTTAAATATATTATGTTATTGTTTAAACAATGGTTAGAGACACGTGACGATGAGTGGTCTATGGATGATATTTTATTATCCATAAAGTCTGGTCATGATGGAATTGACCTATCAAACACACAGGTGATGCCAAGTGGCATTGATCCTGATTTTTTTTTGAAAAAAGGCGGGCTATTCACATTTGCTTATAATAAAAGAGGTTTAATCCTTGGTTCGCCTCGACTAACTCACAGAAGTATTATGCCAAGAACAGATCAAGTTTTGCCTGAGTACAATATGACTGGCAGATATGGAATTGCGAATGGGTATCCTATTGTCACTACATGGATTTCAAAAAAATATCTATTGATTCCATGTTTAAAAGAATTGTGGGACAGAAAATTAATTCATCCTGAATCTTTATATTATGAAGATTACGAAAATAAAGGGTTTGTTAAAGATGTCGCTAATATTAGAATTAACAAAAAGCATCAGTGGATAACAATATCAAATAAACAGTACGATATGTATGTAATTCCTGCTTTATTGCACACTTTGCCAGCAGCATCGCCTGAACTACAATCTATTAAAAATTTCATTTGTCAACAAAAAGATTATCAATTTTTGTTGCAATTTAAATCAAGAGCAGGCTGCAAAAGCTCTTTGCCGTTTGTGAGTACCAAACCCACAGAATATGAACGAAGAAATTTGACGACCAGTGAACAAAGTCGTTAGATTTACATTTTTGCAGTTCGTGGGTATGATGCATCTATGAACATTTTCGTCACAAATCTAGATTGTGTCAAGTCGGCTATTGCATTGGACGATAAGCGTGTAATTAAAATGGTGTTAGAATCGACTCAAATGCTATGCACGTCGGTTAATGAAATGGGCGGTATAACTCCATATAAAAGTTCACACAAAAACCATCCATGTAGTGTGTGGGCAAGACAGAACCAAAGCAACTTTAAGTGGTTGTTGAGACATGCACTTGCGCTGGCTTCACAGTATCGCTTTAGATACGGAAAGACACATAAGTGTAATGCTATTTTACAGGACATCGACAACAGCAGGGCATGTCACCTTCTGCCAGATGGAAACATGTCGGAATTTGTTAATTGTGCAGCGAACGTAAGCAAGTGGGTGTGTTTCAAGCATGTGTCTGATGTCACGGACGCATATCGACAGTATTTGAATTTGCGATGGACTACAGATGTTTACAAGCCAACATGGACTGGTGTTGGGATGCCCGTATGGGCTGATTTACGGATTTACGGAATTTCACAGCAAAAAAACCACTGATTTCGCAGAAAGTTTGCCCAGCGGTGTAATTTACATTTTTGCAGTTCGTTGGTATAATGCCAGCATGGACAAACTAATCATCAAAACTATAGGCAGAGTTGAGTCATTGGAAGATGCAATTTGTTATCATTTGTCCAATGACGATTGTAATAATCGCTTATATGGAATTGAAAAGCAAATCTCAAACATCTCACATGCAATGGGTCGTATGATGCAACTTATCTATGATAAAAACCTAATTGACGATGATGATGTTTTGTCTTTTTTGAATGAATTGCATTCTTCCAAATCATCAATTTTAGGCAAAGGCAGTATGATAGATTTTTATGGAAAGTAACTAATATCGTTAATGATTTTTGAAGGATTTTTAAAATGTCTAATGGGAAAATGGTTGCGACTGCACTTGTGTGGGTCGTCGTAATAGGAATTTGCGCTGTAGCTTGGAAGTATTTTGTTGCTCCTGCAAAAGAAGAAGCAGCACGTCAATCAAAGCAACAAGAAGAACAGGAACGTTTGAATCACACCGAACTAAATTATGGCATTGGTTCATCTGAAGGTTCCATTGTTCAACGATCAGATGCTTTTAACGACGATTTGGTGAAGTTAAAAATTAAAATAAATTTTTTAGATGATGGTGCTAATTACGATCAACGATTGGCAGACTTGAAAAGTGGCAAACTTCAATTGGCATCTTTTACGGTTGATGAATTAATTAAAGCAAGTTACAAATTAGGAGATACACCAGCGGTAATCATTGCAGTTACTGATGTGCGTCGTGGCGCAGATGCTGCGATTCCAAACATTTATGTGATTGTTGCCAATCGAAAATTGCTACAAAATAATCCCAATGTTGTTTATGATTTTATGAAATTGTATTTCAAGACTGTTTATGATTCGCAAAAATCAGTTTCAAAACAGGATGGTATTTGGCAGAAAAACACATTGGAAAATTACGCATACTTTGGAATCATCGTTGCAAACAACATCCAACGCATTGAAGATATAGTTTCGAACATTACAAATGCATTGGTTGTAAGGGGAGTTTGTGACGATCCGACACACGGAAATCCTGATGTTTTGTATGATGATAATGTAATGCGTTGCTTGCAAAAGATTGGTTTTAGCCCCGGAAGGGAATCTATCCGTGACGACACAATTTTACCTGTTCTTGAGTCCAATTTGTCTTCTGGTGAAATAACAAAATTAATTTTTGCTCATGGTTCAACCATTTTGACAGAACGTAGTCAGAATGTTCTTGATGAATTAGTTAAAGAACTTGAAGATTGGCCTCAAAGCTATGTTGTCATTCAAGGCACAGGCGATAAGTCGTTGGCTTTGGGTCGAGCTAAATCTGCTAAGCAATATTTGATAGAAAAAGGAATAGATTTTAAGCGAGTACGTACAATTGCAGGCGGAACAACTCATGCCTCTAGTCTATTTGCTATATTAAGTTGGAATAATTAAAATGGAATCGGTAAGAAAAAAAATCTTGCTTGAACTGTTTGCCTCTCCATCCACAGTTCTTCCAGTTGTCGGCGGATTGACTTTGCTTATTGCAAAGTGGTCAATAGGATTGGGAGCCATGTTTGGACTTGCTGGATTTGGCTTGATAATGATTGGCGTTGGAATGTTGTGTACCAAATTGATTTTTGGAGTGGATTCAATAGCTGACAAAGTTTCTGTTTATACGAACCAACAAGAACAAGAAAAAATCAAACGCAAAAAAGAACATAGAAGTTCTTTTTTGTACGATTTAAGGATTAAACTTTGTTGTGATGGCGATGAGAAAACACAAATGTTGTTGGATCATTTAATAAAATTGTATGATTCGTTTCATGATGATATTGAAAAAAATAAAATTAACGTTTTGATGTCAGACATACTTGAAAAAGTAGAAACTTTATTCGAAGCATGTATTAAACATCTCGAAAACAGTTATAAGTTGTACGAGACTCAAAGATCGTTGCTAGGAAAAGCTAAAAAACAAATGGTCAAAGATCGCAGTGATTTGGTGAAAGAAATTGAAAAAACAGTCGATGGCTTGGAAGTTTTACTCAGAGACTTCCATGTTACCTTTACTGTGAACAACCGTGGTGACAATAATTTGGTTAGATTGCGGCTAGAATTAGAGAAATCAATGGAAACCGCAAGAATTGTTGAAGAAAAAGTAAATTTGATTGGAAATAAGGTTTACGATTCTTACGAACGTGAGTAAGATGATTGGGTAATGAACGAAACAACACAAAGGAGCTACGCATGTTTAAGGCAATTGGACGTTTTTTTAGGGCGCTTGGATATTTGTTCACTGGTCGTATCGACAAATTTACTTCTACTTTGCGATCAAATCCCGCTGTGATGGCAGCTACGTTTGATGGAATTATTTCCGACAAGAAGAATCGCATCAATGCGTACAAAGATGCTATCGCTACCATGATGAGTCAGCAGGAAAATCGCAAAAATAAACTTGAACAACTTACTTCAGAAGTGCAAAAGCTTGAGCGATTGAAGGCAGGCGCAATTGCTGCTGCAAAGAAAATCGTAGCGCAACATGGCGATACTGCTGCTGCACAATCAGACCCATCTTATGCCAAGCATCAATCTGCATATAAAGATTTTTCATCCACGCTTTCCGAAAAGGAACAGCGAGTTATTGAACTTGAAAATCAAATTAATCAATCAAATGATCTGGTCAATAATCATAAGCGTCAGATCGAAGGGCTGCTTCGTGACCTTGAAACTGTTAAGAACGAGAAGTCCGAAACTATCGCCGATGTGATTTCTTCAAAAGAACAGCAAAAAATTAACGATATGCTTACAGGCATTAGCGAAGATCGTACAGGTGAAGAACTTGGACGTATGCGGGAAATGCGAAACAAAGCCAAAGCAAATGCTCAGATTAGCTCTGAAATCAGTGGATTGGATGCAAAGAAACAGGAATCTGATTATCTCGACACATTGGAAGGGGAAGCTGCAAATGATGAGTTTGCTGCTGCTCTGGGTATTAGCGACACGCCAGCGAGGGTAAAGGCAACCGCAAACGTGGCTGAAACCCAACTTCCAGAATAAAATCTTCCAGAATAAAATTGAGGGTTGAAGTAAATGAAATGTACCTGTTCAGCATGTAGCGATGAAATTGGCGATAACCATGCACATGGGTGTTGCATGAGAAATGGACCTGATGCTGAGGTGGCAACCTATTTTTATATAGACATAAATGGAAACAGGTATCATGTTTTTGGTGGACCGCCAGAATCATACGCAAAAGGATTTGGACCAATCCAATCCATAACAAAAGAAGAGTTCATGAAAGTAATTGGTTAATGCATAAAAAACCCGCCGTAAGGCGGGTTTTTCTTTACAACTCGTAAATTTTTGGTAAAATGAATGCAGAGAAGGATGTTGTTTTAGATCAATGACACCAAGGAACATCCCACATGCAATTTATCGATCAGTTTTCTCATAACTCGCCAGATTTGATTTGGATGACATTGATTTTTTTTGTAGTTTTTATATATGCATCTTCACGCAGTAGAGGCAGGTAAAAAAATGACTTTTGTTGAATTGTCATTAGAGAAAAAAAACGAATGAAACAATTTTTATATTTAATTCGTGTTGATTCTATGAAAACAAGATTTCTTCAAGATTGTGATGTTTTTGAAAAATCGAAAGTCATAATTTTGCCGACTGTTAAACTGACTTTTGATTTAAAAGAGACGGTGGCAGAAAAAGTCAATGAAGTAAAAGAAAAATGTTCTATCACAATGATTAATTCAAATTCAAAAGAAGATAAAATCATTTGTATTTTTGATGACAAAAATATTTTCTATATTG
>Ga0163144_10015738_pt1 | contig 15571 bp, 12 predicted proteins | sample OliLak19BULKMAT1_FD_123175 | JGI IMG/M metagenome (GOLD analysis project Ga0163144, IMG submission 123175) | Freshwater microbial mat bacterial communities from Lake Vanda, McMurdo Dry Valleys, Antarctica - Oligotrophic Lake LV.19.BULKMAT1 | ecosystem: Environmental > Aquatic > Freshwater >...
GTCCGGCTGCGTCAGCGCGCCGGTGCGCCATTCCATTAGCGCCAGCAGCAAGCGCGGGTTGATGGAGTATTGGCGGGCGACGTACAGCACCGCCTGGCCCGCCGTGCGGTCGCGCGCCCCCACGAAGGCCGAGAGGGTCTTGAGGTAGCCCGGCTGCGCGGCCACGTAGGCGTCAACATCTAGGCCCACGCTGGTCGGCCCATACACCAACTCGCTGTCGGGGATCATCTTGTAGGCCGTGCCGCCCAGCGGGAACCAATAGGCTGGGATGCGCAGGTCGAGCCCGGAAGCGAGCGTGCTGGTCAGCGCCAGGCTGGGGTTGAGGGCCAAGATTTCGGCGGCGGTGGTGTTGAAGTGCGCGGCGATTGCCAGCACCGTGTCGCCGGTCTGCGAGACGTAGGGCAGCACATTGCCCACCGCAAACGGCTCGCGCGCCGGCAGCGGCGTGGCGTCAAAGTCGGGCGTGGGCGCGACAGTCGCCGCCGCCGGCTCGGTGGAGGTGGCGAGCGGCGGCGGCACCTGGGCGGGCGGCAGCGCGCAGCCGGCGAGGGCCACGGCCGCCAGTAAGATCATCCGGAGGGAAACACGTCGGGACCACATACCAATACCATCTCAGCTTCTACCAAGTTAACGATCATTGATCACGGCCGTCCAGGCGGCGGTGCAGGTGCAGGCTTCGACCACCACCCCATCGCGCGTCAGCGTGCCGTAGTATTCGCCCTTGCCCGGCCCGGCCACCCAGCCGCTCAGGTTAAGCGGCACCGGGCCATCGGCCGGAATCCACTCGCCGTTGTACTTGCGGGCGAGGTGCAGGTGGGTGCCGGTGGCGCGCCCGCCCTCGCACGAGGGGTGGCCGATGTGGCCGCCGCGCTCGACCAGCGTGCCGACTTGCACCCGGTCGCGCGTGGCGATGTGCAGATACAAGATCACCCAGCCGGTGGCCTCGGCCCCGTCGCCGTCCAGGTCTACCACCACCGCGCCGTTGGCCGAGCGCAGCACCAGCCCGGCGGCCACGCCTGTCACCCAGGCGTTGCTTTCGGCGCAGCCGCCGACAACAGCGCCGGGGGCAAAGTCGAGCGCGGCCTGCGCGCCCCCCAACTCCCACGCGCCGTGCGGGCCGCCCGAAAAGTACCAGGTCTGCCCGATGGGAAACGGCAGCGACATGGACACTTGCGTCAGGTCGGCCGGCAGCAGCGGGCTGAGCTCGCGCGCATACGGGTCGCCAAACAACTGCCGATAGGTGTTCAGAAAGCCGCCGGCGCTCACGGCGTGGTCCCATTCGGCCCGGTCGAGCACTTGCGCGTAGAAGTATTGCAGCGCGGCCGTGCCGGCGTTTAGCTGCGGGTTGAGGCGCAGCGTCGAGCCGTCCTTGAAGGTCAGCTCGGTCAGCGTGCCCGCCCGCCAGCCGTAGTAGCCGATGGCAATTTGGCTAGTAGCCCAGGTCAGTTGGGCGTTGAGGTTGACCAGGTAGTCGTGAACGTAGTGATAGGGATATTTGAGTTGGTCGCCCTGCGGCGAGGGGTTGGTCACCCAGCCGCTCAGGTCTTCCAGCAGCGCCACCAGCAGGCGCGGGTTGATGGAGTGATCGCGGGCCGCCACCAGCAGCACGTCGCCGCCGGGCTGGGTGGCCTGGTCGGCATAGCCCAGGTAGTTTGCCAGGTAGCCGCCCTGCTCCTCGGCGAAGGCTTGCGGGTCAAAGCCGGCCGCCGCGCCGCTAAAGACCACCTCCGAGTCGGGCACCAGCTTGTCGCCCGGACTCACCGCGCCCAGCACGTTGGGGATGACGAGCAGTTGCCCATCGGCCAGGGTAGTGGCGCCTTTCAACCCCTCCGGCGCGAGGATGTCGGCCGGGTTGACGCCGAAGCGCGCCGTCAGGGCCGCCAGCGTGTCGCCCGACTGGGTGACGTAAAAGATGGTGGTGGCGGGCGTCTGGAGGGCCGTGGGTGAGGGCGACGGCGCGGGTAATAATGTGCTGGTGGGCAGCGGGATGTCGGTGGGCGGCGCAAGGGTCACGGTCGGTTCGAGCACGGCCGTTGGTTCCAGCGTGCCCGTGGCCGGCGCGGGCGTGAGGGTGACCACCACGGCGGCGGTGGGCGCGATGGTCGGCACCCCCTCGACCCCGGCCGCGCGCGAGCGCCAGACCCACACAAACGCCACCGCGATCAGCGGCATAATCAGCCACAGGTAGCGCGCACAGCCCAGGCCATCATTCTCGGGCTCGTCGGCCTCGTCGTCGTCTCTGAGCGCGGCCCGCCGCCGGCGCGGGTTGTATTTGATGCGCGGGTTCATGGGCGGCTCACCGCGTTGGCGTCGGTGCGGCAGGCGCAGGCCTCAATCGTCATCGGGCCGTTGGTCAGCGTGCCGTCATATTCTGCGCCCAGCCCGGCCGACACCCAGCCATCGAGCACAAACGGCAGCGGGCCGTCGGCGGCGATCCACTCGCCGTTGTACTTGCGCGCAAAGTGGACGTGCGTGCCGTCGGACACGCCGCCCTCACACGAGGGGTGGCCGAGGCGGTCGCCGGGCTGCACCAGCGTGCCCGGGGCGATGCGGTCGCGCGCCTCGATGTGCATGTAGAACAGCACCCAGCCGGTTTGCTCATAGCCGTCGCCGTCCAGGTCTTCGAGCACCGCGCCGTCGCCGGTGCGCACAATCAGGCCGGGCGCGGCGGCGGCCACCCATTCCGGCGAGGTCACGCAGCCGAGCGCGTCGCTAGGAGGCGCGAAGTCGAGCCCGCCCCAGGCCGAGCCCGTGTCCCACGCGCCGTGCGGCCCGCCGGTGAACGACCAGACAGAGTTCGATTCAATCGGCAATTGCAGCGGCGGCTGCACCAGGTTGGCCGGCACCAGCGGGTCAAGCGCCACGCGGAAGGGGTTATCGAACAGCGCGGTGTAGGTGGCGTAGAAACCGTCGGCGGTCACGGCCTGATCCCAGGCGTCGGCGCTCAACAGCCCGGCCAGAAAGTTCTGCACCCCCACCGTGCCGGCGTTCTGCCCCGGCGACACCAGCCGCAGCGTGCCGTTGCCGAAACCCCACGACACCAAGCCGCCCGCGCGCCAGGCGTAGTAGCCGTAGTTAAGCTGGTTGGCAGCCCAAGATAGCTGGCGGTACAGCCCCTCGCGCCCGACCTCTACCCGCCCCATCGGGAAGGTGCGCGTGTTGTCGCCGGGGTTGGGGTTGCGCACCCAGCCGCTTTGATATTCGAGCACCGCCAGCAGCAGGCGCGGGCTGACCGAGTAGCGCTGGGCCACGGTCTGCACGATCTCCGCGCCGGTCAGCAGGCGCGCGTCGGCCGAGCCGTCGAGGTAGCGGCCGGGGATGTCTTCGGCGTAGCTGGCGAGAAAGCCGCCATAGGCTTCGATGAAGGCGGTCAGGTTGAAACTGACTAAGGAGGGGCCGTAGACAAATTCGCTGTCGGGCAGCAGCTTGAGGTCGGAGCCGAGGGTGGTCTGACTGGGCACGGGGATGTACAGCACCTGGCCGGTGAACAGCGTGTCACTCACGTCCATGTCGTTGGCGGCGGCGATCTCGGCCCCGCTGACGCCGTAGTGCGCGCCGATGGCGTTGAGCGAGTCGCCGGCCACGACCGTATACAACTCCTCCGACTGGCGTTCGAGCACCGAGGGGCGCGTGGCGTCCGGCGTGGGCGAGTGGCTGATATCCTGTGTGGGGCGGGCGGTGGGCGCGGCGGCCCCCGCTACCGGCGGCGTGGGCGGCGGCAGTGACGGGGTGGGCACCCCCGGCGTGCTGCCTTGCAGCCACAGCGGCGTCACCTCTCCGACCGGCGTGATGGCCCCTAAGTCCACCGGCACATCCGACCGGGCGCAGGCCAGCCCGACCAACACGAGCAGCGCCAGCGCCACCCTAACAGAACTAGGGCAGGCCCTAACAGAACTAGGGCCGGCCGGCAGGGCCGCCCAGCGCCAACCGGAGGGGCGTCTAATTAAACGGCCGATCCCGCCCACCCTCCCCAGCGCAGCCGCTCTAGGGCGTAAACGCATAGACCGTGGTCTCACCCACCTGCACCGAGAAGCGGTTGGTCGCCGGGTCAACCACCAGCTTGGGCGGTGCGGTGACCGCCTCGGCCGTGGTCGCCACCAAATCGCGGCAGCGACAGCTTAGGCCGCTGGGGTCGCAGGTACACAGCACGTAGAAGTATTCGTTGTCGGCCAAGACCGCCCGCAGCCCGAGTTGATAGACGTGGCCGTTGTAGCTCACGCGATCCACATGGCGATAGGGGGTAAAGGTCTGGGGCAGCGTGCTCCAGCAGGCCAAGCCGCTGGCGGCCAGCGCCAGGATGACGGCCAGGCTGCTGACCAGGGCGCGCGGTTGGCGGCCCAAGGCCAGCGGCAGCCACATACCCAGCACCATGAACGCCACCAGAATCAGGCCGGTCGCCAGCGCCGTGGCGGTGAAGTGATAGAGGATGAGGAACGGGTAAAAGACAGCCCGGCCGTCGGGCGGCACCACCGGCTGCCCGCTCAGCCAGGCATACAGCGCCGCCGCCAGCAACGCCGGCCCGGCCAACCACCACAGACTGTTCGGCGAGGAGGAACGGGTGCGGGCCATACCCTCAGCGCCGGCGCGTCTGCGCCTCGGCGGTGTCCCAGTAGAGGGCCAGCGATAAGACTTCGTGGATGTGCTTGGCGGTGTGCTGATAGGTCTTGGTGACCACCCAGCGCAGCGTCACCGCGCCCCACAGCGCCGGGCGCGTTTCGTCCCAGGCGGCCTCGGGGAATTGCGGCAGCAGCGCCAAGAGCACCGCGCGCCCCTGCTGCCACTGCGCCAGCAGCCCGGCGACGGCGGCGCGCGAGTCCCAGGCGATGTCTTCCTCGGGCGTGACGGCGTCCGGGTTCAGGCTGCCGCCCAGCCACAGGCTCCAGTTGGGCAGCGCGACCTCGCGCTCCTGGAACAACAAATGAAAGACATGCCGGGCCGCCGACCACGGGCCGAGCGGTGCGGGTGGCTCGCGGTCTTGGCGCTCGGCCGGAATTTGGGCCACGGCCCAGGCAAAACCGGCGCTGCTCGCTTCAAGCTGCGTCTGGAACCAAGCTGAGTCATTCATGAGAATTTAGGCGACGGGTGGCCGGTGGGAGTATATCACGCTCTGCTCGTGTTACAATACGACTCACACCGGTCAGGCTAGGCGCAACCGGCTGAGATAGGTTGCGACCACAGGCGGCCAGAGCAACGCGACAACCCCTACACTCTCTACTGGGAGCGGCCCCCCGACTGCGGAAGTAATCCAGACTCCGGCCACCGCCCCGCCCACGCTGTTGTCCTAACGTATAGTCTAAGGAGATTGAAGCCGGATGGAGACCGCCGTCGCTGCACCCCCACTTCCCGCCCAAACTCGTGCGTGGCAGAAAGTTGTCGCGCAATATGCCAAACCAAATTTGCGCCGCAGCATCTGGGGGCTGGTAAATTCCTTTGGACCGTATCTGGTGTTGTGGGTCGCGATGTACTTCAGCCTGCGGGTGTCGTACCTGCTGACGCTGGGGCTGGCGGTGGTCGCCGCCGGCTTCATGGTGCGCATCTTTATCATCCTGCACGACTGCGGCCACGGCTCGTACTTTAAGTCGGGGCGCGCCAACGATATTGTGGGCAGTATCAGCGGCATTTTTGCCATGACGCCGTTCTTCTCGTGGCGGCACAATCATGCGCTGCACCACGCCACCTCCGGCGACCTCGACCGGCGCGCCGCATGGGATGTGCCCATCACCTACACCGTGCGCGAGTATCTCAAGCTGCCGGGCTGGAAGAAGCTGGTCTACCGCATCTACCGGCACCCGGTGGTGCTGTTCGGCGTCGCGCCGACGGTCTTATTCATCATCGCCCAGCGCATCCCGGCGGCCACGACCGGCAAGCGCGAACGCTGGAGCGTACACTTCACCAACCTGGCGCTGCTGGCCGCCCTGCTGACGCTGGGCTACTTCATCGGCTACGGCGCGGTGCTGGCGATTCAACTGCCGGTCGTGATCATCGGCGGCACAATCGGCGTCTGGCTGTTTTACATCCAGCACCAGTTTGAAGACACCTACTGGGAGCACAGCCCGGAGTGGGAGTTCGCCGACGCCGCGCTGCAGGGCAGTTCGTATTACAAACTGCCCCGGCTGCTGCAATGGATTACGGGCAACATCGGCCTGCACCACATTCACCACCTGAGCGTGCGCATCCCCAACTACGCGCTGCAGGCCTGCCACGACGACAACCCGGAGTTTCAGCAGGTGAGCACGATCTCGATGCTGGGCAGCCTCAAGTGTGTCTCGCTGCGCCTATGGGATGAGGAGACGCAGAAGCTGGTGAGCTTCGCGCAGGTCAAGCGGCTGCGCACGGCGTAAGAGCCGTAAGGGCAGAGAAAGAGATAGGCCGGAGGCAGCGGTCAGTCAGTTCAGCCGCTAGGATTGCCGCCTGGTAAGTTGGGCCAACACTCTGGGCCAGTCAGCGATGCTGGCTGGCCCAGGTTGCTAATTGGGCATATTCTGCCGATTGCTGACTGCCTTTCTCCGACTTCCGCCCTCCGACTTCTGACCTTCCTCCCCCGCCGCTGGTATAATTTTCTCCGCCGTCGCGCACTCGACGGCGTTTTTGCGCACGGAGGTCCACTATGTCCCTCGCCCACCCGCTCGTCGAGTGTGTGCCCAATTTTTCGGAAGGCCGCCGGCCGCATGTGGTCGAGGCCATTGTCGCGGCGCTCGAAGCCGGGGGCGGCGAGGGCGTGCGCGTGCTGCACGTCAGCTCGGACCGCGACCACAACCGCAGCGTGGTCACGCTGGTGGGCGCGCCCGAGGCGGTGGTGGGGGCGATGTTCGCCGGCATTGCCAAGGCGGCCGAACTGATTAACCTGGACGAGCATCAGGGCGGGCACCCGCGCCTGGGCGCGACCGACGTGGTGCCGTTCGTGCCGCTGCGCGGTGTGACGCTGGATGAGTGCGTGGCGCTGGCGCGGCGGCTGGGCGAGCGCGTGGGCCGCGAGTTGGGGCTGCCCGTCTATTTGTATGAAGCCGCCGCCACGCGCCCCGAGCGCCAGAACCTGGAAAACATCCGGCGCGGGCAGTACGAAAAGCTCAAGGATGAAATCACCCAGCCCAAGCGCGAGCCAGATTTTGGGCCACGCCGCGTCGGCCCGGCCGGGGCGGTCATCATCGGCGCGCGGGCGTTCCTGGTGGCCTACAACATCTTCCTCAACACCGCCGATGCCGGCGTGGCCGAGCAGATCGCCCAGGCCGTGCGGCACTCGTCCGGCGGGCTGCGCTTCGTCAAAGCGATGGGGCTGCTGGTGGCTGGCCAGGCGCAGGTGAGCATGAACCTGACCGACTTCACGCAGACGCCGGTGGCGCGCGTGGTCGAGTTTGTGCGGCGCGAGGCCGCCCGCTACGGCGCGGCCATCACCCGCAGCGAGCTGGTAGGCATGATCCCGCAGGCGGCGCTGGTGGAGGCCGCCCAGTGGTACTTGCAGCTCGACCAACTGGAGAGCGACCAGATCCTCGAGAACCGGCTCCAAGCGGACGAGGCGGACGAAGCCGAGGCCGCGCCGGCCCGCACCGGGCTGACGCCCGACTTCTTGGACCACCTGGCCGCCGGGACGGCCGCGCCAGGCGGGGGCGCCGCCGCGGCCTATGCCGCCGCGATGGGGGCCGCGCTGGTGAGCATGGTGGCGCGGCTGACGCTGGTTAAGAAGAAGTACGCCGCCGTGGAAGCGCAAATGCAGTCGGTGCTTGATCGCGCCGAGCGGCTGCGGGCCGGGTTGACCCAGGCCGCCGACGATGACGCCGCCGCCTTTGAAGCGGTGATGGCCGCCAGGCAGTTGCCCAAGGCCACGCCCGCCGAGCAGACCGCCCGAGCCGAGGCCATCGAGCAGGGCTACCTGCACGCCACCGAGGTGCCGCTGCGGGTGGCGCGCGACGCCGTCGCCACCATGAGCCTGGCCGCCATTGTGGCCGAGAGCGGCAACGTCAACGCCATTTCCGACGCCGGGTCGGCGGGCTTTTTGGCCCAGGCCGGGCTGCGCGGGGCCGCCCTGAACGTGCGCGCCAACGCCGAAGAACTGAATGACCGCGCCATCGCCGACACCTGGCTCAAAGAGCTGGCCGGGCTGGAGGCGCGGGCCAACGACGCCCTGGCCGCCATTGACCGGCTGCTGCGAGAAGGTTCGTAATGGCAGTGCGAACGCCAAAGGCGCAACCACCAGCGGGCCGCGCCGCTGGGCTTTTGGCCGATGTGGGAGGGCTGTGGCTGACCGTGGGGCTGCTCGCGTTAGGACTGCTCGGATGCAGCGGGCCGGCGCTGGGGCCAGGCTATGGCACGGCCCAGGTCATCACCACGCGCCCGCCGCTCGCCACCTGGACGCCGGCCGCCAGCCTGACCCCGCCCGATGAGCTGACCTCCACGGCGCTGCCTGGACCGCTGCCGACCGGTGGCCCGACCATCACGCCGCGCGCCACGGTCGCGCCGACCAGCGCGCCGCCGCTCACGCCCTGCGCTGACGCGGCCTGCGCCGTGGCCGCCCAGCACTTTTGGCTGGCCCGCCCCATCCCCAGCGGCGAGGGCTATGTGGATTACGTAGACCGGTCGTACCCGTACGGCTCCACCCAGAACGGCGCGCGCGAACCGCATCACGGGGTGGAGTTTTTCAACGGCAGCGGCACGCCCATCATCGCGGCCGGGGCCGGCACGGTGGTGGTGGCGGGCGATGATATGGTCCTGGCCTACGGGCCATCCACGCAATTCTACGGACGGCTAGTGGTGGTGCAGCTCGATGAAACGTATGCCGGCCAGCCGGTGTTCAACCTGTACGGCCACATGCAGTCGGTGAGCGTGTCGGCCGGCGAGCACGTGGACGTTGGCGATCCGCTCGGCCTGGTCGGCTCGACCGGGGTCGCCATCGGCGCGCACCTGCACTTCGAGGTGCGGGTGGGCGAGGTGCTGTATACCGCTACGCGCAACCCGGAGCTATGGCTCAAGCCGTTCGTGGTAGACGGCACGCCCTGGGGCGCGATTGCGGGCCGGGTGGTAGACACCAACGGCAACCCGCTGCCCGAGGTGACGGTGGCGATCCGCCCGATCAAGACCGTGGCCGAGAAGCCGCGCAACCGCTTCGTGCTGACCTACGCGCTGGACCCCAACGGCATCAACGGCGACGACCGGCTGCAAGAGAACTTCGCCATCGGCGACATGGCGCCGGGGACGTATTCGATCTCAGTCAGCACCACCAAGCTCTACCAGCAGCTGCTGACGGTGAAGCCGGGGGAGTTGGCCTTCATCACGTTTATCGTCAACCCGCCCGGCCCGCGCGCGCCAAGTGAAACGCCAGCCGCCACGGCCTTGCCGGCCGCCACCAATACAGCGGAAGCGACGCCGACGCCATGAACGGCTTACGGCTGCCCCGCCTGCTGCTGCTGGTTGGCCTGGCGCTGGCCGCCTGCCGGCCGACCCAGACGCCCACGACCGAGGCCATCGGCTCGCAGGTGGCGGCGCGCCTGACGCAGACGGCGGCCGTGCCCAGTAACACCGCGCCGCCGGCCACCGCAACATCAACAGCCACGGCCACGCGCGCGGCGACCCCAACAGAACTAGGGCAGGTCAGCACAGCCCGCGCCACGCCGACGGCCCTGACGCCTCCCCCCAGCAAAACGGCGACGCCAACCCAGACCGAGACGCCCGCGCCGCCGGCCCGCGCCACGGTGGGGCTAGACAGCCTGCCCTTCCCGCCGGTGGCCTTCGGCGGCGCGAGCCACTTCTACTTCGGCAATCCGTCGGAGGGCTTTATCGCCTCGTCGTACCGCTACGGCTCGGTCGGGCCGGGCCAGAACTTTGCCCCGCACCACGGGGTAGACTTCTCGGCCCCGGCCGGCGCGACGATTGTGGCGGTGGCGCCGGGCACGATCTATTACGCGGGCAGCGACCTGGAGCGCGCGTTTGGGCCGCAGACCGATTTCTACGGCAACCTGGTGGTGCTGCAACTGGCCCAGCCCTGGAACGGGCACACGGTCTACGCGCTGTACGGGCACATGGACACCATCGCGGTGCAGACCGGCCAGGCGGTGGCGGCGGGCGAGGCGCTGGGCACGGTGGGGTCTACCGGGGTGGCGCTCGGCCCGCACCTGCACCTAGAGACGCGCCTGGACCTGCCCGACAGCTATTGGGACACGCGCAACACCGAGTTGTGGCTGACGCCCCTCGGCGGCTATGGCACGCTGGCGGTGCGCGTGACCAACGCAGCGGGCTACTATTTGCCAGGGGTGCGGATTGAATTCGTGTGCTCTGACGCCGCGCCGCGCTACATGGAGACGTATTGGTACAACGGGGTGAACCCGGACGACGAGTACGGCGAGAACGCGGCCATGATGAACCTGCCGGCCGGCTACTGCGATTTTAAGGTACAGGCCAACGGCCAGGTGTACGAGTACAACGACGGGCTGGTGCAGGCCGGCACGGTGTCGTTCGTGAACATCACGCTGCCGTAGGGCCGGCGCTACTTCTTCTTCCAGACGGTCATATACTTCTTGACGTACTTGGCGTCCGGCTCGGTGGCGATGAGCGCCAGCGCCTGGGCGCGGATGGTTTCATCCTTGACCTGATCGTAAAGCTGCCGCATTGAGACCAGGATGTCGTAGCGGATGAGGGTGCAATGCTTCGCGTCGGACGCGCACTCGGCGAAGCGCTCGTTAAACTTCGCCAGCACGGTCTTTTGCTGGGGCTGGCCGGCCGCGCCGATCTTCCACATGGCTTGCAGGGTGTGCCGCGCGGTGACGAAGCTCGTGTCGTGCAGGACGGCGGCGATGGCGTCCAGGTCTTTGAGGATGCGGCGCTTGGGGTCGCACTTGGCGAGGTTGCACAGCAGCGTGGTGGCGATGGCGCGCTGGTGGAGGTTGGGGCTTTTGATTTGCTGCACCAGGCCGTCCCAGACTTCGTAGGCCCAGTCTACGGGCTGGTTGGTGGCGGCCATGACGTACTCCAGGGCGTCGTAGCGCGCCTGGCCGTTGTCTGAGCTGAGGTTGTCCACGTTCTTGCGCATGACTGCGTCCATGGTTTGCTCCTGTTTGGGTCATCCTAATATTGAGTGCAGTCTTGCGATAACGGCGGCGCGCCGCTATTCACGGTGAGATTCCTCGCGCGCAACCGCCATGAATGTAGCAAGCATATGTGGTCGCGCTCGGAATGACATCTCATATTAGTTTCTGAATTCGTGACGCCACATAGTCCTTAGGCCACTAGCGCGCGGCTTCGCCGAGCCAGTGGGCGCGGAGGTCGGCGAGGGTGCCGTCGGCCTGCATGGCGGCCAGGGTGTCTTGCAGGTGGGCTAACAGCACCGGGCTGTCGGCGCTCACGGCCATGACGTACGGCTCGGGCGCTATCGGTGGGCCGGCGAGCGTGAGGTCGGGGTGGGCCGCCAGGAAGGTGTAGGCCGCAATGGCATCCACCACCGCTGCGTCGGCCATGCCGGCGGCGACCGAGGCCAGGGCGGCGGCGGCGGTGTCGAGCGGCTGCACGGTGACGCCGACGACGCGCCGCGCCCACTGCCGCGCCAGGGCGTCGCCGCCCGCGCCGTATTCCACCGCCAGCGTCTTGCCCGCCGCCCAGGCCTCGGCATCGCCAGTGATTAACTGGCCGCCGGCGCGGCGAATGACGACCAGCGTGCCGCCAACGAAGTAGGGCGCGGTGTAGGCCACCTCACGGGTGCGCTCGGGCTGGGCCACGAAGGCCGAGATGACGACATCATCGCGCCCGACCACCAGCGTGCCCAGCAGCGCGTCGTAGGTGATGTTCTCGAACTGCACCGCCACGCCCCAGCGCCGGCCGATGGCCTCAGCCAGGTCTACGTCTAAGCCGAACAGGTCGCCGTTGGCGTCGGTGGCCGAGAAGGGCGGATAGCTGGCGTCGGTGGCGACCACCAACCGCCCATCGGCCTGAATGCGGGCCCAGGCGGCGTCTTCCGGTGTGCGCCAGGCGCGCCAGGCGATGACGGCCGCCACCAGCAGCGCCACAATGCCGGCGACGCCGCTGACGGCCCGAAAGAGGGTTAGGGTACGGCCCATTGCTTCACCGCGTCGTAGATCGGCTTGGGCACAAACTCGGGCGACACGAAAGTAAAGTAGTCGCCGTAGCTGTTCTGCGGCTTGGGGTAGCGAAAGGCCCAGGTGCAGACGGGCTGCATCCAGGGCCAATGCGTCTCGGCCCACTCGTAGCCGGCCAGGGTGTAGTCAATGCGCGCGCCGGGGGTGACGGCCCGCGTCCAGCGCGGCGAGTCGTTCCAGCCGGACTCGGTCAGCACCATCCCCTTGGCCGCATCGCCGTGGGCCACCATGATCGCGCGCAGCAGTTCCACGCGCCGAAAGTTGAGCGCGTCCGGCGCGGGCGGTTCGTCGGGCGGGAACCCGAGGCCGTAGGCGTGCACGGCCAGGGCGTCGAAGTAGCCGGCCGCGCCCGCCGCATACATGCGCTCTAAGAACAGCAGGTCGTTCAGGCCCAGGTCGCTGCCCTCCGGCTCGAGCGTGGGGGCCAGCGCGCCGGCCAGCACCTGCACGCTGGGGTCGGCCTCTTTGGCGCGGGCGTAGGCGATTTTGAGGAGCGTGGTGTAGCCCTCCGGGTCCACCGGCCGGAAGCCCCATTCGAGCGTCACGTTCGGCTCGTTCCAAATGATGATGGTCTTGACGCGGCCCTGGAAGTGCTGGACGAAGGCAAAGACATAGTCGCCGTAGTCGGCAAAGCGGTCATAGGGGAGCAGCGTGTCAACGGTGTCGGCGCCGTCGGGCGGGGTGCGCGCCCAGTCCGGCACGAGGCCGCCCAGCCGCGCGATGACGGTCAGGCCCTGGTTGGCGGCGTAATCCACCACCAGGTCGGCGTGGCCCCAATCGAATTGACCGGGCCGGCTCTCGGCATAGGCCCACGGGAAATATTCCACGATGGTGGGCGCGCCCATCTGCCGGACGAGTTCGAGCGTGCGCAGCACCTTCCACGGCTCGACCTCATCGGTGAGGCGGGTGTGCACGCACAGCACCGGGTGAGCGGTGACGACGGTCTGCGGCGGGCCGAGGCGCAGGGTGGCGCGCGGCGGCTGGATGCCGGCGAGCACGGCTAGACCTAGCAGGACGCGCAGGAGCCAGGCGCGTTGGTGTGGGGCCATGCGGTGATTATAACGGGCGGAGGTCGGAGGTCGGAGGTCGGAGGGGCTGTGGGCGTAGCGGGTGTTGGTTTTGCCGCCACGGCGGGGGAGGGGCGCCTGGGTGATGAGGAGAATTTGAAATTACCGTCACGGGTGTTGGTTTTGCTGTCTGGGGCGTCAGCATGGGGGTTCGATTGTAAAAGAGGCACGCCACTCGGCACGGCGGACCAGTACCTGTGTTGTATAGAAAAAATGTTCGGTTGGCAAGAGGGGGTTTTTTGACGGACCAGGGCCGTTTTTGGCGGGGCTAGGGGGTCACTGTGACCAGCGGAGCCGACGGCACGCTGAGGGTGGCGGTGGGTGTGGGCAGGGTCGGCGTAAAGGTGGGCACGAACGTGGCCGTCGCCGTGACCGTAGGCGTGTCGCTGGGCGTGCGCGTGATGGTGGGGGTGCGCGTCACCGTGCGGGAGGCGGTGGGCGTGGTGGTCGGCGTGGCGCTGAAGGTGGCCGAAGCCGTGGGCGTGTCGCTGGCGGTCGCGGTGAAGGTGGGCGAGGGGGTCAGCGTGACCGTGGCGGTGGCCGTGGCGGTGGGGGTGGCGGTGGGCGGGTTGAACACGGCCCACACGCCCGGCGTGCGCCAGAGGATGTACAGCAGCAGCAGGCCGACGAGGGCGATCCCCGCCCAACCCCAACCCGGCAACTGGCGGCGGGGCGCGGCCTCGGGCGCTTGCTCCCACTCCGTTACAGTCGGCGCTTCGTCGGCCATCGCCAGGGGCACGACGCGCAGGCCGAGGGGAGGCGGGGCGGGGGCAGCTTCGGCTTCGTCGGGGGTGGCTGGTTCAGCGACTAGCGGCTCGGCGGCCGGTTCGGCGGCCGGTTCGGTGGCGGCCTCGACGACGGGCGGGGCCGGCGGTTCCACGGGCGGCGGTGGAAGTGGCGCGGCCACTGGCAGAGTCATCGGCGCGGGCGGCGGCGGCGGCGCACTAATGTCGAGGGCCGCCAGGTCGGCAGGGGCCATCAGGAACATGGCGCGCATGGCCTCGGCCAGGATGCCGGCGGTGGGGTAGCGCGCGTCGCGGTTCTTGGCCAGCGCCCGCGCCAGCACCGTGTTGAACTCGCCGGGCAGCACCAGCCGCGCCAACAGCGCCTCGCTCAACTGCGGCACCGGGGCTTCCAGGTGCTGCAAGAGCAAGTCGCCGGTGTTCTCGCCCACGTAGGGCTGGCGGCCGGTGAGCATCTCGAACACCATCACGCCCAGGGCGTACACGTCGGCGCGGCCGTCGAGCGGCTGGCCGGTGATCTGCTCGGGGCTGAGGTAGGCGGGTGTGCCGGTCGGCCTAGCGGGCGGCATGTTGGGCAGGGGCAGAGTCTCGGCTGCGGGCGGAGCGTGCAGCAGCGGTTCCAGGCCCAGGTCGGCCAGGAAGGCGCGGTTGTGCAGGTCAAACATCACATGGGCGGGATTGAGGTCGCCATGCAGCAGGCGGGCGGTGTGGGCGGCGTCGAGCGCCTCGGCCAGCCGCTGGAGGATCGGCACGACCTCGGCCAACAGCAGGGGGCGGCCGTCCATGCGCTCGGCCAGCGTGCCGCCGGGCATGTAGCGCTGCACCAGGTAGTAGGCCACCTCGCCGCCGGCATCTTCGCCGCCCGCCTGGCCGAAGTCGAGCAGCGGCACGAGGTAGGGATGCTCCAGGGCGCGCAGGGCCGGCAGCACCTGGGCAAAGCGCGCGGCAAAGCCCTCGGCGGCGATGACATTGGTGTAGAAGACCTTGATCGCCACCTGCTTGCCGGAGTCGGGGTCGCGGCCCTGGTAGACCACGGCGGCGCTGCCCCGCCCCAACTCGCGCAGGATGCGGTAACGGCCAATCTTTTGAACTGCCATGCGGTGTATTGTAGCGGAGAGCGGGCGAGGACGGAAGTTTGGAGGGGAGGAGGTCTTTTTAACACGCAGGGGATGATGGGGCCGCTGAGTACAGCGGGGGTGGTTGAGGGGGCGGAGGCCGAGGGGCGGGGCCAGGGCTTTGTGTTGAAGCAGCGCGTTCGATTAGTAGCGAGTCCTGGTCGTTCAGTCCGAGGGTGGGATTTCCCCTAAAGGGTGCTTCGCGATCACCCGCCTCAGGGCAGCGTGATGGCCAACGGCCTGAGGCGGGTTCGAAATGACATAGGAGTTACGCACTTGAGATGCGCCAACCGCACCTGTGGCGGGTGCATCCCTCGAGTACCCGCCAGATGTGGCGCCATGAGGCGCTTAGATGGGCCAACGGCGTAAGTCCTATGACAGAATAAGAGGGTCGGATGGGCGCGAGCGCTAGCTCTTAGACAGCGGGTAGTTTGGTCAATTCCCTATGAGATGTCATTCCGAACCCCCGCTCGTGGCTTTGTAGCAACGCAGCGTGTTTGGCGGGGTGAGGAATCTCACCGGCGGACCTAAGCGCTGCCCCCTGCCTGATGTACTGCATTTGAGGGGTA
>Ga0163144_10015739_pt1 | contig 15570 bp, 8 predicted proteins | sample OliLak19BULKMAT1_FD_123175 | JGI IMG/M metagenome (GOLD analysis project Ga0163144, IMG submission 123175) | Freshwater microbial mat bacterial communities from Lake Vanda, McMurdo Dry Valleys, Antarctica - Oligotrophic Lake LV.19.BULKMAT1 | ecosystem: Environmental > Aquatic > Freshwater > Lake...
CGATTACCTCATGACACTGCAAAAGCACGCCGACCAAGTGCGGCAGAACCCTCTCCAGTGGCTGCCCTGGAATTATCAGCAGACCTTCCCCACCAGCGAAACTGGCTGAACTTTCCCGGTCTCAACCTCAAAAACATCCAGCTTTTCCAGCCTGCAGCACGCTTGCCGAAGCAACACTGTAAGTTGAAAGAGGAAGAGAAAAGGAGTTAAGAAAAAGGATTAGTTATTGGCGATGTTTCCGCGCAAGCGTGCTCTTGCCCGAACCGGATACGCCAATCAGCACGACAAATGGAAGTTCGGGGATTGTAAGAGTCACGGAGGACTCCGAGGGCGCTCCGGGTTCACTCCGTCGGAGCTATCCGATGTTATTCGAGGAACAACCTTTTGAACCATGCGACGAAGGCTAAGGCATCTGCCGTGTCTGTGCGGAAGCAAGCCGAAGTGATTGCTGTGCCGAACGGTTGCCCTGGCTCTTCCTGCCAAGACAGCCACGTATGAATATGTGCCTTGGAGAAATACTTGTCGGGATATTTTGCACCAAGTCTCTTGGCTTCCTTTGCGGACGCTTCGGCATGAGGCCAACTTGCGTCTCCAAGTGGAACGAGACGAGAAAGGAAAGTTTCCAACGTTCCCGCCTGAGAGTTGTCGGGCATCAGCCAAACGCCGACTCGCCAATCACCGGCAATGCCAGCACCGACGTTTCCTCCCGCATTTGAAGCTTCTGGTAATTCGATACCCACGCTTTTCAAGCGGTGACGCACTTCGTTCCATCGGGCTTTCGGATCAACGTCAGCATCAATTATCACACCAAGCCGTTTGTAGCTTTTAGCTGCCACCGAAAGGGCGTCTAGCAGTGGTGAGTAGCCATCCGTCGCATGGATGTAGGGCAGGCCTTGGGACGGATTATCGTAGTCCAATCCGTGGCGTCGTAGAAGATGAATTACGGTATGCAGATCATCCTTTCCTTCCACCATCAGTCGACACGCTGATTTTTCCGAGACCATGAGCGGTTTCATCGAACCTCAATTTCCTGAAGTGCGGCAATGGAAATCTCATCCGGCCCGTAACGAACCGAACGTAGCAATCCGCGTTCAAGTCGGTGCAACGACACCTCAGCGGCGAGCATTGGCGTAACTTGGTGAAGACGACCGAGACTCTTGATGCAATCCTGGCTGTGACTCGTTGCGAAGACTTGAACGTTGAGTCGCTTTGCCGTGGTGATCACCATTCTCCACATACCCTCCATTGCGGAGTGATGAAGCCCTGTGTCAATTTCGTCCACCATTAGGTAGCCGCCGGTCGCGCGTATTACAGATAGAGACAGAGAAAGCAAGCGCTTGACACCATCTCCCAAACTGCCAATTGGAAGCCGCGCATCCGAGTCTTTGAGCTTTACCACGATGCCACCCGACGCGCGGACTGCTTCGCGACCAAGGAATGCGATCTTCTCGATAGCCGGCTCGATGATCTGGAGAGCCTCAATCACTTTAGGTTCGTCCGGCGTGAGTGCGACACCATCCCACAGCACGCTCATGCTGCGATTTTCAAGTCCCTCGGTAGGAACGACCCGAATCGGCGAAACCTCTGTGGTATCGCCAGCGAGAACCGCCAATCCGCCGCCCATACCCGGAGGTCTTCTTCTCAGTGTGTCGATAGGTATTCCACCAAAGGGCGAAAGAGGAACGTATACTGGAGGTGCGATACCAATTCTTAAGGAAAGAGCGAGCTGTGATCCCTCCTCAATGTCGAAGATTGGCAATTGGTCTGTGTCTTTGTCTTGTGGCGCAGGAACTATTTCGCAGGAAACGGAAACAACCTTCCCATTAAATCCTTCAAGTTTGAACCCCGTACCAAGCTTCATGGAGTGGCCATGGAACAGATGAGAGACGTCATACTCCTCCACGTTCCTTTCGAGTTCGTTGGCAGGAACAATTTCGCCTCGACGCCGCAGGCTGCGCAACAGAACCCCAATGTTGCCTTCGGACGCGATAATCTGTGCGGCTTCCAAAATTGAAGTTTTGCCGCTGTTATTCTGACCGACAAAAAGGTTAACTCGGTTGAGACCTTCGAGGTTCAGTTGTCGAAATCCACGATACGCTTCTACTTTGATGTTTTTGAGCATCTTGAAAGGTACTTCTGTAAATATGTCGTTCAACGCAATAGAAGCAAGTCTGGTGACTTCTCAAACATACCCATCTGCGTCGGCGAGCCGACCGCCAAATCTTCCGGGCCGACGGGAAGGAAGCGCACGTTGTAACCGAAGCGTGTGACAACGCCATCTGCCCAAGTCTGAAACTCCGCACGGGTCCACTCGAAGCGATGGTCGCGGTGGCGGAACTTGCCAGCGGGAAGCGTTTCCCATTTCACGTTGTATTCGCTATTGGGCGTGATGATGACGATGGACTTCGGCCTGGCGCACTCAAACAACACGCGCTCGAATGCAGCCAGGCGCGCGGCGTCGAGATGTTCAATGACTTCCACCACGGCGGCGGCCAGTTTGCGTCATCGCCCCGCAACGGCAGCAAGTGATGGATTTGGAAAAGGATGGATTCCAGAATGTCGAGACGATCAGCGCATTCCTTGCTTCTCGCGCTCTGCCGCTCCGAGCGGTCGTGCTGGTGGACGAGGCTGGTCAGATTGGCGGCAAACAAATGCAAGCCCTCCTGCAATACATCCAGCCCAGGGATGGCAGGGTAGTTCTTTCGGGCGATACTCGCCAGCATGGAGCCGTGGAGGCGACAGACGCTTTGCGAGCGATTGAGAAATATTCGGGCCTGCGTCCCGTAGAGTTGAACACGATCCGACGCCAAAATCCAGACTTGGGCCAATCCATTGAGGAGCGAAAACGGATCAAGGATTATCGGCAGGCGGTGGCAGCAGCGCAGAATGGCAAGCTGACGGAATCATTTGACCGTTTGGACAGAATGGGCGGGATTGTTTCCTGTCCGCTTGGTGACCAGTGCCAAAAGCTTGCGGAGCGTTATTTGGAACTGGTGAAGGACAAACAATCCACGGTGGTCGTTTCCCAAAGCTGGAACGAGATTCACAAGATCAATGGCGAAATTCGTGCCGCGCTCAAGGAACAGAAGCTCATTGGCGAAACCGAAACCTCGGTCATCACTTTCCAGCCGGTGAACCTCACTGACGCACAGAAGCGCGATGCTCGCTTGTATGGCGGCGATACAGCTCTTCTTTTCAACCGCGATGTGCGCGGCTTCAAAGCGGGAGATTGCGGGCGATTGCAGGGTGCAGGGCATCACCGCCACACATTTGATGGTTGAGAGCAAGCGGGAGCGTTACTCCCGTTCCCTTGAAGCTTGTCCTTGTAACGTCGTCTCTCAGGGATGAAAATAAATCCGTTGATCCTGACTCACTTAACGAGCAGTGAACGAGTTCCTTGGGTTACGCAGAATTGTGCCGGGGTACTAATTTGCTGGCATTTCTGCTGGCATTCGTCTGTGGATGGATTTCAAACCGTTTCTGCACAAGTAGTTAGGATTTGAGGCGATTGTTGCGAATCGCACCGCCAAGACCCGGCATGTGGCTTGAGATCCCAGGGCTGGCATGTGCCGGCAAACGCACGTTGGCGGGACAAGAAGCGACTGCAAGAGTTGAACCAATAACCATGACTCCAAGCCCGGATTTTTCGGCACGTGATCGTAACGTGGATCGATCCTTTGTTTTGGTGATACTCATTTATTGCGACCGAACTCTTGTGAGCTTTTGATATGAAACGCCTTTTACTCCCGACCATGATCCTGGTCTGTTTGATCGGAGGAACGGCCTTGGTGAATCAGCCAGACCAGACTCCCACAAGCGCCGGGAAATCTCTGTCGCCTGCGCCGACGGCAAGGCGGGCTTCGTTTCCGCCGGAGCTCTCACCGGCCAGAACCGTCGATGCAGTTCCCGGCTTGAACGGCGGGGAGTTGCACCAAAAATTTTTAGCATGGGCGCAAGCTCTATCAATTTCGAACCAGTCTGCTTTGAGTCAGGAATCTTTAAGAACTGCGATCACGCTGGCCCGGAACCGGCAAAGATGGTTTCAAGATTTGATCCGCACCGACCCGAAGTCGGCCTTGGATCTGGCGATCCCACCGGAAATTGCGCACAAACTCCCGACTGAATTTTCCCAGCTTATCGAAACCCATGTCACCGGAACCGGGAACCTCACACTCCTGGGAATTCTTCCGCTGGACTCAGGCTCGAAGGGTAACGCCTATCGCCGGACCGTGGAGCTGGATGGCGCTTCTTACGATGCTTTTGTATATGGCCGCAGGCTGCGACAAAAAAGTTTGCGGCGGGTGCCGCTTTTTGGTGTGGCGTCCGGGACTTTGCTGGCCTTGGCCGAAGATCCGGTGCGAATCATCAGTTCCCCCGAAGCCACTGCGCTGTTAACTGACGGCAAGGTCGTATGGGGTGAGCAGATTTGCCAAGTCTCCGGAAACTCTCCGGTGGTCGGGAACATTGGAACATGGGTTCAGTCCGGGCGGACGATTCTGCCCATGTGCCAACCGGCGCATGCGCATCTGTTCAAATCCCGAATGCTGGCGGCAGAAGGGAATCTGCTGGGTTTGGGCGAATGGTTCTCCGTGGATGCCCAGCCTTCAGGAAACTCGCATGGCACAAAAAGCTTGTTGTTCATTCGGGTGAAGTTTGCTGATGACCCGACTGAACCGATCACGGAAGGCGATGCCAACAAACTGATGCACCAGGTGAACGAATATTTCGTTGATGTTTCTTACAACACCTTTTCCGTCAACCCAACCGTCACACCGCTGCTTCAGCTGCCGCAGGTGAAAGCCAGCTATCAGACCAACGGCCCCGGAGCGTTGATTACGGATGCCAGGATGGTTGCGAGATCCATGGGCTTGGACACGGAGGAGTTTGACCTTGATGTCGTGGCGCACACCTCGGTTCCCGGGGAAAATTTCACCTACGCCGGGCTTGGGGTGGTCGGAGGCAAAGGCACATGGCTTCAATCATTCACCGCGCGGGTCGCAGCGCACGAGATCGGTCACAATCTTGGTTTGTTGCACGCCAATTTCTGGAACACCATGGGACCGCCGCTGGTCACGGTTCCTCCGGGTTCTGCGGGAGGTTACCCTGAAAATCCAGTTCCATACCCTTTCGACGGTGACGGCTTGGTGGGCCACGCAAGCATCATCGGGCCTGGCCTGGATCTTGAATACGGGGATGTCACAGATGTGATGGGCAGCGGTGAAGGTCATTTCAACCTGGTTTCCAAACGTTATCTCCACTGGATCCCCGATCATCACATCCTGACAGTTCAAGAGAGCCGGACCAACCGCATTTATGCCCTGGAAGCAGATGCTCTTTCTTCCGGCAAAATGCATGGGCTGCGAGTTTTAAAAGATTACGAACGTGATTATTGGATCCAATACCGGACAACTGGATCTGCGGGCAGCGACCCCCTCGCAGGGGTGGAAATCTTGTGGAATAACTGGCACCAGAGCATCGGCGAAAGCCAACTGCTCGACACGACCCCCAACTCCGCCAATGGATCGCGGGATTCCGCTCTTATGTTGGGAAGAACTTTTTCAGATCCGGTGCGCGGTGTCCACATCACGCCGGTCGAAAACGGTGCCGAAGGTTCCGCGCTTTGGATGGATGTGGTGGTGAACCTCGGGCTTTTTGAGTCCAATCAGCCACCTGAAATCCGGCTGGAAGTGTCGTCGCTGGAAGTCTCCCCGGATGAGATCGTGACGTTAGAATCTTTTGTCGGCGATGTGGACGGTGATCTGGTCGTCATCCATTGGGACATGTTGGACGGGCGACATCTGGGCAATGGCCGGGTGTTTGAAACCAGCTGGAGTGAGCCGGGTGATTACATCGTTCGTTGTGTTGCCTCCGACATGAAGGGGGGTGTCGCCAGCGCCTACGTCGTGGTGCGGGTCGGAGATCCGGGCACTTTCCGGGTCTCTGGCAGGATTTTAAACCAAAACGGGGAGGCCATGGAAGGCGTGCGTGTTCATAACGGTTCCCTGAGCAAACCGTTCCATGCTTACAGCGATTCGCACGGGAATTACAGCCTGGTCGGATTTTCGCCCACGAATTATATCATCGCGGCCTACGCTCCAGGCCATCAGTTGATGCCTCTGGACATCTTTAATCCGGTGACGATCCTCGAATCCGACGTTGAAGCGATCAATTTCATCGCCTTCAAAACACCAGCTGTCGGCGTGCTGACCACCGGGGCCATGAACGAAGGCAGACCGGGAAGTTTTGTCCTCCAGCGGACAGGCTCGTTAAACGATCCCCAGACCGTGGTTTTCAGGTTGTTTGGAACAGCTCTGCTCTCGAATGACTTCGTGCTGGAAACGCGTCCGGTGTTTCTGACCAATGTCACAACCTCGGTCGCGGGACTGAAAACCAATGTTTATGACTACCATAGCGTGACCTTTCCCAGGGGAAGCAACCGGGTGGAGCTGATAGTGACCCCGGTCCAGGACCAGGTTTTCGAAGGATCGGAAAACATCACGCTTTCACTCGTGGTGCCGGTTCAGGATCTCCGTTTCATAGATCGTCCCAACGGCACCACGATCCCAATCCCTGGATGGGAACTTCGCAATATCAACAATCAACCAACTTGGTTCCAGTCGGATGCAAACTACGTCCTGTCGCCTGGACAGGCGGAAGCCACGATTAAAATTGAGGACGATGAACCGGTCTCGGCCACCGGGGTCTCGGTGTCCGCTTATGTTTCCACCGCGACCGAGCGGGGAGGCGGGGCAGGTGCTTTTCAGATCTCAAGATTTGGAGATTTGAACCGTTCCCTTTCTGTTTTCTACGGCATCACCGGAACGGCTGCCATGGGGGTCGATTTTAATTCAGTCTCGAATTCGGTCACCTTTCAAACCAACCAGTCCACGCTTCTCATTCAGATCCTGCCAGTTTCCGATGGTTTCATCGAAGGGACGGAGACGGTGATTTTGAACCTTCTTGCAGGCGACTATCGGATCGGCACGGGAAACGCCGTTGTGGAGATCCTCGATGACGATCTCCCCACGATCACGGTATTTCCAGTGCAGGAAACCATCTGGGAAGGAGGTGCAAATGGACGGGCTTTGTTTGTTCGCAACGGAGACCTGAGCCGCGACTTGAAGGTCAACTACCTTCTAAGTGGAACAGCCGTGGTGGGGGTCGATTTTTCCGCCCCAACCGGTTCCGTGATCATTCCCGCAGGGGAGATCTCCACCGAGATCGAACTTGCAGGCATCAATGAAACCGTGGCCGAGCCGGTGAAAACGGTGGTGGTCTTTCTGTCCGACAGCCTGACTTACAACATTGGTAATCCCAACGCCGCTCATTTCCGGCTTTTTGACGATGAGATCTCCACGGTAACCCTTGAGCCTGGAAACGATTATTCCGAGGATGATTCTTCCGCGCCCGAAAATCCACCGGCAGAGCCGCCGGTTAAAAAGCCCGGCTTTATCCTCAAACGAAAAGGCCCGGCTGACGCTGCGTTGACGGTGCGCATGAACTGGGGCGGGAGCGCCATATTACAAGGTGATTACGCCTTCCTGCCGGGACTGGTCACATTTCCCGCTGGTGTGGACAGCCTGGATATTTTCGTGGACCCGGTGGATGACGCCATCGCGGAGGATCCGGAGTTCATCATCGCAGAAATATTGCCAGGAACCGGCTATAACATCGGTGATCCATACCAGGCTGAAGTGACGATAGCGGACAACGACATCGGAGAAACGCCGGGCATCGGCTTCAGCCTGCCGCAGTCAACATCCTCCCGCAATGCGGGCGTGGCTCATGTCTATGTCCTGCTCAGCACCAATTCCTCCATCGGCGCGGCATCTGTGGATTTTCGCGTGACCGGAGGAACTGCGGTGGAAGGCCTGGACTACCGCATCAGAGGTTCCACCCTGACCATCTCCAACAGGGTCGCGGCCATCCCGGTCGAACTGCTTGCGGTCGAAGGAAGAAGTTCAAAAACCATTGTCCTGGCGCTTTTTGAACCCGGTCTGGATCCGGATGGAAACCAGCTTGCAATGAACGCCTTTTTCGATGTGAACCGGATTCATATCCTGACAATTTCAGATGAAAGCCTCGGACGCGCCTCCCTCCTGGCGCTGGTCAATCGAACCGCTGAAGGCGGAGACGTTCCGGCCCAGGTTCTGGTCACCCGGACTGGACCGCTAGACAGGAGCATGCGGGTGAATTTTCAAGTCACCGGAACCGCGAGCAGCGGCACCGATTTCATTTCCATCAGCAACAGTGTGGTGATTCCGGCAGGCACCAACCAGGCGGTGGTTTCCGTTGTTGCCATCGACGACCCGACCAAGGAACCGGAGGAATGGGTCAGACTACGGCTTACCGGGGTGGAAAGGGGGACGGTGATGGAAGGCGAGGAAACGGCAACCGTGTTTATTTCTGACAACGACGGTCCTCCGGAATTCCGTGAGGCCGCCTATTATTTTCAGGAGAGCTCCGGACAGGCCGTGCTGACGGTTGTTCGCAGCGGGCACCTCGAAACAGCCACCAGCGTTCAATTTGAAACGGTGCAGGATTCGGCCTTGGACGGGGAGGATTTTCAGCGATCCACCGGCACGATTCATTTCAGTCCCGGTGAAAACGCAAAAGCCATCCAGATCCCGATCCTCAACGACTCGTCGGGAGAAAATAGCGAGACTTTTCTGGTCCGCTTGTTCAACCCCGCCGGCGGTGGTTTGATGGGAGGGCAAAGTGAAGCCCGGGTCACCATCCTGGATGACGACACGGCTTTCGAATTTTCCTCGCCCGCCTACCGGATCAATGAGAATGCCGGGGTGGCATCCCTGCAGGTGCGACGCCTGGGAGTTCATTCCAACTCGGTTTCGGTCCAGTTTGAAACCGAGGACAAGACTGCTTTGGGCGGCGTGGATTACCTGGCTGCGTCCGGCACGATTGAATTCCTACCTGGAGAGGATTCCAAAACGATCGACGTGCGGTTGATCGATGACGCGATTTTTGAAGGAGAAGAATCGTTCACGCTGAAGCTCAAGATTTCAGGTGCCGCCTTCACCAACCTGACTGAGGTTTTTATCAAGGACGATGAAACTGTGGTGCAATTTGCATCCACCAACATCTCCGTCTTAGAACATGAAACTGTGGCACGTGTGATCGTCTCCCGCGCCGGAGGGACGGCGAATCCGTTGAAGATTCATTTTGAAACCAGTTCGGGAAGTGCCGTGGGTGGAGCCGATTTTATTTCGCGCAAAGGTTTTGTCCAGCTGGCCGGTGATTCCATCCGGCGATCGACGGATGGAGACGGCGTGGTGGAGTTTTTGGCCGGGGAAATCGAGAAGGAAATCACCATTCCAATTTTGAACGACGATCTGGGAGAAGGTCCTGAATTTTTTCAAATCAAACTGACTCTGGCCGAATCGCCAACTCCAGGTTCATCGACAAACTCCAGCGTCGTCGGCCCGGACAACCAGGCCACTGTCTTGATCATCGACAATGAAACCCCCGGTTTCCCTGACGATGGTTTCAGATCCGAGGAAGGAGCAGACGGCCCGGTGCGCTCGGTCTCCATCGCCAACGGGCAAAAGATTCTCTTTGCGGGTGATTTCTCGACTTACAATTCCGTGGCCCTGCCACGTGTGGGGAGGCTCCATGGCAACGGACTGGTCGATACAAGTTTTAATCCAGGAACCGGGCCGGACGGAACAGTGTTGTCCATTGTCGGAACCGAAGACGGGAAAGTGCTGATCGGAGGGGCCTTCAGCCGGATGGACGGACTGGAAAGAGGCGGGTTCGCACGTTTGAACATGGATGGAACCGTGGATGATTCTTTCGGTTCAATCGGAACCACCGGTATCGTACATGTGATCAAGATCCTGAGCGGAGGACGGATTGCCGCAGGGGGATTGTTCAAACAGTTTGGAGATGAACCTCGGGGCGGACTGGCACTGCTCGATCCAGATGGAAATTTACTGGAGGAACTATCCTCTGCCGGTGGCGGGACCGATGGAACGATCCTCTGTCTGGCTGAAGCTCCTGACGGCGGACTTTTCCTGGGAGGAGATTTCACAACATATAATGGGGAGCCGTTCACTTTTCTCGTGAGGATAAATGCTGACGGATCGATAGACCGGACATTTTCAGCACGGCTGCTCCCGGACCAGGCGGTTCACGCGCTCTGTTTGGACGAGGAAGGAAGGCTTTATGCCGGGGGCCGGTTTTCAAAATGGAATAAACAGGAAACGGGTGGTTTGATCAGGCTTTTGCCGAACGGCGGACTGGACACCAACTTCGTCGCCCGGGTTCAGGGTTCTGTGAATGCGGTCAACCTGATGGGAAATGACCGGGTTTTTCTCGGTGGCTCTTTTACAAACGTGAACGGGAAAACCGTGAACCGTTACACCGCCCTTGCCCTGGACGGAAATTTTGATCCGTCATTTTACTACGGCGTCGGTGCGGATCAAACCGTCCTGTCTGTGGCAGCTCAACAGGACGGGGCGATGGTGATAGGCGGAGAGTTTTCCATGGTCGATGGCTTTAAGAAAGCGCGGTTCGGCCGCATCCATGGGGACGAAAAATTCAGCTGGCCCGTGGTCCAGTTCGAAAGTCGCGTGATCCAGGCCAGGGAAGATGCCGGAACGGTCGGGGTGCGGGTATTGCGATCCGGCAATCTGAGCGGCGGTTTCATCGTCTCCTATAAAAGTTCCGACCTCTCTGCTTCGGCAGGCAGTGACTATTCCAGCGTTCAAGGTCTGATAGAATTTACCGCCAATGAAGTTGAGAAATTGATTGAAATTCCGGTTTTCGAAGATGCGATTTCCGAGGGGCCGGAACGTTTTTCCCTAACCATGCAGGTCAGCCAGGGCGACGCCAGGATCGGTGCTGCAGGAATCACCGCCATCATCATTGTCGATTCGGGAAAATCGATCCAATTTTCCTCGGGCGAGATTTCGGTGGCTGAGAACTCGGGAGCGGTGCGGATCGAGGTGGAACGAAACGGGGATATCTCGACCCTGAGCCAAGTTGACTTTCGCACCGAGGAAGGTTCGGCCCGTGAAGGACGTGATTATTCGAAAAGAAACGGCACCGTCGTTTTTAATCCAGGGGAAGAGCTGAAAATTATAGAGATTCCGATCATCGACAACAGTTTGAACGATCTGGACCGGGAGTTTTCCGTACGCCTGTTGAACGCGGTCGGGGAGCACGCTCTCAGTCCTCCTGTCGTGGTCAGGGTCCGAATTGTCAGTGACGAGATATATCCTTTTGTCGCATTGGTGGTGGAGCAAACTGCAGGCGGGACAGTCCTGCCAGGCTCGGAATCCCTTGTTCCTCGTGGAAGCACCGTTTCCTTGACGGCGAACGCAGCTAAAGGATTTGTTTTTGAACGCTGGGAAGGAACGGTTGGCGGAGGTGTAAACCCGTTCCTGGTGTTGATGGATCGGGATCAAACGATCAGGGCCATCTTTCGCACTTTGATTTACACCGAGGATTTTGAATCCGGAAATTTTGAAAGGCATGGATGGGAGCACGGTGGCAATCGGAACTGGACGATCTCCACTAATGCTTCCAGACCCGGTCGCTTTTCCGCACGTTCGGGACGGATCAAGGATTTTGAAACAAGTTCGCTGAAACTTGAGCACCAGACCGGTGACGGTTATGGATCTTTTGACTACCAATCCAGCACCGAACAGGGATGGGACCGGTTAAAATTCTACATCGACCGGGAGCTGGTGCAGGATTTTGGCAGCAATTCCGGTTGGCAAACATTTCGATTTCCAGTGACGCCGGGGAATCATTTGTTCGAATGGGTTTACACCAAGGATTCATCCTTCAGCGGTGGACAGGACGCTGTCTTCCTCGACAACCTTTATCTTCCCGAGAAAAGCGGTCCGGCAGCGGTTTTGATGAAGATCAGCGCGTCGTCCGGCGGTCTGGAATTGCGTGCCGTGGTCTCAGGTGCCGGAACCTTCGCCCTGGAAAAGTCGGTCAACCTCACCGAATGGATCGAGATCGAAACATGGACGCTGACTTCGCCGCAGGAAATGTTAATGCAAGTGCAACCGAGCTCCACTCCCACATTTTACCGTACGGTCCGGCGGCAGTGACAGCCATGCTGCAAATCAGGGTTGGAAGAGGAAGGTAGGCTAGCCGGCTAGCCGGCTAGCCCGGATACGTGTCGCTTCGATAATGAATCGTTCACTCGACAAACTGACAGACAAAGAGTTGATTCCGCTCCGCGCCAGCCTTCGCGCTGAGATGCGCAAGCGAGGAATTGCAGATTCAGTGGAAGCGGTCGGGGAACAGTTGGCCCTCGGTTTTGCCGTTTGAATGACCTGGCTCAATAGTTGGTCAAGACTCCAGCTTGAAAAAATTCAGGTTCCAGGCTTTTCGGCAGCATGAAGTTGGTCTGCCCCGGAGCGCCAGTCGTCAATACGGTCCAGTTCGTCCCGAAGTTCAGGGAGGGCGAACGGTAAAGTTGGTAGGTCAGCATGTTCAAAGCATTCCCCAGGTTAAGTTCAAGAGCGTTTCCTGATGCGCTGAGCGTTATGGCGGGCTGGGGCGGTCTCAGAAGGAACGGCAGAATGCAGACAGGCGAGGAGGCGGTCAGCTTTTTCCCTGTGTCGGTCAAAAGACCTGTTTGTTGATCGATGGTGTAGAGCCGGATGTCGTTGGAGTTTTGGCCGGCCACGATGCAAAAGGCACCGGTCGGATCGATGGCGAAACTTCGCGGTGTTGCACCGGTCTTTTGGTGCTGAATCAATGTGAGAGTGCCATCGGCAGCATTCACCGAATAGACCACAATGGTGTTGTGTCCGCGATTCGAACCGTAAACGAATTTCCCTGACGGATGCACCACGATTTCCGCCGTCGTGTTTCCGCCGAATCCTCCGCTTGGCAGGGTGCTGTTCGTTTGGAACGGAGTCAGGATGCCGTTGGTCGCATCGTAGTTGAAGCCGACGACCGTGGACGAAAGTTCGCAGATCACGTAGGCACGTTTGTATTCCGGTTCAAACGCCATGTGGCGTGGGCCCGACCCTTTCGTCAACGGCGTAATTAATGTGGTGTTAGTGGTAAGAGTTCCCGCCGCCGGATCAAAGAGATAAGACCGCACCTGGTTCAATCCCTTGTCGCAAACAAAAGCAAAACGGTTTGCGGCATCCATTGTGACACAATGCGCATTTGCCCCTGCCGGGTGTTGAACCTTGGAGGTGGAAATGCCCAGTTTCCCGTCGGATTGGATTGGAAACACGACCACACTTCCGCCGTTGTAATTCGCCACGAGGACATTTTTTCCGCTGGCATCGACCACTATGTGAGCGGGCGCTCCGCCGCTGGATGATCGCGAATTCAGCAACTTCAAAGTTCCATTGGTCTGATTCACCGAAAAAGCCGAAACCGTTCCAGGCCCTTCATTCACGGAATAAACAAACTCGCGGTTTCGGGAGAAAGCCAGAAAAGAAGGATCGGTTGTCGTGACGGCGTTGCTGATGGCACCGAAACTTTCGGTCCCAAGGTTCAGACTCGAAACATAGATCCTTCCCGAATAAGTGCCGACGTAAAACCGCTCCAGGCCGGGCTCAGGGGTTTGGGCGGTAGCGAGATTTTGAATTCCAACAAGCAGCGTCCATACAACCGCCGCAATTCCTCCACGAAATATTGTGAACATAGAAAACTTGGGTCAAATGACGACCCTGGTGGATCGGCACGGTTTGTTTGAAACCACACCTTAAGAATTTCCTGGAAAAAATCGACTCTATTTTGACACCTGGAAAAACCGCGTCTGCCGGTCAAACGGAATGGTCACGGGACTTGTCGCTCCGCCGGCAACCGACGCATAGGGTCCGACAACTTCATTGGCCGAGACCAAAACCCCGCCGCCAGTCCAAGAGAGTTTGACTCCTTCGTCTTCGATTGAGCGACTCAAAACCGGTTCACCAGCAATCCGGGAATCGCCAGATCTCCCGCGAACACAAACCTCCACCGAAGCCACCGAAGCCGGGTTGGAGAAAACAGAGATGGAATTTGTGGACCTGATCGAGTATCTGGACTCGTTGAAGAAAAAAGAGTGCAATCGGCAGGATAACGTCTGAGTACCCAGATGGTGATATATATATAGGGACGGCAAGCGAACAATCCAACGCGTGTAATGTCCAAGCTTGAACAATACGGAAAGGAAGAATGGCAAAAGAGAGACACCTGAGCCGCGCGCCCATCGTTGAGGCCGTGTTTGATGTCCGAGCTAAAACGCTAACCGGGTTTGACGTGGAGAAATTTTCGGAAGCCCATGGAGAGGTTGCCGCTGAGTATCCTCAAAAAGAAGCGATGAACCAATTTGAATTTGGGGTTCGTCACAGACCTGGGAAAACGCCGGAACAGCATTTCACGGAGCTTGGAGATCTGGGTTATCGTTTTACCAGCGAAGACAAACTTCAGATTGTACAGTTTAGAAGCGATGGATTCACATTCAGCCGCCTCGCGCCATACACAAAGTGGGACCATGTTTTCCAAGAAGCGTCCCGGCTGTGGAAAATCTACGAACGCATCACCCCCTTGGAAGAAGCGACTCGAATCGCGGTTCGCTATATAAACCGCCTGCCGTTTCCGAAAGACTGAATAGGTAACTTCTCTCCTTTTCTGACTGCCCCACCTCCATTGCCGAGAAAAATTGATCTGCGCGTCCATCATTTTGTGACTCGAGTCATCGTATCAGATTCCAGCGGCCAATTGAGCGCAAACGTGATCCAGACGGTGCAACCGGACCATATAGAAATCACTGTGCCGGTCATCCTGGATATTGATGTATTTGAGTCCGGCCCATTTTCTCCAAAGGCAGAAGTGCTCCTGCCGCGTTTTCCAGCGTTGCGAATTTTTAAGAACAAGATGTTTTTTTCGAGTCTGACCGAAGAAGCCGTTTCTTTTTTTACATGATAGCCCCCACTGAATTTTATTCGGGTTTTCCAGCGAATGGCGCTAGTCGTGCGCAGGGAACGATTGCACAAGCTGTTTCGACCCTGGGCAACGAAGTTCAGCGGCATTTCCTCAATACTCAGTCCATTGGGGGCCCCATTCGAAAAACAATTACCGAACTCGACAGCATACTTCGGGATTGTGATTCTCCTGATTGGGACGGGTACCACGCTATGCCAGTGAGGGTGCAAACCTATCAAAACTCCCGCAGATTCCTGGAAGCATTGAACGTATCCTGGCTCCCCCCTTCGGTCGGGGTTGATGAAAACGAACCAATCGTTTGGTTCATCCTCACCCGCTCCCACATCAACTGGGAAAAGACGGAGCATCCTCGTTTGCGCCCCGAGGCATTCATGCCGCATCCAAACATACAGCTTTCCGTCTTCCGTGTCGGCGAACTTGATCAACTTGAAGTGCAACAGATTGACGAAACCGTTGCCTTCCAGCGATCGAAAACATTGGTTGGTTGCGGGTGCCTTCTGGTGAAGCATGTGATCCAAACGAAGCTTTCTGTCCAACCAAAGGAACCGCCACCTCGTCACGCCGACATTGTTGGCTGGCCGGTGCTGAGCGGCAATTCCAAAGAAGAAAAGAGTCGGCAAAAATTGCTGTCAATGGAGTTGA
>Ga0163144_10015740_pt1 | contig 15570 bp, 14 predicted proteins | sample OliLak19BULKMAT1_FD_123175 | JGI IMG/M metagenome (GOLD analysis project Ga0163144, IMG submission 123175) | Freshwater microbial mat bacterial communities from Lake Vanda, McMurdo Dry Valleys, Antarctica - Oligotrophic Lake LV.19.BULKMAT1 | ecosystem: Environmental > Aquatic > Freshwater >...
CCTGGGCGCTCCTGCACGAGGGATCCATCGCGGAAGCGCTCCTGACAGGAGCGGCGCTCCCCTGAGGAGCGCGTTGGGTACAGCATCGTCACTCAGCTGCGGGCCACCTGGATCTGCCGCTACCCCGGGCCGCGAGCTACCCCGGGCCGCGAGCTACCCGGGCCGCGAGCTACCCGAGCCGCCGCGACCCGGGCCGCCGCGAACCCGGGCCGAATGGGTCTTGACACCGGAACGCCACCTGCTACAGTCCACTAAACCGGTTTGCTAAACCGGTTTGCATGCGAGTGCCAACAGGGCCGCCTCCGCGCGGAGTCCCCCGGCAACTCGCCCCGCACGTCGTCTGAGGAGCCGACGCCCGGGCACAGCACGAGTGGAGTCGAGTGGAGCAACGGATCCCCCGCCCTCGCATCGCCGATGTCGCCCGCGAGGCTGGCGTCAGCAAGACGGCCGTGTCCTTCGCGTTCAACTCGCCGGATCGACTCGCGCCCGAGACCGCCACCCGCATCCGCGAGGTCGCCGAGCAGCTCGGCTACACGCCGCACCCGGTCGCGCGGATGCTCACCCAGCGTCAGACGATGACCATCGGCGTGCTCACCCCGCAGGCGCTCAGCGTCATCTTCAGCAACCCGTTCTTCGGCGCCTTCAGCGAGGGCGTCGCCCTGGTCGCGGAGGAGCACGGGTACGGCCTGCACTTCATCTCGCCGCTGCACGGCAGCCTGGCCCGGGCGATGAGCCGCGCGACCGTCGATGGCGTGGTGGCCGTCGGCCTGTCCGACACCCACCCCGAGGTCGAGGAGATCCGCCGATCGGGCCTGCCCATCGTGCTCGTCGATTCCAGCGCCCTGCCTGAGCACGGCTCGGTGGAGATCGACGACGTGGGCGGCGCGCGCGCCGCCGCGGAATACATCATCGGCCTGGGCCATCGCGATGTCCTCATCCTGGGCGTCGAACCGCCGGCGCCCGGCGGCGCTGATCCCGACGGGGTCACGGCCCGGCGCGTCCGTGGCTATCGCGAGGCCTTCACCAGGATCGGCATCGGCATCCCCGACGAGCGTGTCCTGGTCGGCCCGGCCAGCATCGACGGCGGCATCGCCATCACCGATCGGGCCTGGGAGGACGGCCTCCGCCCGACGGCCATCCTGGCCATGTCCGACGCGATGGCCATCGGGGCCATGCGCGCCCTGCGCGGCATAGGCCTGGACGTCCCGGGCGACGTGAGCGTCGTCGGCTTCGATGACATCGACCTCGCCCCCCACGTGGATCCCCCGCTCACGACGGTGCATCAGCCCATCCGTCGCAAGGGCGAAGAGGCGGTCCGCCTATTGCTGTCCGTCGTCCAACGACGGGATCTGGCCAAGCCCGAGCATCGTCGGCTGGAGACGCGCCTCATCGTGCGCGCCTCGGCAGGACCGGTTCCGAGTCACCGGAAGGAGGTGGCCGGACACCGAGACTGAGATCGACTCACGGCGAGTGCCGACATCGACTCACGGCTACCGAGACTGAGATCGACTCACGGCGAGTGACCGACATCGATGCGGCTCGCTGGCTGGCCGTCGGGGGCGTCAAGGGCTAGGGCCGACCAGAGCGCAGCGCGATCAGCAGGTCGGCGTGCGCGCCCAGCGCGCCGACCGGCCACGCCTCCAGGCCCCCGGACGCGGTCACGAGCGGTGGCGTCACATCGAGCGAGGCCGCGCTCGACAGCAGCACGGTGGGGTCCGGCGATCCGCATAGCGGGCCGTCGGCCAGCGATACCGTGACGTCGGCGACCGGCTCGTCGGTCAGGTTGGAGACGACCACGACGGCCTCGTTCGTGCTGTCGTCGGTGCGCAGGACGGCGTAGACGCCCGGGTCGGACGCCTGCAGCGGGATGAGCTGGCCGCCGGACAGGGCAGGGTGGGCCGTGCGCAGCGCGATGAGCGAGCGGTACCAGGACAGGAGCGATGCCGGATCGTCCGTCTGGGTGGCCACGTTGGCGGTCTCGACACCGCCCGCCACGGCCTGCCACGGCTTGCCGGTCGTGAACCCGAAGCCGGGCTCCTGCGCGGTCCACGGCAGCGGCGTCCGGATGCGCTCGTCCGGCTTGCGTCCGCGCAGGCCGAGCTCCTCGCCGTAGTAGATGAACGGGATGCCCGGGTTCGACAGCAACAGCGTCGCCGCCTGCCTGGCCGCAGCGATGTCCTGCCCGAGCACATCGAACACTCGGTCCTGGTCGTGGTTGGTCAGGAACGCGGCGTAGCCGTCGGCCGGGTACGACGTCGAGACCTCCTCCTGGACGATGGCCAGTGAAGCCGGGTCGCCGAAGCGGACGGCCGACAGCATCTGTGAGGCCAGGCCGAAGTCGAAGGTCAGGTCAAGGGCGCCTTCACGGACGTAGCGCGACGCGACCGAGGTCGCATCCCAGACCTCGCCGAGGACGAGGGCCCCGGGGTCGGCGGCCTGCAGCCGCGAACGGAAGCCCTGGAGCCACTCGAACGTCGCGGGTGTGTTCTCCAGCTTGCTGCCGTCCTCGATGAGATGGCGGGCGGCGTCGAGGCGGAAGCCGGCGGCGCCCAGTTCGTCGACCCAGAAGCGCGCGATGGCATCGAGTTCTGCTGTGACCGCCGCGTTCGACACGTCGAGGTCGGGCATGCCTTCCCAGAAGTAGCCGTAGTAGAAGCGCCCGTCGCGCTCGTGCCAGACGGGGCGCCCGGCCGGGCCACTGACCGCCGGCCGCTCGTCGGCCCACAGGTACCAGTCGGCATAGGTCGGGTCGCCCATCGCCGAGGCCGTGAACCACGGGTGCTCGATGGAGCTGTGATTCATGACCAGGTCGACGACGATCTCCATGCCGCGCGCCCGGGCAGCCGCAACGAGTGCCTTGAAGTCCTGGTTCGTGCCGTAGTCGGGCTCGATGGTTCGGTAGTCCGTGACGTCGTAGCCGTGATAGGACGGCGAGGCCGCCACGGGCATCAGCCACAGGGCGGTGACGCCGAGATCATCCGCCGTCGAGGGGTCGCCGTCGTTGAGGTAGTCGAGCCGCTCGATGACGCCGCGCAGGTCGCCGATGCCGTCGCCGTCCGAGTCGGCGAAACTGCGTACGAACAATTCGTAGAAGACACGGTCGTGCCACCACGCCTCGCCGGCCGGGGTCGGGGCGGGGCGATCGGCACAGGCCGGCGGGCCGGCAGGGGTCGGCTCGGCGGTCGAAGTCGGTGTCGTGGGATCCGCCGTGCCGGGCCCGGGGGGCTCGGTCGGCGCCGACGACGCACACGCACCGACCAGCAACGACACGACGAGCAGCGCTGTCAGCCAGCGATGGGAGGTCATGGGATGGAGTATCGCATCGGTCTCGTGAGCGAGCCCGCGTGAGCGTGGACACCCCCGCGTGGGTCCGTGACGCGGTCTTCTACCAGATCTTCCCGGACCGCTTCGCGGCCAGTGAGCGGGTGCCCAAGCCAGGCGCCCTGGAGTCCTGGGACAGCGACCCGACGACCCACGGCTTCAAGGGCGGCGACCTGCTGGGCATCGCCGAGCACCTGCCCTACCTGGAAGATCTCGGGGTCAACGCCATCTACCTGACGCCGATCTTCCAGTCCGCCTCCAACCACCGGTACCACACGTTCGACTACTACACGGTCGACCCGCTGCTCGGCGGCGAGGCGGCGCTGCGCGAGCTGCTCGATCGTGCGCATGAGCGCGGCATGCGCGTGGTGCTCGACGGCGTGTTCAACCACACCGGTCGCGGCTTCTGGCCGTTCCACCACATCCTGGAGACGGGGGGCGCCTCGCCGTACCGCGACTGGTTCCACCTCGCGCCGGCGGTCCGCGACGGGCGGCGCTTCCCGCAGCCGTACCCGGACGAGGGCGCCGACACGAGCGTCGAAGCGCTCGGCTATCAGGCGTGGTGGGGGCTGCCCGCCCTTCCCAAGCTCAACACGGACCACCCGGCCGTGCGTGAATACCTGCTGGGGGTCGCCGAGCACTGGCTGCGCTTCGGCATCGACGGCTGGCGGCTGGACGTCCCGGCGGAGATCCGCGACGAAGCGTTCTGGCAGGCCTTTCGCCAGCGCTGCCGGGCCATCCGTCCGGACGCGTACCTGGTCGGCGAGATCTGGGATGTGGCCCCCGAGTGGTTGCGCGGCGACCGCTTCGACGCGCTCATGGACTACCCGCTGGCCGAGGCGATCCTGGGCTATGTCGGCGGCCCCAGCCTGGACCACGCGGTCGTCGCCGGGCATCACGAGTATGCCGGCAGCATCGTGCCCCTCGATGGCGCGGCGTTCTCTGCGCGCCTGGTCGAGCTCCTGTCGGTCTACGACCCGGACGTCGTCGCGGTGCAACTGAACCTGCTCTCATCGCACGATGCCCCGCGGGCCCTGACCGTCCTCGGCGGCGACCGTGACGCGCTGCGCCTGGCCCACCTGCTGACGGCGTCGCTGCCCGGCGCGCCGTGCGTGTACTACGGCGACGAGGTCGGCCTGCGGGGCGGCAACGATCCGGCGAATCGCGGGGCGTTCCCGTGGGACGAGTCGCGCTGGGACGCCGACCTGCGCGCGTACGTGCGCGCGGTCCTGCGCCTGCGTGCCGCCGAGCCGGCGATGCGCCACGGGTCGACGCGCGAGATCGGTACGGCGGGGCCGGCGATGGCCATCGAGCGCGCACTCGGCGACGATCGCCTGGTCGTGGCCGTCAACCCGGGCACGGAGCCGGTCGCCCTGGGCGTGACCATCGAGGGCGTGGGCGGACGGATGGGCGCCGGCGAGTTGGTCCCGATCGAACTGGATGGTGCCGTCGATGGCTCGATGGCGGTCCGCCAGCGGATCGACATCCGCGCCGGACGTGCGACGGTGCCGGTGCCGGCGCGGGCGGGGGTGGTGGCGCGCGTCGTCGAGCGCTGACGCGACCACCGATGGCCCGGGTCACGAGGCCGCCGCCCGTATACTCGGCGCCTCGTGGCAGACCTTCCGTTCGACCTTGACCCCGGCCTCTCCGAGCAGCTCGCGCGCGTCCTCGATGTCGAGGGCAAGATCCCGCGGGCGCTCGAGGCCCTTGGCCCGGTCGTGGGCCGGGACGTGGTCCTCGTCGACGGGCCCGACGGTATCCGGGCGCGGCAGCTCACGGAGCTCGGGGCGCGGGTCGCGCTCGTGTCGAGCGGCGGAGCGGCGCCGTTCGATGCGCCCGATGGCTCGGCGGACGTCATCGTCGCGGGCTGGTCGGCGTTCCGTGGCGCCCCAGACAAGGAGCTGGCGCAGGCCGAGCGCATCCTGCGACCGGGCGGACGCTTGCTCGTGCTCCAGGACTATGGCCGCGACGATGTCACGACGATGTGCGGCGACCCGCCGGAGCTGCACGCGTGGTCGAAACGCGATGGGCCGTATCTTGGACGCGGCTTCAAGATCCGGGTCATCCACTGTTTCTGGACGTTCCCGTCGATCGACGAGGCGGGGGTCTTTCTGGCGGACGCATTCGGCGACGCCGGCCGGACCGTGCATGCCGGGATGACCCGGCCGCGAATCACGTACAACGTCGCCGTCTTCCACCGGACCTTCGGTGGCGCGAGCGAGGAGGAGCCTGCATGAGCGGCCGCCGGATCTCGCCTGGGGTCGTCTTCCTGGCCATCGCCCTGATCGGCTCGGTGGCGTACCTGGGCTATGTCGTGACCGTCCGCGACGCGTCGCAGATCCCGCTGTTGGCGTCCGGGGCGGTCGTGCTCGGGATCTCGTTCCTGGCCCTGGCCCTCTACAGCCTGCAGGCCGCGTGGCGTGCCGGAAAAGCCGACCGTGGCCGACGGGCCCTGCTGCTTGGCGTGCTTGGTGGCCTGGCCGCGATGGCCACGGCCGGGGCGTTCACGGGGGCGATCATCCTGTTCCAGCTCGCCGGCTGACCGTTCTCGCGGGCGCCGGCCGACATTTCGCCCGGACCCCTCCTGCGACCCCCGGCGCCGTCTCGCCCGGCCGCGCCGTCCCGCGGCGCCGTCTCGCCCGGACCGCTCCTGTCAGGAGCACTTCCGCGACGAACGCCTCGTGGTCGCGCTCCCAGGCAGCTGTCATTGCATCCTGGGCGAAGGTCCACGAGGGATCTGTTGGGGATCCGCTCCTGGGAGGAGCGCCGCCGCCCGGGGGAGGTGCCGCCGAGGTGCCGTCCGCCGGGGAGCGCCGTCGACCCGGGGAGGTGCCAGTGGAGGGCGGCCGAACCCGATGGTCCCTTCTCGGTCGCGGCAAGACCCTCTGGTAGACTCCGCCTCCGACCGGCGCCCCCATCGTCTAGAGGCCTAGGACGCCACCCTTTCAAGGTGGAGATCAGGGGTTCGAATCCCCTTGGGGGTACCAACCCACCGCCCGCCACAGCCCCGACCACCGGCCCGCCACGGCCCCGACCGCCGGCCCGCCACGGCCCCGACCGCCGGCCCGCCACGGCCCCGACCGCCGGCCCGCCACGGCCCCGCCCTGCTACCATCGCCGGCGATGGAGATCATGGGCGTCACGATCCGGACGATCATCAGCGACAACGTCGCGCGCCGCTGCGACGGCTGCCTGGAGGTCATCGATGGCACGCCCTGGCGGGTGAGCCTGCTCGACATCGTCGCCGCCGAGACACCGGTCTCGTGGGCCGCGCGACCGGCCATCAACCCCGGTCCCTTCCAGTTCCACGGCGACGCCGTGTGCGTCCGCCACTGGATGGGCGAGCGTGGTTACCTGTTCTGCCGCCGCGGAACGGTCCGCGAGATCATGCGCCCGATCCCCCTGCCGGCCGGCGACGACGCCGCCGGCCCCACGCTGGGCCTGTGTGACGGGGTCCATCGCGACGACCACGAGTTCGTCCCCGCCTGAGGCCGACCCCCGGCCAGGTGTCGCGCGGGTCGCTCAGGTCGACCCCACCCAGAGACTAGATCGGCTTCTCGCCGCGCTGGTCCGTGTGCAGGCCACCGCCCGCCGACTTGGCCTTGTACATCAACCGGTCGGCGGTGTCGTGCAGGCGACCGATGCTGGGCATGCGCTCGGACGAGAGGATGACCACGACGCCGACCGATGCACCGACGCTCACGACCCCGTGGTCGAGCTCGATCGGCTGACAGATGGCGTCGTGGATGCGGCGTGCGGCGGCCTCCGCGGTCAGCCGATCGTCGACGTCGACGAGCAGGACGCCGAATTCGTCGCCGCCTCGCCGCACGGCGGAGTCGGTCAGACGGATGGACGCCCGAAGCCTGGCCCCGACCGTCCGGATGACGTCGTCGCCGCCGGCGTGCCCGTGCGTGTCATTGATGGCCTTGAACCCGTCGAGATCGATCGCCAGCAGGGCCGCGGCCCGGCCGCGCTTGCGGACCGCGTCCAGCGCGTCGGCCAGGCGGGCATCGAACCCGGCCCGGGACAGCAGGCCGGTCATCGCGTCGTGGCGGGCGATCTCGCGGGCGTCGTGGCCATTCCACATGACCAGCACGAAGGTCGCGCACACGAGCGCCGCCCACCAGCCGATCAGGACGTAGGTCAGCCAGAGCATCCAACCGAGGACGACCTCGGCGGCCGCTGTCGTGCGGAAGCCGCTGTCATAGACCCGGACCGCCTCGCCCAGGCTGAGACGATCGCGCAGGACGACCGTCCCGGCAGCCAGGGCGGTCGCGGTAAGGGCCAGGACCACGCTGCCGGCGACGATGGCCACCAGCTCGGCGGCCTGGGTGTCCTGGGGCGCCATGGACGCCAGCAGCGCACGCGCGCCGAGCATCGTCACGCCGCCGGCCACGGCCGCCATCGTCAGTGACGCGTGGTTTCCCAGCAGGCCGTACCACGGCACGTCGCGCAGCTCGCGACGCTCGATCGTGGAGATGAGCGCGACCAACGCACCGGCGGTGGGTCCACCGAGGGCAAGGGCCGCGATGATGAACGGGAAGTGGAAGGTCAGGACGCCGTGGCCGTGGAGGCGTTCGACGCGGGTACCGCCCAGAAGGCCGACGCAGACCCAGAAGACGAGCCCCAGGAGCACGCCCTCGCGACCGCCGCCCGCGGTCAGGGAGATGACCTCGGAGATGGGGAAGGCCTGTGCGGTCCAGGCGAGGACCCCGGCCCCGGCCACGATCGTCGCGGCGGTGTAGACGTACAGGGCTGGCCGATGGTCGAAGCGTCGGCGGTTCATGCGACGTCGGTCCAGGGCTGGCGCAGGGCGTCGGCGACATCGGCGCCGAGTCGATCCCGGAGCGCCTCGGCCATGACGGCATCCAGGATCGCCCGCTCCGCGGCGTCGAGGATCCCGAGGCGGATGAGGGCGCCGTGGGCCTGGCCGGGAGCGACCCGATGGAGGGTCGACGCGACGGCCGACTCGAGCGCACGCAACTCGACCCCACGGTGGGCACGCGTGCGGGCGATCTCGAGGACGCGCTGGCGATCGATGCTCGAGGCGAGGACGGTGGCGTCGTAGCGACGCGCCAGTTCCACGACCTCGTCGCCGGTGAGTCGCAAGACGCGCTCAAGGATGGCTCGTATCGCCGGGTCGACCGGCCGTTCGTCGCTAGGCGACTGGTCCATGCGGAGGGCACTCCCACATCCGGATATGGCGGTCCGACCCAGGGCGATGGGTCTGTGCCGCGATGGTCGGCGCCGCTCGAGCCCGGTGGGGTCCGATCGCATCCCCGAGCGATCGGATCGAGGGCTCGCTCCCGTTGACGGTGCCGGCGTCCGCACTGCCCGAGACCTGTCGGGAACGGTGCGGACCACACCTCCACTTGTACGCCTTGGGCTGCACTACGCAATGGTCCGATGGTCCTATGGACGGGCCTCGCGAGCGTACCGGTCGCACCTTCCGACGCGCAGGTGGTGCGGTCGGGCCCCAGGCCTGGTCACGCTCCGGCACTCGCCCTGCCGCCCACGCCCGGCCCTGGCGGCCCCCACTCGTTGACACCCCGGTCCGAGGGGACCTACCATCCGCCTGCCGGGGCGAACATCTGTGACCCAGATTTACCCAGGTTCCATCATGTCGACGGGCCGCACGCTGTACCCCCCACAGCGGCGCGGCCCGTCGGCGCCTGACCCATCTCGCCGAGGCCGTCCCCGCCGTGTCCGACATCGCCCCGACCACCGCCCGGAGCGCCTCGCCCGCCCGAAGCCCGGGCCGTTGGCTGTCTCTGGGCCCCGCTGCGCAGCTCGTCGGGGTCGACCCGGACACGCTCCGGCGTTGGGCCGACGAAGGACGGGTGGAGGCGTGGACCACGCCTGGCGGCCACCGCCGCTTCGATCGAGTGGCCCTGGAGCGTCTCGCCCGCGAGCGCCGCTCCGTCGGCCGGCCGGCGCCGCTGGCCAGCCTGGGGGCGACGCCGGCGCGCCTGTCGCGGGCCTATCGAGCCCACTACGCCAGTGCCGGCCAGGTGCCCAGCGGGGCCGTCCTGGAGGACGGCGAACGGCAGGCCTATCGTCGGGACGGCCAGCACCTGATCGAGGCCCTCGTCGCATTCCTGGACATGGATCCGGGCCGCCACGACGAGCGGGCCAGCGCCGAGGCCGCGGCCGTGGCCATCGTCGATGAGCAGGCCCGACGGCTGGCGGTCGCCGAGCGCAGCCTGACCGAGGCGGTGGCCCTGTTCGTCGGCGCGCGCGGGCCGTTCCTGGCCGAGATCGCGGGCCTCGGCCGGCGTCGCTCGCTGGACCCGACGCGCCTCGGCGTGCTGTACGGGGACGCCTCGGCCTTGCTCGATCGGCTGCTCCTGCGGTTCATCGCCGCCCACCAGGCGGGTGGCTCGTGACCCTCGATCCGGCGGTCGTGCTGCCAGCGGTCACGTCCCTCCTCGCCTTCGTGTTCAGCGCGGCCCTGCTCGACCAGTGGCGCGAGCGACGCGGCGGCTTCCAGCTCATCTGGGGCCTGGGCATGGCGTTCTACGGGATCGCGGCCGGCGCCGAGGCGATCGCCGGGGCGAGCGGCTGGAACGAGGCGCTGTACCGGACCTGGTACCTGACCGGCGCCGTCTGGACCGCCGGCTGGCTGGGCCTCGGCACGGCCTACCTGCTGGGCCGGACGCGCTTCGGCTACAGCTTCGCGCTGTCCCTGTTCTTCGCCGGCCTGTTCACCTTCCTGGTCCGCAATCGCCCTGAGTACGCGGGCGCCGGGACGCTGCCGCTGCTGTACTTCATCACGGCCGCGCTGCTGGCCCTGGCCGTCGCCGTCGAGACCTACTTCGCCAACGACCGCTGGCCGCGCCTGGCGGCCGGCGCCGTGGTCGGCACGACGCTCCTCAGCATCGTGCTCATGGCCATCACGGTGCTGCCGGCCCCGGGCTACGCCGTCGACCCGCTGACCGGCGTGCCGGTGGCCACCCTGTTCCCGCCCGAGCTGCGCCTGCTGACCCCGTTCATGAACATCACCGGCTCGTTCGCCCTGGTCCTGGGCGCCGTGTTCAGCACGTACGTGTTCATGCCCAAGCGACGCGTCCTGGACTACTCGCTGGACCCGAACCAGCCCGGCGACGAGTTCCTGTTCAACCTGCTCATCGCCCCGGTGGCCATCGTCGTCAACCTCGTGGCCTCGTTGCCTGGCGCGCTGCGGGCGTTCCTGGGCGGGACCATCCACAGCCGCGTCCCGGCCACGATCCTCATCGCCATCGGCGCCTTCGTGCCGGCCATCACGGACAGCCTCAACCGGTTCGGCTCCACGGAGCTGTTCCAGCTGGGCAAGTTCGTCGGCGTCGTGTTCCTGTTCATCGGTTTCCTCGTGTCCATCGAGGTCTTCCGTGAGATCCGCGTCCCGTTCACCTCGGTCCGGCTGACCGCTCGCCGTCGAGAATCGGCCGCGGCGACGGCCATCGCAGCCGAGGGCGAGCGCGCCCCGCGGCCGCCCGAGGGCGCCGGCGTCGCCTGAGCGGTCGCCCTACCATGGCGGTCGTATGACCGCATCCGCCCGATCCCTGTCCGCCCCGACGCCCGCCCTGGGCATCCTCATCGTGCTCGGCTCGGCGGCCCTGTTCGGTGCGCTCGGGCCGCTGTCACGCTTCGCCTACGACGCGGGCATGGACCCGGCGGCGTTCGTCGCCTGGCGGGCGCTCATCGGGCTGGCCGGGCTGGTCGCGTTCATCGCCTGGCGGCACCGCTCGGCGGGCGTGCCGGTCGTCCGGCCGTGGCAGCTCTCGATGCGCAGCCGGCGGACGCTGCTCATCGCGGCCCTGATGGGCTTCAACCTCAACCTGAGCATGTTCATCGCCTTCGATCGGATCACGGTCGCCCTGGCGCTGCTGGGTTTCTACACCTACCCGGCGCTCGTCGCGGTCGCCAACATCGCGCTCGGACGGGAGCGGCTGGACGCCTCGCGGGCGCTCGCCCTGGGCCTGGCGGTGGTGGGCATGCTCCTCGTCGTCGCATCGCAACTGGATACCAGCGGGGCCATCCGCTTCGATGCCTTCGGCTTCGGCCTGGCCCTGGGCGCAGCGGTCAGTCAGACCATCTTCGTCATCGTCAGCCGCGACGGCTTCCCGGAGGTCCCCGCCGAACAGGCGATGGCCGTGGTCCTGGCCATCACCGTCGTCGGCGGCCTCGTCCTGGCCCTGGTCAGCGCACCACTCGGGTCGATCGCGTTCCCGCTCCTGACCCCGTCCATCCTGCCGCTCCTGCTGGTCGCCGGCATCGTCGCCGCGGCCATCCCGTCGATCGGCTTCCTGACCGGCATCCGCACCATCGGCGGGACACGGGCTGGGATCCTCATGCTCTTCGAGCCGGTCGTCGGCGTAGCCCTCGCCGCGTGGCTGCTCGACGAGGCGCTCCACCCGGTGCAGGTCCTGGGGGCCGCGGCGATCCTGGGTGCGGCACTCGTCCTGCAGCGCGCAGCTCGCGTGGAGCCGCCGCCGACCGCCCGAGCAGGCCATCGGCGAGCGCCTGGTCAGCGCCGAGCGGACCGTCCGGACGCACGTCTCCGACCTGCTGGCCAAGCTCGAGCCGCCGAGCCGGACGGGGCGGCACCGCTGGCCGTCCAGCACGGTGCCGACCGAGACGGGACGGTCCGCCGGCCATGACCGAGGCCACGACCGGAGCCGCGACCGCAGAAGCGGCGGCGACCGCCGCCCCCGCCCCCGCCCCCGCCCCCGCCCCCGCCCCCGCTCTGCCGAGCCTCGTGTTCATCCACGGGACGCGCCTGACGGGCGAGGTCTGGGCGGCCCAGCGGTCCGACCTGGGCGCCACGTATCGCGTCGTGACGCCCGACCTGCCCGGCCACGGGACGCGCGCCGACGAGCCCTTCACCCTGCAGGCCGCGGGTGACGCCATCGAGCCCGTCCTGCGCACCGAGCTCGCGCTGTCGGGCGTGCCGCCGGTGGTCATCGGCCTGTCGCTCGGCGGGTTCGTGGCCATGGATGTCGCGGCGCGCCACCCGGAGCTCGTCGGCGGCCTGGTCATCGCCGGCGCCAGCGCCGAGCCGGCCGGCCGGCTCGGCGTGCCGATCCGTCTGCTGGAAGGCATCCTGTCGATCGGCGGTCCGGGCCTCCAGACGCGGCTCAACGGCTGGTACTTCCGAACCCGCTACGGGGCGGATATCGCCGACCCGGTCATCCGCGGCGGGTTCTGGTCGCGCGGCGGGGTGCAGGCCCTGCGGGTGCTGCGCAGCGAGCGCTTCGCGCCGCGCCTGGCCGCCTTTCCGGGTCCCACGCTGATCCTCAATGGTGCGTGGGATCCGATCTTCCGGTCCGGGTCGCGGGCCTTCGCATCGGTCGCGGCGGACGCCCGTCGGGTGCGTCTGGCGCGTGCCACGCACCTCTCCAATCTGGACCAGCCCAAGGCCTTCGACGCCGCCATCGAGCGCTTCGTGGTCGAGCTCGTAGTGGCTCGCGCGGGCGGCTGACGGCCTCCCTCCGGGCGGCCCATCGCGACCCCGGTGGTAGACTTCGCGACAACCCCCGTCGCTCCCTGACGTCGTCCCACGACACCCGACCCTGAGGTTCGATGCGCGTTCGAAAGGCTGTCTTCCCGGCCGCTGGCTGGGGGACCCGCTTCCTTCCCGCGACCAAGGCACAGCCCAAGGAGATGCTGCCGCTGGTCGACAAGCCGATCATCCAGTACGCGGTGGAAGAGGCTGTCGCCGCCGGCATCGAGCAGGTCATCATCGTGACCTCCAGCCAGAAGCGGGCGATCGAGGACCACTTCGACCTGTCGTACGAACTCGAGCACCTGCTCGAGGAGAAAGGCGACATCGAGATGCTCCGGCAGGTGCGCCACATCAGCGACCTCGCCCAGGTGGCCTACGTCCGTCAGAAGGAGCAGCTCGGCCTGGGCCACGCGGTGCTCATGGCCAAGGACCTCATCGGCCACGAGCCGTTCGCGGTCATCCTGCCCGACGACGTGTGCATCAACGAGCGTCCGGTCATCGGCCAGCTGATCCACGCCTACCAGCAGACGCACGGCTCAGTGGTGGCGGTCATGGAGGTCCCCCACGAGGAGACCAGTCGCTACGGCGTCATCGAAGCGGAGGCGACCGACGACCCGCTGGATCACGGCCGGCTGCACCGGGTGACCAGAGTGGTGGAGAAGCCCGCCCCGGAGGACGCGCCGTCCAACCTCGCCATCATCGGCCGCTACGTGCTCACGCCCAAGATCTTCGACAAGCTGGAGCAGACCCAGCGGGGCGCGGGCGGCGAGATCCAGCTGACCGACGCGATCGCGGCGCTGATGGATGAGCAGTCGGTCTACGGCTACGAGTTCGAGGGCATCCGCTACGACGCCGGCACGGTCATGGGCTGGCTCCAGGCGTCCGTGGAGCTGGCGCTCCAGCGACCGGACCTTGGGCCGGCCTTCCGCGCCTATCTGGCGGGGCTCACGCTCTGATCTACACGTCCGCCTGACCGGCGGCATCAGGCCGTTGCCCGGCGGCATCAGGCCGTTGCCCGGCCGACCTGGGCCCATGCGGTACCATGCCGCCCGTCACGCGCCGCATCGGAGATGGCGCGTCGGCCACACCAGAGGGGTACTTCGCTTGGCCGGACTCGGCTCGATCCTTGGCGACCGCTACCAGCTCGTGGAACTGCTCGGGCAGGGCGGGATGGCGACCATCTACCGCGCCACCGACACCCAGCTCGGGCGCGAGGTGGCGGTCAAGCTGCTCCGCCCGGAGTACCTCAAGGATCCCGACTTTTCGTCGCGATTCCGCCAGGAGGCGCAGAACGCCGCGTCGCTGAGTCACCCCAACGTGGTCACCGTGTACGACTACGGCGAGGATCCGTCCGGCCCGTTCATCGTCATGGAGTACGTCGACGGTGAGGACCTCGCGACGATCCTGCGCCGCAACGGTTCGCTGCCGCCGGGCCAGGTCGCGCGCATCGGCTCGTCGGTCGCTCGAGCTCTCCAGGCGGCGCACGAGCGCGGCATCGTCCATCGCGACGTCAAGCCCGGCAACGTGCTCATCGGCCGCGACGGCCGGGTCAAGGTCGTCGACTTCGGCATCGCCCGGGCCATCGCCGAGGCGCACGTCACCCTGCCCGGCACGACCCTCGGCAGCGTGCACTACTTCAGCCCCGAGCAGGCCCGCGGTGAAACGGCCACGGCCGCGTCGGACATCTTCTCGCTGGGCATCGTCCTTTACGAGCTGCTCACCGGCGAGCGGCCGTGGGTCGGCGACTCAGCCGCGTCCGTGGCACTCGCCCGGCTGACCGGCCCCGTGCCCGATCCATCGACCGCGCGGCCATCGCTGCCGGCGGATATCGTGGCCGTCACCCGGACGGCCCTGGCCCAGGATCCTGCCGGTCGCTTCGCCTCGGCCGGGGCCCTGGCTGATGCCCTGGAGTCCGCCCGGACGACGGGTGGGAGTTCGGCTCAGCCGCCGGTCATCCCGGTCGTCGCCACCGGCGCCGCTCGCGCCTCTGGGGTCGCCCGCTCCAACCCGACCGTCGTGTCCTACCCACCCGATGCCTACGCGTCCTACCCGGACGACGACCTGGATCCCGCTCCGCCACCCGCCCGCTCGAGTGCGCCGCGCCGCGTCGATGTCGAGGACGAGCGATCCGGGCCGAGCCCTGCGGTGTGGGTCGCGGGCGCCGTCGCGCTGCTCCTCCTGGTGGCCATCGCGGTCCTCGTGGTCCAGCTGCTTGGCGGCTCGTCCGAGCCGCCCCCGACCGAGGTGACCGTCCCGAACTTCGTGGGCCAGACGCTGGAGGCGGCGACCGCCGAGGCCGATGCCCTCGGGATCGTCATCGTGTCGACCAACGCGCCTTCGGACCAGCCCGTCGGCACCGTCCTGTCGCAGGATCCGGCGGCCGACGCCGTCGTTGCGCCCGGCTCGCGGGTCGTGCTCGTCGTCGCTGGCGGCGTGGAGACCGTGCCCGTGCCGGACCTGCGCAACAAGACCGAGTCGCAGGCCCTCCAGCTCATCGCCGAGGCCGGCCTGATGATCGGGCAGCGGACCCAGGACTTCGACGCGATCGTGCCCGTCGGACTGATCGCGACCCAGAGCCCCGCGCCGGGTGTCGTGGTCGCGCGCGGGACCGCGATCGACTACGTGGTCTCCGACGGCCCGGAGCCGACCCCGAGCCCGACCCCCGAACCGACGCCCACCCCGACGCCCGAACCGACGCCGACGCCCACCCCGGAGCCGACACCGACGCCGACCCCCACGCCCACGCCGACCCCCACGCCGACGCCG
>Ga0163144_10015741_pt1 | contig 15568 bp, 19 predicted proteins | sample OliLak19BULKMAT1_FD_123175 | JGI IMG/M metagenome (GOLD analysis project Ga0163144, IMG submission 123175) | Freshwater microbial mat bacterial communities from Lake Vanda, McMurdo Dry Valleys, Antarctica - Oligotrophic Lake LV.19.BULKMAT1 | ecosystem: Environmental > Aquatic > Freshwater >...
AGGCCAATACTTTAGCCATCTCGTCTTCACGCTCTCTTGCCCACTCCCCCATGCGTTTTTCCGCATAGTCCACATCCAGCTTCACACCCCTGATCGCAGCGTTGGCACTCCACCGCGACACTGCCAGCTCCCAGCGGATCAAACCCCATTTATCGAAGTCGAAAGTAGCGTCACCTTCACCGTAAAGCTCAGGCCAGTGAGGAATTCTAATCTGGTCGAATTGGGCGAACTCTTTCTGGTAATGCCCTCTCGCCATCTGTCGGGCCGCTTTTTCCTGCTCAACATAAAGCCGATAGGTTGTGATCGAATCTAAGGCTACATAGTCCAGCAGCGTTTGAGACTCCAACAGGTGTAGCTTGGCACGGTAAGGCTTCATAACGGCGAGGAAAGCGGCCTCGCCTTTATAATGATTTTCTTCGCCTGACTTCAGGGCGACTGTAAACTCACCCTCTTCTGAGTAAAGCCCCCAGCGCGCCAGCATCAGTTTGAGTGATGTCCTGCTGGCATCTGCAACCAGCAGTCGAACCCCCATCACCTGCGTATCCCAAACCCGTGCCCCCATCGGCAGAGTGAAATCATAATGACCCCCCAACATGCGGAGATCGAATGATGCGTTATGGGCGATTGCCAGATAATCGTCCTGCAAAAAGAGTTGCCGGATGAAAACAACCTTTTCCCCATAATCATCCAGTGTTTGATCCATGTCAAACACAACGGTCTGAGAGTCTGAAAAGTAGGCACTAAACCATGTTGGGTGACTTGCATAAGAAAGGCCAAACTTCGTGCCCCAGCCAACGTGCGGGGCTGCGGTCTCAGTCTCAATATCAAAGCTGAAGACAGAACGATCTGTGATCTTCTGTCTCGCCTCACTTGGGGTCAGAATGTAAGATGGCATATAACTCCTTCATTATCAGATAAGGAATCTGCGGGACAACCGCATTACCTAAAGCTTGGATTCTTTCTTTGTGGTTTTTCTTTTTCTGGGTGACACGGGGGGGCTCGTAGTCAAACTGCTCTTGTCCGGGGCGGGCAGGCCACTGAGGTCTGTCCAACCAATCGGGTATCCCATGATTCCCTCCACCCAATCCGGATTGAGAATTAACTCCCTGTCGTAATCCACCTCCACGATCACTACTGCTGCTGGCAGTGAGGGTGATTTCCTCGCTTGGGCAGCAGGCTCGCTCCCCCTGTCCCTGTAATCCCTCGCTGTTGGGGTAGGCCAACTGGTGATCTTCACCACCTGTGACAGACGCACTTGACTCTGTGACCCCTCTTCCGAAATGTGATGCAGGGTTCCGTTGGAGTTCTGGATCATTGTATTTGAGGGTTGGCGATTGGCTGTGTCGCTGGCTACAGGCGTAGGCCACAGATGAGGATGAACGGCCTCCCGTAGATTGCTCGGTGCCTTCCTCCCCCTGCGCGTTGTATTGAATTGACGCGTCATCGCTTCCGCTGATCTCGGCGGCAGCACATCCATCGTGTTCGGTGTGGGCCAATTGCGCGACACAGAACCAGCGTTCTCGTTGATGGGGGGCTCCGGCATCGGCAGCACTGATAACACCCCATCGGCAATCGTACCCCATTTTGACAAGGGAAGCGAGGACTTCCGCCGCAGGCGGAGGGAGCATCTTCTTCCTCCAAACAACTTGCGTGAAGGGGTGACGGCTTTCAAGATTCGGACGCGGGATTTTGGTTTTGACCGCGCTAAGAATTCCCGGTACATTTTCAAGCAAGACCATTCGGGGTCTAAGTTCATAGAGAATTCGCTCGAACTCCCACCATAAGCCAGTACGAGTGCTTTTGTCGATGCCGGCCCGTCCACCAGCGTAGGAAACATCTTGGCAAGGGAAGCCTCCAAAGATGAAGTCAACGGTGGGGAGGTTATGTCTTCCGACATCTCGGACATCTGAGAACTGGATTGCATCGGGGAAATTCTTTCTAAGGATTTTTTGGTTGTAGCCATCTATCTCCACCTGTACTAACACTTTAAAACCTGCATATTGGGCTGCAATATCCAGCCCAGCCGCTCCACCTGAGAATAAAGAGATTGCTGTCTTCATCTCAAAAAAACCTTCCCGCCCACCGACACCGCACACAGTTCCCCGTTCCCCGTTCCCCGTTCCATATCCCACGCGCCGTATACGTCATTCGTATCCCACTCGCTTTCTTGGGCGATCTGTTTGCAGATGTCGTCAAAGTCTACAGTATGCGGTTGCGCGCCCTTTGGTAGCGTCATTGGCAGGGTAGAGTAGGTATAGCGAGGCCAGCGGCATTCTACGTCCACACTTTCGTCAAGCCCATCCACGAGCGCCAGCAAACTTTTGTCCGGCTTACTTGTCACCCAGAGGACGACCAGCGTTTCCCCCGCGTCTTTGTCCGTCAACTCGGACTCCCGCTGCTGTGCTAAGCCAACTGCTTGCTGGATTGCCTCAGGCGTAAGCTGCGGACAGGGTAGGAACTCAACGGACATCATCCTCGATTCGTCCCACGCCGTCACGTTGCCGTCAACGTTGGTATCGGATGCCAGATAACGGGCGGGGTGCAGTTCGCAGTGCAGGGCAATGGCTTTGTTTGGTTGGGTCATAATAGATACCTCGCTATACGCTGATAAATTTTCCGTGCTTCTTGCCCCGCTAATGGGTAACAGGTGAGATGATTAATCATCTTAGAAGCGTCACCTTGTGTCCAATCGCCCTGCGGGTTAAATGGGCGATTGAACCTCCGGCACAACCCCCCCAACAGACTCGCCTGAGATGCCGACATCGGACGGCGTTTCCACGTCTGCCCCTTCTTCACAAACTGGTTCACCGCGTCAGGGATTGTTTCAAAGGTATAAATCAAGCTATCCCCCATGATAGTCGGCAGCTCGGTTGAGCTGGCAACCCACGTCGGCACCGCGTCTCCGGCAGGTGACGTCCAGTAAATCTTCTTCAGCCCCCAATCATGGTTGCCTGTAGTCTGACAGTGCCAGAGTGTAAACTGTCCGAACAACTCAATCGCATACCGGAGATAAGCTATTTCAGCTTTCGTCTCCTCCCCCGACCACGCCGTGATGTTGATTTTACTGGTGTTGATTATCTTCAGGGTGTCGGAATTCGGTGCAGAGGCGAACTGCTCCAACTCCAATACTACATGCCGGAGATGTTTCGCTGTTGCCCAATCGGGAGGCAGGATAAAGAGCGCGGCTGTAGGGCTAACGGTTAAACTGTAAGTCCCATTCACTTCATCGTGATACAAATCTCCCGGCACTTTCGACATAACCTTAGTAATGCTGTAGATGTTACCCGTGCCAGCAATCTCGCCTTTCTGCACGGCATCTTCCAGTGCAACCCCGTCTTCAAACTGATAATCATCTTCTTCATCAACAGCGTCAGGTTTCAGCACACCTCTGTAGGGATCGACCTCTGATCCAAACAATGTTCCCCCCGGCAGGATGATGAGGGGCATCCCCGTAAGATCAATGATTGCAGCGTTATTCTTCTGAGGCCAACGGTTGTCGCCAGAGAAAAGCCTGACCACACGTCCAAACGTCTGTGTCATTTTGACGGTGCTATCAGTATGCTTCCCCCAAAACAATAAGGAGACCCAAGGCAAATCCCAACCTTCGTTGATGACATCGTTATTAAAAAACCCAACATACTTGCCATCGGCAAAGTCGAGGACGACCTGTTGGCGCATTTTATTGGATAGCTTCTGCATACCCCCCTTGCCATCAGAAATATGTACCCCACCCGCGTCGAAATGGGCAACAGAAAGGCCTTTGGTGGAAAAATACTCGGCAGATTTCAACGACATTTCAACTGAATCTAAAGCTGCAATGAAGGGTCGGCTCTCGCCATGTTCGAGATAGGCTTGCAGAATACGTTCTGCGAAATCATCCACGTCCCGCACTGCATGTTTTTTAGTGTCGGCGGTTTCAGCAGAGACGCGGGTGATCGGCTCTTTAAAAGGCACAGCGTACTTATTCTTCTGTGCCCAGCGCAATCCTCGTGACATAATGATCCGCTGATACAAAGACAGCAAAGCACGACCATCCTCACGGATCGGGGTTGCTGTCAGCCCTATCAGTTTCGTGCGAGGAATACCCCACACGTCACATATATTCCAGAGACGGTACATCGTAAGCAGCGTACCGTCAGCGATGCTGTGATGGGCTTCATCGTGGATAACGAAGGCAGGGATGCCGTGTGCTAGAATCTCATCGAACCGTTCTGAAATTAAGACAGAGCGTAGCGAGTCTGCCCGTAAGCTGACCCCCCCATGAATGGTGGACTGCATGTCGTTGTCTTCTATCAGATGAGGCACGGCAATTGACAGCCCGTTCTGACTTAAAGCGTTCCGGCGCCAACTCTTATCGGAAATGATCTGCGCGTCTTTCGCATCCTGATCGCTCCGATCCCACAGCGTTTGGGCACTGGCAACAATCAAAGCCGCGTCAGGGAAGTTGATGCCTCCTTTCACCACGCCGATACCTGGCACGTAATTTGATTGCAGGCCGGGACGGTTGAAGCCGAAGTTCAATTCAGGATACTCGCCGACGATTGCAGCAGCCGTTTGCTCGACCAAATTGGCAGGGGGGATAAACATCGCTCTCTCTGTCGAGAGATCAACGATATGCTTGTACAACATCGAGGAAACAAACGTCTTGCCTGCTCCGGTGAATAGGTGGATGATTCCACTGGTTCCTCCCATTCGGAAGAATTCTTTTGTGAGGCTTTCAGCCTCGATTTGATATGTCCTTGGGGTTTTTGGCATACAACCAACCTTTCGTTGTTTTAGTTTAAGAGAATCTAACGAAACGCTACACCACTGGACTTAATACTACATAGTATATAATACTGCTGGTGTCGTGTTTCGTTAAATTCTTTGTTACGGTGTTTTCCCTGTATCTTGGTCTTCCGTTTTATTACGACCTGCACGGATGGCCTCCGCTAACTGCGCGGCGGCGATGTGAGCGTCACTACCTGTGTCTCTCTGTCTGTTAACCCGAATCGCGTGACAGGTGTACTCAATCAGGCAGAGTGCGAAGAAAAGAAGCGTGAAGATGTTGTAGAAGTCACGGGTGACTAAAGCCGCAACTGTCCCTACAATGAACCAGATGAGAGCCACTGCGTCACTATTACTGCCAGAGGTCTTGCTGACTCTCTTTGGCTGTTGGTGTTTGTTGTCCATCGATCCCCCTTGTTATAATGCCGATAAAAAATCCGATACTCATGCGTACCTTGTCTGTGATGTCGTCACGGTGTCGTGGATAGTACGCCAGAAAATTCCGATCATCCTGCCACGCCCAATGCGAGGGTTCTGACAATAAGGCCATGTAAATCTTGTCAGATTCTTTCTGCTCTTGCGTCGTCGCCAGATGCAGTGTCTTTAATTGCCCGATGCTTAATGTTATTGTCGGGGTGCCGTCTATGATAAAACACGCTGTCAGCAATTGCTCCGACCCATCGTTCCAATCAATTTCAGGGAACATTCGAGACGGTGAGATTATTGCTAAGTTCAGCCTCGGAAAAATTTCAGCTTCCGGTAACGATGCGAATTGTTTCACTGTTTGCTCCCATGCTACGTAAAAGCCCAGCCACATCCGTATTCCGTGCCTTAGCAACATGCGCCAACAGCGCTAAACTTTCGGGGGCATTAATGGGACAGGATAAAATGTTATCCTGCCTCATCAGTTTCAATTGGAGGAAGGTTAATCCTTGTGCATTGTTACGATGCACCTTCAACGTGTGCGGGAGGTCAGAGGTAAAAGCCGTTCCCGCAAAAACAAGATACTCAATAGCGTCGGACATTATCAGTCTCCCTTTTGATCTCTAAGCAAATGGCTGAGAAGATAAACAGCACAGCCCCCACATTAGAAATGTTAAACAGGAATAAAAGAATTCCCAAAATCAATAACCCTACCACTACACGCTGTATCATGCGCCTTTAATCTCCTTCATGATTTGGGCGACTGTCATATTCGAAACACTGAAACGATCAGCGATATACTTATATGTAGGATAGCGCTTTCTCCCGACTCTGGCAAGTTCGATTTGCGCGTACTCGGCGATGAATTTCTTGATCTGTGTCGGCTTGTCTTCCCCGTCAGCCTCCAAAAAGAAAGCCTTAGCTGAGACCACTCTATCAACATATTCCAGCAGTGGGCGGTTTGCCATGACGTAGATCGTCTTATGCTCATCGCCGGAATGTGCCCTAATTCGAGCCGCACACTGCCTGACCTCTGCGACCTCCGTGAGCCACACGAATCGCGCTGCAAAGGGGTGGTTAAACGACCAGTGGGTGTGTCCTTGATTAGTTCCCTCATAAGGGGAGGAAGCCAGCACCAGTTTGTCGGGGATCACATCAGTCATACCTGCCAACCACAGCCAAACCTGAGCCTGTTCCCATAACGCCGAATAGGGCACCCGATAGGCTCCGATTAAAAGCACAGCCTCAAACCCTTTGTATTCATTCGTCCCTCTCAAGGCACCATAATGTCCGAAGCCCAATGGAGCACCTTCCCGTAAAGGAAATTTATAATCGGGGTAAGAGTCATGGACGATAATGTCTTCCAATAGCTCTCTCAGGTCTTTGAAGGTAACAACCAGCATCGACTGATGCCCTGAATACAGAGTCTCAATATACCTAATCAAACGTGATGTGATCGGGTTTTTCATCAGCGATTCAGAGAGAGGGACGCTCTTCCTGAGAAAAGTTGACTTATCTTCAGCTTCTTTGAAAGCCGCCCGTAATTTCTTCTTTCTTTCATCCCACCATATCTTCAGATGCTTATCTCGCGCTGCGCGGGTGTAGTCACTCCCTGTTATGACAACCGTTTTCGCATTGAAGTTACGGATGTCAGGCTTGTAAATTTGTACCGGACGACGAAACATGAGTTTGTAGATTTCAGGCTCCGGCGTAGCGTCCAGCAGCACAAGGGGGATCGTCTTCTTGATGCTTGGCAGCTCGGCTGGATAATACTGCAAGATGCCTTCTTTCACATGGAAAACAGTGTTTCTCGGTTTGCTGTAATTGATGCCAAAAGTTGAAATCTCTTTCCGCAATGTAGCAAGGAGCTGCGGCATACACCGCAGGTAGATCGTTTTGCGATCTCCTTCCAAATAGGACGGTTGGTAGTGTTTGGCAACTACGCTCTCGTCAACATAATCCAATAGGCTCGATAGATTGTAATTTTCTTTTGAAAGCTCTCTGACTCGCCAGTCCAGCCGATGAAGAAATTGTGAGCCAGAGAAATAGGCTTCAGGGTTAAGTTGACCGTTGATCCGCTTATCCACATGGCTGTCAGCTACGACAAGCACCTGCCGAATAGCTGCTGCCAGCAGCTCAACCGCCGCAACCTGCGCGGCTTCGGGAATGTCCAGCCCCCACCCATCGCGACTGGGGTTCAGATTATCAGGTCGAACAAACTGCGCTTTGGAATCAACAACCTTATGGGGGTTTTCATCGATCACCACCAGATCACAATCTTCTGTCGCATCGTTTGAGCCAACTAAATGAGGGTGTCGGTAGAAAGTGATCGGCTTCTTCTTGCGGTCAATAAACTGCCTCATATAACCATTTTGTTTGCAGTTGTCTTTGAAGGGACACCCATGCTGACAGTAAGCGGAGACATCGTGGTTTTTTCGTCCTAACTCCTCGGCAACTCCGTGATTCTCGCAGTTAACGGGAGAACGCGCCTCAAAATTAAACCACAGTGAAGGGTCGGCTCCGATGTTCAACAAATCTTCAAAGCCAGATTTGTACTGCCCGAACCAAGACACCACGCACCAAGAGTAATTTTGGAGTTCTTCCTTAACACGTTCTATTTTATTGCCCAGCCGTGCTTTCGCATCCTCATCTCCTTCGCTCACTGCACGGTTAAAAGCCCCCTCCAATCCCAGAATTTCCTCCTGCAACTTGGCGTGTTCAACCATTTTGTACTCGGTCTGCTCGGCGGCAAAGGCTTCAACAACCTCTACCGCTGCATGAGTCTTGCCGGAGCCTGCGGGGGCGGCAATTAAGTGAGTGGTGGGGGCAATCAGCCCATCTCGGCTGGATTGGATGTAACCCTTCATTGACGCGGCGATAGAGTTAGGGCCAGTCCCTCGTACCTCTTCTCTTGTGAGGTATTTCACAGGAGCTTCGGCTTGATAGAGAGGCTGAATCGTTTTGTAATCATCGATCAGACGCGGCTTCTCTACGGTTTCAAAGGGACTCTCTTCGAGATGGGCTTGTATGAAAGCCATGCCCTTCGACAGCCCCATATCTTGCGTCAGATCGGAGAGATCATAGCCGTTTTTAAATTCAGCAGGCCAAGCTAGAGACTTAAACCAGATACGGGCCTCCTGTGCCCAGCGCTTTAAGCTCTCCTTGTAGGTTCTTCCGGGGTCATCATTATCAGTCAACCCGACTAACGTTTCATAGCCCAGCTTACGGAGATAAGCTACTTTATTCTCTGAGAAGCCCCCGCTACCTTGATAGAGGGTTACGTTTTTGAAACCGAGGCACCACGCAGCAATAACGTCCTTCGGCCCTTCCGCAATCGCAACGACCTTTGAAGCGGGGTCGTCCTGCACCAGCCAGATAAACTGATCTTTGCTGCCGACACTATTGAGCCAACCCTGCGAACCACGCGAGAACATATAGTAAGCATTCAACTCTGGCTTGTCATTCAGCAGAGTTATCTTTGCAGGAATGAGGGGGGTACTCCCGTCCTGTTGATGGAATACCCCCCTCCCCAGCTTAAAGCGATCAATCGCCTCATCGGTAAAACCATACTTCGACCAGTAGACTCGGTCTACCAGTGCGTGGGCTTCGACCACCTGCATCCTTGCCCATAGATTACCAAGCACCTTAGTGTCTACACTGCGTTCTTTAGGAGTAGTGTCAAACGAACTGTCAAGTGTCGCGCCCATCGCTTCGACCACTTGCTCTAAGGTGTAGCGTCTGTTGCCGCCGCTGGGGTGAGAGCGATAAATAAAGACCATCTGATCGATTAGCCAGATAAACCGATCTTCCCCATAAAAGCGCCGACCCTCATACACCTGCGGAACATCTCCGTAGCGTGGGTCAAAAGGCGCCGGAGATGACCACTCTACCCCTGTCTTATCGATAATCGAGTCGGGGGGAAATAAAGCCCTCAGCCCCTCGATTGACCGAATTGTTTTAGTATCAGATGCCATTTTAAAGCCTTACAGCAGTTGTATGGGGCGATGAGTTCCATAGCGCAACTTAATCACATGGGGGTATTCTTTAACTACACACTCGACCCGTTTCGAAGCAGCGTTGCTAGAAATTCCGAGCAGTCGCCCTAATTCGGAATAGTTCGGCACATACCCTTTTTCAGCGCGATGGGTAATGAGGACTTTCAACGTAGCCATCGCCTTCAATTTTTGTTGGGCGTTATTTTTGCTCAAGGCAACCATAATCCTTCCAGGGGGCAATCCAACGCTGTTCTGTGTTACCGATGTTTCCACCGTTGGCGAAAGGTTTTTGCCATACAATGACATTAAAGATCGTATCGTCCGTCTTCCCGTCTCCCGTCCAACTAATCCGGCTGGCACAGGTATAGACGTATTTTGGTTGTGTTTGGGGGTTTTGATAAAACGCACGATAGCGCTTTTCAGTTGCAAGGAAACGCTGCGGGAGCAAATAAATCAGCCAGCCCCCTTCGATCAACAGATCAAGCCCCCGCTGAACAAACTGCTCGTCGTGGCTGTAAGGCGGGTTGCCGATCACAATGTCGTATTTTTCAGGCCAGGTTTTCCAGAAACGTCGAGGGCTAACCCAAAGATCACTCTCATTAGGTTCGGAGAGAAAGTCGCCGACTTGATAGCTATAATAGGGGAATACACCTGTCTCTGGGCTATAATCCATACGCTGTTCCAAATCAACAGCTATCAGCGTGGCAGGCCAAAGTTGGGGAATGAACCGTCCGACCCCCCTGCCCCATGCCCCCTCTCCGGCTCCGGGGTCGAGGATAAATTTACTCCTGAAAACGATAGATTTAGAGAGTTCCTGTAGAATTCCATCGACCACCTTGTCAGGTGTCTTGTAGAAGTCATTTTTGGAGCGTTTGATGCCACCTTGCATAATTACTGTCATAAAAAATATCCTTAGATAAAAACGCCCCAAATGATGGGGCGTTTTACAGTCTATTGAAAGTAAGGTTTAGAGGTCGTCAGCTTCGGTGAAAGACCCCTCAAATGCGGTTTCTTCTGAGGCCACCCAAGGTGCTCCTCCTGCCCCAATTTGACCGTACGCAGGGCGCTCTACGAGTAAAGGTGTTAGCTCACGTTTTGCAGCTTCGATGGTTGACACTCCCATCAACTGGTCACGCAGCCCTTTGTCATGGTAATACCGCACGGCATCCATGTAGTCGGAATATTCCTCCGGTGTCCACTGTTCGTAAACACGGTTACGTCCTTCGCCTTCCACCGCTTTCATGTAAAAGTCGGGGACGTAGGGGACGACGCGCCCAGCACTGGGGCTGGCATTTGTTTTTACCTTACCCATGAACACCTTGCAGACGGGGCGATTCGGATTGGTCACATCGGGCCGGCCCGACGGCATGAACGGGAATGAAGGAACTCTGACCCGTACAGCCTCATAGTAGTCCATCAGGTTTTCCATCACGGCTTCTACAGTCGCGCCCTCCCCAGCATACCACTTAATCCACATGGGGTTCGGAATTTCTTCTGTCACTTTCGGCAAGACGTGGGTGATGTTACCAAGCATCGACTTTGCAACCTGATTCGGTGCATACTCCATCGGCTGCCAATGCTGATCGGGGTTTGCCTTGAAGTAATGCGCGATGCCCAGCAAGGCTGCCTGATCGAAACGTTTCATATCCATGTTACGTCTCGGAACCAAGGCTTGCTGCACTGAACCATTTCCAGCGGTGATCGTCAACAGCCCGTACTTTGGAGTCCAAATGACGAAGGTAAAAAGTTGTTTGCAGAGCTGAACATTGCGCCCATTGACATTCATCCAAGTTGAGAAGGGGCAGCCGATGCAAACGTTTCCATCTGTAACAGGGATGTATTGTCCGTTGTCTGGATCACGGCGATAGCCGATTTTTTCTGTTGCACCTGTGCGGGGATCACGGATCGGTGTGCCGAGGAATCGACGCTCCGGCGCCTTACCGTTACGAGAAGAACACAAAGGTCGGTTCTCCACGTCTCCCCCATTTCGCATCTCATCGGTAGGCCAAAATTTCTGCCCCCCGAATAAGTTTTGAAAGTTGCCACTCCATTGAGATGTTAACAGGGAATCTACAAGAATGAAACCCAGCTCATCCACGTAATCGTTGATACGTTCAAACCCCTGCTCTTCCCCCTCCGGGGACACGCCGTTAGTGATGCAGAGTTTCTTTGCCATTGTAGGATCATGACTCGACCCTGGGGTTGAAAAGGCATTCACCAAAGGCAAACGAACATAGGCCTGTTCATCCGGCTCCGCTCCACCGATATAAGGAGATACGGCGTCGTCGAATTCGAATAACTGTGCAAGGTAAGCTGGTGTTACGTTAGGTGTTACGTTAGGTGTCGTGTCGTCAGACATTGCTTAGAGTGCTCCTAGATTTTTAGTGTCTTTAAATTAGTCTAATCTACTGATCCACTTGTGTCAAGTGGGATTAGAAGATGAGTGAGAATAGCCTGCACCGCCCCAATAATGGCCTGCGATGCCCGAACAGAACGGTAATCCAAGGGCCGGTTGCTGATCTTCATCTCTGCGGCAACCGCCTCTGCCATGCCGTGAATACTTCCCTGATCGGGGAGAGTATAACGAATAACCGCTTCTTGCGCTTCGCCGTCTCTCCCCCACTCTGATTTGATGAAGAGAAGACGCGAAACGCTGTGAATTGAATCGCGCCTGTCACGATACTGTGCAGGGGGGATGTCATAGTTTTCAGCCAGCATCACCCTTGTCTCACCGACAAGCCTGTGCAGAGTTGATTTCCAATTCGCCTCACTCCATTCTTCCCGTTTGCGAACAGAAGCAGTGTAAGCCTCTAATGCGCTGTTCCAAGAAGAGCTAAGGAATTTTGCCTTGTCCCCCCCGATTTGAGTAAAAACTTTGGTCTGTACCCTCGCCTCTTCATCCAGTCCAAGAAAAACATAGGGGGTTGCGATGTGACTCTTAGGCAGCACCCACAACCTCCCCCCGATATTATAAAAGCCCGCCTTCGGCGGTTCCAATGTGTTCACCAATACCTGCTTTCCAAGAAAATTTGAGAATCAGTCCGAAAGATTTCTGAAGGGGTTTCTTCTAAATCTTCCCCTCGCACATACCTCTCAAAGGTTTTACGGAAATGCTGCCGCATCGGTGCAAGCACCCCCATCTCGTGGGCAATCGCCGAAAGACGAATCATCGCTTTTGGGTCTACACAGTAGGGAGACTCAGGGACTTCAGGCCAGCCCTGCCAAATTTCAGACGGGGTGCCTGGGTCATGTACCTTGTAGCGACGCCCACCAATGTGACGGATTTCTATTTCCATAAAACCTCTTTTTTATTAGGATCGCTGAACCCTCTCTTCTAATACCCCTACTCTATCATACACTCAAAGTGAGGTCAACTAGATATATTCTCTGTGGTGCAGGTTGTAAGCCTCGACAACAATTTCACCTTTTATCCCATCTGTTACCCTTTTGTTTGTAATCAACGTAAAGTGAATCCGGTAATGCCTTCCACACTCTAAGCGGTACGTTCCACGCTGCTCCTCGACACCTTGCATTTTAGCGACCTTTAAATTTGTCAAAGGCCGGGCAGGGTTTGGTTCCCTAGCAAGCATCAGCAGCCGGAGGCCGATCTGTATTGCAACAGTATCCGATAATTCCGGTAGCTGTGCTTCGGCATATTTTGTATGCCGAAGCAGCCAGCGGGGAGTCGAGTTTTTATGAGTAGACATCAGCTCATGTCATAGACGCTGGGGGAAGCGCCTAAATTGTCCCACTTGTTTCGAAGAATCAAGTTGATTTCTGCCGTGAGTTCGTAGCGCTGCTCACGGATCAGATCAAAGTCGTAAAAAGAACCGCCCTCAACCCCGCGCCCCATCCAGACTGTCTTCACAGCAGTCTGGTTGTCGAGCTGCCAGAGGATAAAAGTTTCTTCCCACTGCCAGCCGAAGCCCACAGCCACGGGCTTTTTGTCACGAGTTAATTCCAGCCCCTCTGGTGTGCCAGAAAACATTTCCTCGTCGGCTTCATAGATTGCCAGCGCGTCATCAGCGCTACCGTTAAACTCTAAATTAAGCGGTGAATCCATCGGGTACCTCTTCTTTCTCGATTTGGAGATATAGCTCTTGCAGACGTTGAATTTGACTGGGCAACCCTTTAAGCGCCGAGGCCTTAACATCAGCGATGACATCCAGCTCATAGCGTGTCTTCTCTTCGTTGTCTTCGTCGGAAGCCACACCTGAAATCGATTCTTCGATAACAACAACACCCCCCTGAGTGGTGCAAAGCTCAACGGTGCAGTACATATACACCCAATCGCTACCGCACTTCTCGCGGCGAATCCAATCCTGAATTGTATATCGGACATCGAGATTGAAAGGGGTGTCTTCCAGTGTTGCCGGATCAATACTCTTCCAATTCGCAGGGTTGTGGGGTAGATGACCGGAGGCCGGATAAAAATAACGAAGATCGTCGTCATAGTGCTGTTCCAGCCCTGCTTTTAAAACACTGTACCCGCCGAATTTCAAGACAATCTCACCCGTCTTCTTGTCGTAGTTATCGTTCACCTGCCAGAAATTTTCATACTCCGGCTTCCAGCCCAGCCTATCAAGTGCCATATCTACGGCTTTACGATAATCGGAACCCGCCGAGCCACTTAGCTCTGGCGGCGGCTTGATACGCAGTTCGTGATCCAAAGGCCACGCTTCTCCCAGCAAAACGCCACAGTACCGATCTATTGCCCATTCCTCCGGTCTGTCCGAAGCTGTCCCAAAAGCCTCAAGCAGGTCATAATCCTCCTTATCTTCTTCCCACGTAATACGGAAGTAGCCGTAATCGGTGAAGGGTTCATTTCGGGTTTCGTTATAAATTGTCATAAGTCCTCCGGCCCAATCGGGCCAATTCATCCTATGGATTGGGTAAATTAAACGGAACACGAAGCAGGCCATCGGAAGGATTATCCCCCAACCCCAGCTCTGTGACCATGCGTTTATATGCCTTGAAATAAGCATTGATTGTATCGGGGGCAGCATTCTGAAGTTGGGCTGCCAGTCGCATCTGCGAGACCAGATTAGCAAAAACATACTGCATAAGGGCTGTATTACTCCCTTCAGTTGATTGGCTGAGTAATGAACCCCCCAAAGCTAGCAGGACAAAAGCAAATTCTTCATCTGAAAACTCTACCCCTGAAAGCTGTTCCCCAAACGTCGTCAGGGGGTTAGCGTAGATTAGTTTCAGATCCCCAACGTACTGTTGAATAAGTGCCGATTGATTGGCATCAAAATGCAAAACCGAGGGATCAAGAGAATCCATTTTCGTGCTCCTTTTTATCACCGCACCCCCACATCATAACCGCAAGCAAAACAATGGGTCAAGCCTCATTTCCGGTAACACCGCTGAGTGTAAGGGAAAATGAACGGGAAGGCGGCTGTCGCCAGCGACTCTGAAAGTTTCACACCCTGCTCCCGCCAAGTGGGTGGGGACTGCCATCCGGCGATCCAATATGCCGCCCAATCCCAATCGCCCCCCAAGCTGGCAACCAGTGTAAAGCCTGAGTTCGCCCCAACGTTTCCATCCGTCAGAGGATAGGCTTCTAACATCAGGCGTGACTCATGATCCCCTCGCAGCATGATCGACTCTCGACTTACGCGGTGATGAAAAGTGATGCTTGGGATAAGGCAGGCAATCACGACCTCTTCTATGTACTTTTCCAGATAGGTAATCCCATGTATATGATAGGATTTGTAATAATCGTCATACCCCTGTGTATACAAACTCATATAGGCTTCAGGGGGGTCGTATGGCACCAGCAAATTATGACGATTGAAAACGGACTCTTGCCCGTTTACCAGCCTCACACGCCAATCTTCCCCATCCACTGCTGTTATAACGCCAGGGATGTCAGGCAATTGAGAGGGATTCGTCCCCTCCCCCAACACCAACTTAGTTTTCACCAAATCGCCGACATCGCCGTAATTCGGAGATGTTTCCCACCACCTTATAAAGGCCATTATCCCCCCTCCTGCTGGATGTCACGGATTGTGCTATATTCGACAGAAAACTCATGGATCACCGTGCGAAGCCGATCCCACTTCACGGTTTGGTCTTGGTTGTCGTTCATGGTTGTTGCTTCTCCTATATTTAGATAACGATGAAGCCACCTCTATAGAAGTGGCTATCTCCGCACAGTGCGGAGGTTATTCCCTAGCTGTTTTGCTGCCAAATATGCAGAAACTGGATTGCTCCGGCGTACAGTATGTCTTGCTTGCTTGAGGTGTATGTATCTTGCGCGTACTGCTCGAACGCTTCCAACGTGTCATAGAAATGCCCGGCCTGCACCATCAGACAGCCGACGTGTCGCACTGCGTACAGGGCTTGCGTGGACATGCCGGGCATATAAAGAGCCGTGA
>Ga0163144_10015742_pt1 | contig 15568 bp, 11 predicted proteins | sample OliLak19BULKMAT1_FD_123175 | JGI IMG/M metagenome (GOLD analysis project Ga0163144, IMG submission 123175) | Freshwater microbial mat bacterial communities from Lake Vanda, McMurdo Dry Valleys, Antarctica - Oligotrophic Lake LV.19.BULKMAT1 | ecosystem: Environmental > Aquatic > Freshwater >...
ATGGACTCTCAACCCATTCTCCACCACAGCTTCTCAACTCTCACTTTCTGCAGGAGCAGGACTTGCACAATGGGCATTCCGAAACGCTGGTGGAAACTTCTACCTTGGAACTACAACGGTTGCAGGTACAGCGACATCATCCGTTCCAGCACTTACTATTATTGGGAGCACAGGGAATGTGGCGATTGGTACAACATCATCAACATATAAATTTAATGTTGATGATAACCAAGCGTCTACGTATGTTGCTCGTATTAACAATTCAAACACCGGTACAAATGCAGATGGACTCCTTATTAATCTTGACGTCTCTGGTGGACAGGTAGATGTCGGAAACTATTATATTGGATTTTCTCAGAGAGGTGTGGTTGGAGGTAAAATTCAAGGATTTAATACTTCTGCGGTTCAATATACTACATCTGGTGCTGACTTCGCTGAGTACTTTAGAGTATTCGACGAAACAGACATGCCTGTGTCTGGTGAAATTGTTGCTTTAGAAAATGGTGCGGGCGGCAAAGTCAGAAAAACTAAGCCAGAAGATGTTATGTTAAGTAATGAACCTGTTGGAATTATTTCTACAAATCCTGGATTTATTGGAAATGGCCCAGTGTGTCTCGTAAGTGATGTGGACTGTGATAAAGAGTATCATAAATACAATGTTCTCGTTGCACTTTCTGGACAGGTAAAAGTAAAAGTGTCTTTGGAAAATGGACCGATCAAAACAGGTGATTATCTTACACTATCAAGTACAACACCCGGTGTTGCAACAAAACTTGTTGGGGGTGGATACATTGTCGGTCAAGCACTTACATCTGCCACATCAACAGCTGGAACATCTACTCCTACAACAGTGAATGTTGTGGTTCGAAGTGGCTGGAGAGATGCAGGTGTAGACGGAATAGTGACAGATATAGCATCTACAACTACCATAACTGTACCGAGTAGATGGAGTGGTTTATTTGCATTCTTTAAACAAATTGGTATCGAGATAGGCAGTGGATTTATTAAGGTTGCTAACCTCGTTACAGAAAAAATAATTGCGAATAAAGTTGAGACGAAGGAATTGTGTATTGAAGATGTGTGTGTAAACAAAGCACAACTTCAAGCACTTATTGCGGGATCCGCGTCTCAGGGTCAAACTTCATCACCCGCGTTTACTCCTCCTCCAGTGGTAGACACTCCTCCCGTCACTACAGAGCCAACTCCAACACCTGCTCCAGAAGTTCAGCCGGTGGTGAGCAGTGGGGAAGTAGTAGTCCCTCCTACTGAAGGAAATTAATATTTTATTAAAAAAAATGCATACTGAACAAAGAAGTACGTTAAATTATAAAAGAATCATGGTGGCGGGCATTTTCCTTGTCGCAATTATTTTTACAGGATGGTACGTGATGGATTTATTTTTCAATAAGAATATTACTACTACGTACCAAGCTTATTTTCTACTTAACGGTCAGGTTTATTTCGGTAAAGATATTGAAAGAAAAAATGGCTACACAATACTTAAAAATGTGTACTATTTAGAACTCGTCAATAATGAGCAATTTCAGAATCAAGCCGGTGTAGATAAGCAAACACAGTTGTCACTTAAAAAACTGGGTACAGAGTTGCATGGTCCAACCGATACGTTATATGTGAACGATGATCATATTTTGTTTTACGAGGATTTGCGTCCTGACAGTAATGTTTTGAAGTCAATCGAATCTAAGAGCCTGTTCAAGATATAAACACAAAATCATAATCAAAAAGATTGACTGAGATGTAATATTTTTAAAATCAAAAAATGCACAATTACGTGCATTTTTTGATTATGTTGTGTCTATAAGCCGAATTCTGTTATCGATAGGTATTTATCTGTCTTCTGTGTTGCCACAGAGATCAAGCGACACAAACGAGTAGTCAGCAGTCAGTAGCTAGATTGATTTTCTCAATACTAGATACTGGATGCTAACTACTCGAGTACGGTCTTGCATTCTAGTAAGGATTTTGCCGTTTCATTTCAGCATTGCTACTGAATTATTCCCTGTGAAGGGAATCCATAAGCTTTCGCCTTTGGCGTCACTGCTCGCACCTCTTATATTGCTATAGACGGGTATTACCCGCTACTACTCCAAATTAAATTGGTGAATGTTCGGACTTTCCTTCCCGATTTCCATCGGGACACCTATCCGGCACAACAACGCAATTATGCCATAATTTTAATTATAATACAAACTATCTGGAACGGTAAAAAACAGCTATTGTTATCAACATTGTGGTCGTATTATGCATTGAAAAATATTCTCGTTTTCGATACAATTGTAAGTACATATTATTATTTTTTCATTATATCCAATGCTAGAAAATCAAACTGTTGCGAAATCATTTATTCAAAAAATCGCATACTATATATTCCTCGCATTACCATTTTTAGTGCCCGTATTTTTCATCCCTTCTTCGTTTGTATCCACGCAGTTCGGTACATCACTTCTTTTTGCTTACGCGGTGATTGTGGCCCTACTTGCATCTATCGGTTCTTTTCTATACAAAGGTCAGATACAGATTCCTGCAGTAAATAAATATGGTATTGGATTGTTTGCTCTTGTTCCTATTGTGTATATTCTTGCAGGTATTTCCAATGGTTTTTCTCGCATGACGTTTTTTGGATATATGTTCGATCAGAGTACTGTCGGTTTTATATTCTTGTCATTCATCTATCTCTTCCTCATTTCAATGCTCTTTAGAGACAAGAAAAGTATCGTGTATTCACATCTATCTTTTCTACTTGCTCTTGTGGTGATGGCAGTGTTTCTTGGTATTCGTATTATTTTCGGCGCAGACGTGCTTTCTTTTGGTGTATTTGGATCACTCGTATCTACTCCTGTGGGAACATGGACAAATACCGGTATATTTTTCGGTATTGGCGCAATACTTTCCCTTCTTTTTGTCGAAATCCTTCCATTGAAAAAATTAATGAAGGCATTGGTTGTCCTACTCCTTCTCGTCTCTCTTTTCTTTGTGGTATTGGTTAACTTCCAATTTATTTGGGTGCTTCTTGGACTTACAGCACTTCTGTATGTGATTTTTACTCTTGCAACGTATCGTGTGGAAATTCAGCAGGGAAATGCGTATACTCAGAATCCATCAGTCGTCCCATCACGCACATCGTATATTAAAAAGATTCCACTTTTTTCTTCTTTCGTACTTGTTTTATCAGTCGTATTTATTTTCTGGGGCACAGTGTTTGCTCCAAAAATAGAAAAAGCATTTAATATAAACAATATCGAAGTTCGACCATCACTTGCTGTCACTATGGACATTGCTCGCAAGACGATACAGACAGGTCCACTATTCGGCTCTGGACCAAACACATTTACTAAAGAATGGCTTTCATATAGACCTGATAATGTAACAGATACTGTATTTTGGAACACAGACTTTTCATATGGTGTCGGAATCTTACCAACATTTGCAGTGACCACAGGTCTTGTCGGTGTTATATCATGGCTCGTGTTCTTCGGTTTCTATTTGTATCTTGGTTGGAAATCTTTGTTTTCAAAGATTGAAGATGTGTTTGTTAAGTACTCAGTTGTGTCTTCGTTCCTTGTTTCTTTGTATCTATGGTGTGTGGCTTTTGTCTATGTGCCAAGTACTGTGGTATTTATTCTTACATTCTTCTTTACAGGACTTTTCCTTGCAAGTGCTGGAATCATTGGGCTTTTGCCACTTCGAGAACAAGTTATTTACAGAGAACCTCGGTATGGTTTTATCTGGGCGCTGTCTCTCGTTGCCGTATTTATCGCGGTGCTTTCTCTTGGGTATGGATTGTTGCAAAACTTTAGATCATTGTGGTATTTTCAGAAGAGTGTGTATGCATTTAATACGTCAAAAGATCTTGCAGAGAGTGAGCGTTTGATGAATCAAGCAGTCGCCATAGTACCGTTTGATACATACTATCGAGCACTGTCAGAGATTGAGACTGCCCAGCTTGGGGTTGTGGCAAGTCAGGATCCAAAAAACGTTGCAGAGGTAGACCTACAAAAACAGGCTCAAGAAGTATTGTCTAAAGCGATAGGTGCAGGTATCGCAGCTAAAGATGCTGACCCAAACAACTACCTTAATTGGATTTCTCTCGGTAAAGTATATCAGTCTGCAACTGCACTCAAAATACAAGGCGCATATGAAAGCGCACAGTTTGCATACGGAGAAGCATTGCAACGAAATCCAAAAAATCCTGGAATTATTATGCTTTTCGCTCTGCTTGAAGTTGATAAGGGGAATTTAGTGCAGGCAAAGAACTACGTGATGCAGGCAATTCAGATGAAGCCAAACTATCTTGAGGCATATTACCTGCTTACACAGATTGAGGTTGCAAATAACAATCTTAAGGGTGCTATTGAGTCTGTGACAGCAGTATCAATACTTAGTCCTACTGATCCAACCATTTTCTTCCAGCTTGGACTTCTTAAATTCAATGCTCAGGATTTCGTGGGGGCAATACCAGCTTTCCAAGAGTCAATTAAGCTATCTCCGCAATATGCAAATGCTAAGTACTATCTAGGTCTTAGTTACGAGGTTACCGGTCAAAGACCGAAGGCGATTCAAGAGTTCCAAGATTTAAAGGCTTCAAATCCTGATAATAAAGAGGTGCAGACTATTCTAAATGTTCTTCTTTCTAATAAACCGCTCTTTACTACAGCACCGGAGGCTACTAAGCCTGGTAAATCTAGTCTTCCTGTAAAAGAAAACCAATAATGTTTTCATGAATCGAATTTTAGGGTTTTTTAATAGAGAAATATCAGGAGTTCATCAGGCGGCGTATCTCCTTGGATTTTTTGCCATCTGTTCTCAAGTGCTCGCGTTGTTTCGAGATAGAATGCTCGCATCACATTTTGGAGCGGGAGATGTGTTGGACTTGTATTATTCCGCCTTCAGAATCCCGGACCTCTTGTTTGTAACAGTTGCGTCAATCGTCTCTATTTCCGTCCTCATTCCTTTTCTTTTGGAGCATTCTGAAAAGGGTAGTGATGAATCTAAGAAGTTTATTGATTCTGTATTCACTTTCTTTTTCTTCTTCATGCTTGTGTTCGGACTTCTGGCATACTTTTTTGCCCCCATGATTCTTAAAATTCTTTTTCCGCCATTTGTAGGTACGGATTCTTTTCCCAAACTTCTCGCACTTACTCGAATATTGATTCTTTCTCCTGTGTTTCTTGGACTCAGTAACTTGCTTGCGAGTATCACTCAGCTTCATAAACGCTTTTTTCTGTATGCGTTATCTCCAGTGTTCTATAATGTGGGTATTATTGTGGGGATAATTTTCTTGTATCCGCAGTTCGGTTTAAATGGTTTGGGTTTTGGGGTTGTCATTGGAGCACTTCTGCACGCGGGGATTCAAGTGCCTTTTGTTGTATCGAAGGGTATGTTTCCGAAACTTAGGTTTCCTTTTGAATGGAATGTTGTAAGGAAAATCATAACAACGTCGATACCTCGAACGATTACAGTTTCCTCAAATGAGCTTACTGAGTTGTTTCTTATATCCTATGCTTCGTTTTTGATTCCTGGATCTATTTCGATTTTTAACTTCTCTTTTAATTTGCAGTCTGTTCCGTTTAGTATTATTGGAGTAAGTTACTCACTTGCGGCATTTCCACTTCTTACAAAATTATTTAGTTCTGGAAGCAAGCAGGAGTTCGTGGATCAGATGGCAACCTCTACAAGGCATATTATATTTTGGTCTATTCCACTATCTGTGATGTTTGTGGTGCTTCGGGCCCAGATAGTGCGTACGATTCTTGGGGTGGGGAATTTTAACTGGGATGACACACGACTGACTGCTGCAGCTCTCGCGCTATTTACGGTCTCTCTTCTTGCTCAGAATCTCGTGACGTTGTTTGTGAGAGCATACTACTCAAGAGGTAAAACAAAAACTCCTCTCATTATGAATGTTCTTTCGTCACTATTTATTGTTGTTTTCTCATACATACTTGTGTATGTATTCCAGAGTAACTCCCTTTTTAGGGAATTTATGGAATCTCTTCTTAAGGTTTCTGGTATTCCAGGTACTGTGGTACTTATGCTACCTCTTGGTTTCAGCGTGGGTGTACTTCTCAATCTTGTGGTTCATTGGATAGGGTTCAATATGGAGTTTCCAACGTATTCAAAAACAGTTATGAAGACATTGTATCAGCTCCTATCTGCTTCTGTTGTCATGGGTTATGTTACGTATAAAAGTCTTGGCGTGTTCGATATGTTATTCCATACGCTTGTTGATACAAGTACGACTCTTAGTGTATTTCTGCAAGGTTTTGTAGCGGGGATTTTTGGACTTATCGTACTTGTAGCCCTGCTTGTGCTACTCAAAAACAAAGAACTTGTTGAGGTTTGGTCTACGCTTCATAGGAAAATATGGAAAGCAAAAGTGGTTGCTCCTGATGCAACAGTCTAGCATCTTTTTCTCTGGTACTTATATATTTTTTGTGTTTAAATGACTTCATGCAGAATATACGAAATTTCTCTATTATAGCTCATATTGACCACGGCAAGTCGACTCTTGCCGACAGAATGCTCGAAATTACGGGAACAATTGAAGCACGTAAAATGCAGGATCAGGTCTTGGATTCTATGGAACTTGAAAGAGAGCGGGGGATTACGATCAAAATGCAGCCGGTGCGAATGAACTATACAGACTCTGGTACAGAGTACATTCTAAATCTGATCGACACTCCGGGACACATCGACTTTTCGTATGAAGTTTCTCGAGCTCTTAAGGCTGTAGAGGGGTCGATTCTTTTGGTAGATTCTACACAGGGTGTACAAGCTCAGACGCTGACAACGCTCGGTATGGCACGTGAAGCTGGTCTTACCATTATTCCAGTACTTTCTAAAATTGATTCACCGCTTGCTCGAATAGATGAGGTTAAGGCTGAAATCGTAAAATTGCTTGGGTGTGATGAAGGTGAAATTTTGGAAGTTTCTGGAAAGACTGGTCAGGGAGTAGATAACTTACTTAAAGAAATCATCCAAAGAATTCCTCCTCCACAGGAAGAAAACACAGGTAAGGCATTTAAATCTCTTGTGTTCGATTTTAAGTACTCGACTCATCGTGGTGTTATTGTGTTTATTCGAGTTACGAGCGGGTCTATTACACGGAATACTCCACTTGTTTTCAAAATCGCTCATGAAAAATTTACTGCTATTGAAGTTGGAATATTTTCTCCTGGAGAAAAACCAGTTGAGTCACTCTCTGCTGGAGAAATTGGGTATATCGTGACAGGAATTAAACAACCCGGTATTGCATCTGTTGGAGACACTGTTGCGCTTGCAGGGGACACTACAGAGCCATTGCCTGGGTACATGTCTCCAAGACCTGTTGTGTGGGCATCAGTGTATCCTGAAAGTCAGGACGATTTCGTGACTTTAAAACAAGCGCTCGGTAAGCTTAAACTTTCTGACTCCTCGTATACATACGAGGAAGAGTCTTCGGGTTCGCTTGGGAGGGGATTTAGATGTGGATTTCTGGGGATGCTCCATTTGGAAATTATTACCGAGCGTCTTAAGCGTGAATTCTCACTAGAACTTGTGGTCACTATGCCTACTATTACATATGAAGTGGTATATAAAAATGGAAAAGAGGAGACAGTATATTCTCCTGCCGAGTTTCCAGACGAAGGACTTCTTTCGGAAATTCGTGAGCCGTGGGTTGCTGTCATTATTATTACTCCACTTAAGTATCTTTCGAATATTATGCAGATTCTGTATGATCACGAAGCGGAAATAGGAAACTCTGAAAACTTTGGAGAGGATAGAACACGGTTGTATTTACGAATGCCGCTTCGTGAACTTATGAGAAATTTCTTCGATACACTGAAGAGTGTGACTGCTGGTTTTGCTTCGCTTTCGTATGAAATTGAAGGGATGCGTAAGGCTGATGTTGTGCGTATGGATATTCTTGTTGCGGACGAAGTACTCCCTGCATTTTCTCGTGTCGTATCAAAACGAACAGTAGAGACAGATGCAGAAAAGTCGGTAGAGAAACTTCACGGACTTATACCACGACAAATGTTTGCAATGAAAATACAAGCTAAGGCTCTTGGAAGGATCATGTCAAGTCGATCTGTGTCCGCGTTCAGTAAAGATGTGACCCAGCATATGTATGGAGGAGATATTACACGAAAGATGAAGCTTCGAGAGAAGCAGAAGAAGGGTAAAAAGAAAATGAAAGCTCGCGGAACTGTTAATATCCCACAGGATGTGTTTCTTAAGATGATCCGGAATCAGTAAGTCTTGTGTACGAGTTTAATTAGGAGCGAAGCGAATTAGAAATTAACAAGTACCTCGCGTGTGCTACAAGCTGAAACTCAAAATCTGAAAATTATTGAGTGAACGTTGTAGGTAAGTATGAAAGCACCATACTTGCGATAATGAGGACGCACACAGCTGTCCAGACGTACTTAAGTTTCTTTTTGTTTTTTGGATCGAATAACATATAATGTAGGTTTAAAGTTAAAAGTTTTGAAAGTTTAAAAGTATAATACGCATTCTGGACTGACTTTCTAACTTGCGCTTTTGTAACTTTGAACTTCATTATTATCATGCTTGATTTTCAGCAAAAACGCAAATTACGAGGTGTGTTGTATAGTAGAGTGACATTGGTCATTTTGGCTATTTTCGTACTCATTTCCTTGCGTGCTTCATGGACTGCACACAGCAAACTAAGAGAGAGTGAGGATTTGCGTGATAATGTAAAGCAGAGAGTAAATACTCTTAGTGCTCGAGATTTAGAGCTTAGGAATCAGATGGATAGACTACAAACACCACAGGGTATTGAGGCTGAGATTAGGTCAAAGTTTTCTGTTTCTAAAGGGAATGAAAGTGTGGTTGTTATCGTAGAGGATAGTTCGACCACAACAGAAAAAAATCAAAGGAAGGGATTTTGGACTACTTTTTTTGATTTCTTTACAAAATGAAGCTCCTCACAGCGAAGCTGACGAGGTATCTAAAGCAAAATTCTTTGAAGCTATGACCCTGATTCGTCAAGGTTACGCAATAAGCTGATGGGGTATTTGGCGAAGGAGAATGAATTCTGGTATACTATCCAAATATTATTAATTCAACAATAAACATATGAAAAATGTAACTGTATATTCAACTCCTTCCTGCCACTTCTGTGCCATGGCAAAAGAGTACTTTAAAGAGAATAATGTCCCATTTGAATCTGTGGATGTGGCTGCTGATGCTGAAAAGAGAAAAGAGATGATGGAGAAGTCTGGACAGCTTGGGGTACCGGTAATTGTGATCGATGATCACATAATTGTTGGATTCAACAAGCCAAAGATTGCAGCCGCTCTTGGGTTGCAATAAAAGAATTTCTCATATTTGAGAAATTCTTTTATGTATGTCGTCGTAGTTCAATGGATAGAATAGCTCACTCCTAACGAGCTGATGCAGGTTCGATTCCTGCCGGTGACACAAAAGACTTTCCATGTATTGGATATTTTGGTAAAATATATTGTATATGACACCAGAAGATCGAGAATTACTGAGAAGAAATGTAGCCCTTTCCGAAGAAAACAATGACATGCTTCGTGGTATCCAGAGCAGTCTCCGTCTTTCTAGATTTATTAGCACTGTGTACTGGGTAGTGATTATTGGTTCAGCTATTGGGGCATTTTACTTTGTTAAGCCGTATATTCAGCAGGCAGAGGATATATATGGAGGGGTAAAATCAAACTGGAATAGTATTGTAGGAACTTTCGGAAAAAAACCTAATGAGGATTTAACTAATTAGCCGAGGTGTGGTAAGCTATTTTGGTGTTGTTGTGTATTATATAAAGCCGAGATAGCTCAGTTGGTAGAGCGCTTCCCTGAAGAGGAATAGGTCCCCAGTTCAAATCTGGGTCTCGGCACCAAGATAGAACAAAGTGGTTTTGAAGAATCAAGAATGTAGAATAAGCGTAGTATTAAAGATACACATCTTTGCAATAAGCTACTATATTTGGTTAAATACTTAGTATATGGACAACAGACCTATTGGAGTTTTTGATTCAGGCGTTGGTGGATTGAGTGTGCTGAAAGAGTTGCAACTTTTGCTTCCCCATGAAGACTATATATTTCTAGCTGACCAATTGCATGTTCCGTATGGCGAGAAAAGTAAGCGACAACTTGTCGATCTATCCTATCGAATCACTCACCATTTTTTAACCCACGACATTAAGTTAATGGTCGTGGCATGCAATACTGCCACATGCTACACCATTGACTCACTTCGAAAAAAATATTTATTTCCGATTGTCGGCACTGTTCCTGCCATAAAACCAGCGGCTGAAAATACGCACACTGGAGTGGTAGCGGTTATTTCTACACCGGCAACCGCAAAAAGTAAGACATTGAAAGAACTCATTAAAGATTATTGTCAGAATATAACTGTGCTAAACATCGGGTGTAAAGATTTAGAAAATGCTGTGGAAACTGGAAAATTAAATGATCCGGAAGTCACTGGTTTACTTGTGAAATATCTTAAAAAGCTTAAGCATTCTGATGTTGATTATTTAGTTTTAGGATGTACTCACTACCCATTCTTAAAAGATACAATTAAAAAACTTGTTAATCCGTCTGTAAAAATCATTGATTCCGGACCTGCGATAGCTAAACGAGTAAATTCATTGCTTGTAACCCATCGAATTAAAAACAATCAAAAGAAACTGGGGAAAATTTCATATCTCACAACAGGGAACGCTAAAAAATTTCAAACAATTGCAGGGAAACTTTTAGGTCACCATATTAAGGCTAAAACAATAAAAATCTAACCTTTGACTCGTAGCTTGGTCTGTTTGTGTTTATCTATCTTTGGCATGCGTATGATGAGGAGTCCGTGCTTTTCAACCGCTTCTGACTCTTCTACTTCGATTTCGGCAGGAAGCATAATGGTTCGGGAGAATGTACCCCAATAGAGTTCCTGATGAAAATAGTCCTCTTCTTTTATCATCCTTTCTGTTTCCCGTTTACCTTTAATAACAACCATGTCTCGAGTAATGGAGATGTCGAGATCTTCTGGACGAACTCCCGCTACCATTGTTTTGATAACAATGTCTGAATTTGTCTGGTATACGTCTACCGTGAGTTGTCCCTCTTCATTTTCTTCTTCCATCCATTCTCTTTCGCTACTACCAGCATCACGCAGAGGAAGCTTGCTGTTTGAGACAGGAGTTTCTTCTGTGTCGTCATCATCTTCCATTGTTTCATCCATCCGGACGGCACCGGTTAATTTTTCAAAAAAAGAACGTTTATCTTTCATAGGTTAGTTTGTTAGGAATAATATGTTTTACTTTTTCAAATAATAAAAGAAGGGCAATAATACCGATCCATACGCTTCCGAATATAAGAAATATATTTGTATCAGTCTTTCTCATTATAAATAAATTAAAGCTTGCATGCAATACAATTGCGAACATGATTCCGTGAAGTAGATAGATGTAGCGTGTCACTCTGTCTTTGTACATAGATAATCCCATGCAAACTCCTATGGTTGCTGACGCCATGATGTGTAGTAGGGATGCCCCAACGAAACGTAGGTTTCCAGATATGATTGTCTCAAAGAAATTTACCTTACTTATGGGTTCTATGAGGTATAGTGTGTTTTCCATAGCTACAAATCCAAGTGCAGATATGATGAGGTATATCATATTGTCCTCCGGTTCATCATTTGTCGCTCTGTTGAGTGCGATAAAATATACAAAACCAAATTTGAATAACTCTTCTGCTGTAGCGCAAAGTACAGTAAAGAGAAGTGACTCACTGTCTCCCGTGTAATCGAGTATGAGGTGTTGAACGGGTAATACGAGTATGACAGATGCCATGCCACCGAGAAATGAAAGAGTGACTAGTTTGTGTGGTTCCGGATGACGGTCTTCTTTGAGCCAAAACCAGAGCCAGAATAGTGCTGGGATAGTACCAAGGATGAATGCGAGAATGAAGGGATATTTTTGAATGAGTGGTAATAAGGGTTCCATGAGTTGTAAATATGGAGATAGAGGGTTGTGTTACTCTTTAATTTCTCAATCGCTCCGATCCTAAGAAATTAAACTCGTACTCGAGGCCAAGCTGTTACCATGAGAAGTTTTTTGTTTTCCTCCGGTGTCTCTAAGTGTGACCATATTTCTTCTGTGATAAATGGCATGAATGGATGAAGAAGTTTGAGAGAATTTTCGAGGATGTATCTGAGAGTGTATTTTTTTGAAGCAACAATAGCAGTATCATTGCTTACCAGTTTACTTTTTGCCTCTTCTATTATTTTATCAGCAAAAGTGTGCCAAACATAGTGGTATAGCTTTTCTGCAACAAGGTAAAATTTGAAATTATCCATGTCAGTAGTCACTTCCTGTATAAGTGCATGAAATTCATCTATAAGAGCCGTATCTTCGTCTGTCAGTGTTGGAGAACTAGAGTTTTCCGTGCGGAGTACACTGCTTGTAACAAAACGTGTTATGTTCCAGATTTTATTAGCAAAATGTTTATGAGCTTTAATCTTGTCTTCTGATAGAGCAAGTGATGTGCCGGGAGTATTTCCAATTACAAGTGCCATCCGAAGAGCATCGGTTCCAAATTTCTCAGTAAGAGTAAGCGGATCGATTACGTTACCCTTACTCTTACTCATTTTAAGTCCCTTTCCATCGAGTACGAGTCCGTGCAGGTACACTGTCTTGAACGGCACTTTATCTGTAACGTAGAGTCCGAGCATGATCATGCGAGAAACCCAGAAAAAGATTATTTCTCCGGCAGTTTCCATAACATCTGTTGGGTAAAAGTTTGTGAAGTCTTCTGAGTTCGGGAATCCGAGAGTTGCAAATGGCCACTGACTTGAAGAAAACCATGTATCGAATGTATCCGTGTCTTGCACGACACTTCCTCCACACTTTGTACATGCATCGATTGAATTATCGAGGTCTACAATACCATGACCACAGGTCGTACAAATCTTTGCTGGTATAGGGATTCCCCATACGATTTGTCTAGAAATATTCCAATCCATTATGTTTTCAAGCCAGTGAGTGGTTATTTTCTTGTAGTGGTCGGGAATATAGGAAATCTCGCCATTCGCTATCTTGGACAGAGCTTTTTCTGCCAACGGCTTCATGTGTATAAACCATTGATTTTTTATTTGAGGCTCGATGATGGTTCCGCATTTGTAGCATGTTCTTACAACGTGTTTGTATGTATCGTCTATTTTTTCAACGAGACCTTTCTCTTGCAATTTCTCGATAATAAGAGGACGAGCTTTTTTAATATGCATTCCGGCAAAGTTACCGGCGATAGGGAGGAGTTTACCTGTTTCGTCTATCACCTGTTCCTTATCAAGATTGTGTCTTTGTGCAATATCAAAATCAACCGCATCATGCCACGGAGTAATAGTCATAGCGCCTGTACCAAATGCCATATCGACAGCTGAATCCTTAATAATGGTTGCTTCAATGGGACCGTTAATCCATTCAAGTTCAATTTTTTGCCCATGAGAATAGTCTACGTAGCGACTGTCTTCTGGGTGCATCACTACGTATTTATCTCCAAACTTGGTTTCTGGACGAGATGTTCCAATGGTGAATGGTCCATATTTGAGATAATAGAAGCTATCTATTCTTTCTTCATCTTTAATTTCTAGATCAGAAAAAGATGTTTGATGCTTTGGACACCAGCTCACAATACGGTTTCCTCTGTATACAAGTCCATCGTCGTATAATTTTTTAAACGTTGAGTAGACAGTTTTTGTTATCGCAGGATCCAGAGTAAATTTTTCTCGAGACCAGTCTGCAGAAGCCCCCATTTTTTTTATTTGAGATTTAATAGTAGAGGAATTCATTTTTGTGAACTCGAGTATTTCTGCGTACAAATCTTTTGGTTCGATTTCAAATCGAGTCCTCCCTTCTTTTTCTAGTTTCTTTTCGTATACAACTTGCGTCTCGAATCCTGCGTGATCAAGACCGGGTAGCCAGAGGGTTCTGAATGCAGACATTCTTTTGTATCGAGTCATGATATCTTCGATAGTCATGACGAGTGCATGTCCAGCATGAAGTGATCCGTTGGCATTTGTTGGGGGCATAATAATAGAGAAGGGGATAGCATCTGTATGTATCACACCTTTTTGTACACACACGTCAGGGTTAAAAAAACCACTCTCTTCCCATATCTTATAGATTCTCTCTTCTGTGGACTGTGGATTGTACGGGGTTAAAAATACTTCATTCATAATACATACAGGATAGCATAGTATCTATAGAGTAGGTAATAACGCAGGAATAAGGGTTTTATAAAGGACATAGAAATAATATATAAAATGTCTTTTATATATTATTTCTATGAAAGCCATACAAAGATAGGATATTAAAAAATGTATAGGACACATATTTTAATATAAAAGACATGTGTAATTATATGGCTATAAATAAAGGAATTATACTCGACACCTCGTTTCGTTAACTATTGACACATTTTTAATTCCATGTAATATGTTGGAATATTAAAAAAAGCCCACCAAAAACTATGATACACACATTTAAAAAAATAGCGGTTTTCACCCTCGTATTTCTTATCGCATTTCTATCATTTGGAACAGGTGATATTTTTGCCACTACTACAGGCAGTTTTAGATTGGTAAATGCAAACTTTGATCAAAGTTTTGTAGGGTCTTCTATTATCGCTGGTGAAGGATGGAGATTAAACATTACAAATGCAGCGCCAAATTCTCTTGTAATTATTAACTCAACACAAATTAATCCCGACGGTACTGTTGGTCCGGGAACTGGAGTTATCAATCTAGGTTTTACAGATGCAAATGGTAATGGTCAGTTTGCAAATACAACATCTCAAGTTGATATAGGACGATGGACAGAAACTCTTACTGTGGGAGGTATCACTCTGGGCAATCAGTATGGTTTCGTAGTGTATCCTGCGCCAGATACCTCAACTTCTCCAGTACCAAATACTACAATCAACAATAATTCTTGTGTTCAGCTTGTGAATACAAAAAATAATGCAAGCATTATTGGTTCTACAATGTTCTCTGGTGAGTCATGGAAAATGATCATTACTTCCGCAACCCCAAATGCTTCTGTTTTAGTTACTTCATATCAAACAGAACCAGGAGGATCAAGTGGACTTGGAACAGGATCAATCAATCTAGGTTTTACAGATGCAAATGGTAATGCGCAATTTACAAATACAACTACAGGTGTAGATGTTGGTCGCTGGGTAGAAACTGTATCAGTTGGAGGTATTCAACTCTGTGATCAATTTTTTTTCAATGTTGCCTATCCAGTGGTCCCACATTTGCCTCCAGTTATTATTATCCCTGTTCCACCCGCAACAACAACACCTCCAGTAGTACCGGTTGTGAATCACGCGCCGATTATTTCACTCATAGGAAGTAACCCGTTTAATATTGTCACTGGTGGAACTTTCATCGACCCAGGAGCAACAGCAACTGATAGAGAAGATGGAAACATTACAAACAAAATTGTAGTAACCGGAACAGTTAATACATCAGTAGCAGGTACATACACACGTACATACACAGTGACAGATCTCGGAGGTCTTACAG
>Ga0163144_10015744_pt1 | contig 15565 bp, 11 predicted proteins | sample OliLak19BULKMAT1_FD_123175 | JGI IMG/M metagenome (GOLD analysis project Ga0163144, IMG submission 123175) | Freshwater microbial mat bacterial communities from Lake Vanda, McMurdo Dry Valleys, Antarctica - Oligotrophic Lake LV.19.BULKMAT1 | ecosystem: Environmental > Aquatic > Freshwater >...
AAGGACACGCATGGTGTTGCCATCAAAACACAAAACCCCGAGGAAACCGTGGTTCCCCGGGGTTTTGTGTTATGCGGAGTGGGCGATACAAGACTCGAACTTGTGACCCCTAGCTTGTCGAGCACCCGTTTCCGCAACCGAACCCGCTCAAGTTACGTGAAAATAAGGGGTTCCATCACGGCATGGATTGCAGACTTCTCACCCAATCGCACGAATTTTACTGCGTTCTCTGCAACCAACTCTGCAAACAGGACAGCTACACAACTGGTCAGCTCTTCGTCGTCCCCGTCGACGTGCGAAGCTTGCTGAGCGGCCATTGTAGTGAGTTTTCGAGGAGTTAAAATAGTGTTAGCCTTTGCGACCTCTGCGATGCCCTAGTGGCTAACGATAGGTTTCACGCGAAGGTTAGCCTCCTGAGTAATTAGGGGGCGTTTTATTGCGCCGACATGGATCCTTAAGGAGGAAGCGTAAAGTCGCGCCCAAGCGACTTCGCCCTTGCTCGTTCGCCACAGAGTTGGACGAGAAGGTTTTTCGGGACAAAGATGCCGCTACCGGCACCTGATCCCGGACCAGGAACATCTCGCGATCACAAGCGTGTTCGGGTAGCACTCGCATTCCCTCCCCGAACGCTCCCTTCCGGTGAAATGGCCGGTCCACCGGGCAACAAAAAAACCACGACAAAATCCGCCTAGGCCATTGACATCCAAGCCAAGGACTTTATCTTAATGTCAACCGGCAAGGGCCGGTGATCTTTGGCAACTCATGGGTCGTTTAGTTTGACCTCCTTTCCCGCCGCGCGGAGCCCACGGAGCAATCCGACGGGTGACGCGCTTCGTTGCCTCAGCCCGCCAGATACATGGTAGTGGTTGGATTGACGTGAGGTTTTTTTGAGCATCGGCTTTGCCGATGTTTAGCTCGCGTCATAGGGAGTCGCACATGAACCGTAGATCGACACTCACCAAGTGCGGATCTCTCGGTGTGACGTTCAACCAATCAAGAGACCGTGACCATCCGACGGTGAACGGCGACATGCAAAGCTTCGTACTTTCGATTTTCGAAGTGTGGATTTGCAGCAGACGGGTAGAGCGTCCGTTCTCGGGTGTGTTACCCGAACGACGGTCCGCTCATTGTCGACCTTCAAGAAACGAAAGGAGGAATTTCGTAATGAAGGCTAAACGTACCCGAGCCTTACGGCTCACAGTTGCTGAGGTTGATGACATTTTGGCGTCGCTTGACGACGCTCGAACGCTCAGAGACCTCAACGGTCAACAACGGCAACAGTTGCAGGATGCGTACGAGGAAATGCAATCGGCCAGGCGGGCCGCCATCGGTGGAACCGCTGAAGTATCGGTTGAAACTCTGGTGCAGATTCTGCGGTGTGCGACCATGACGCAACAATGGTTGCGAGACATGTTCGCGGATTTTTCTGTTGTTAAGACGAACGAGTAACTTTACTCCTCTACCCTTTCTTCAAACTTAACATCCATGATTCGAATAGGAAGAACGATCAAGCGGCTTCGCATCGACCGTGATATTTCTCAGCAGGATCTAGCGGCTGCGGCCGACCTCACGCCATCGTTCCTGAGCTTGGTCGAAAACGATCGGAGACAGCCGAGCTTGCTGGTCATCAGACGATTGGCTAAGGCGTTAGACGTCTCTGAAGAAGTCCTGATCTGGGAGGCTGTTGAACTGCCGGACAACCTTGCCGATAAAGACCGCCGGCTCTGTGAAATGGCCAAGCTCATCGTTCGGCGATTATACGAGAGCGAATATGCCAGCCCTTCTGCGGACGCGAAGTGATGCCAAAAACCTCGTTTCGAATTGTGCCGAGTTGGCGGCCGCCATCAAAATTGCGCCCGAGGAATTGATCTATTTTGCCGCGGATCCCTCGCAACACTACGGGTATTTGGAGATTCCCAAGGGGTCCGGTGGTGTCCGGGTTATTCGTCCTCCGGTCAAGCGCCTTCGCGCCATCCAGCGTGCACTCTTGAAGTTGCTCTACTCTCGGTTCCGCCTCCCGTCGTTCATGCACGGCGGCATGCCGGGCAAATCGATCATGACCCATGCTGGGTCGCATGTCGATCGTCGCATGGTGGCGACTTTGGACGTGAAGAACTTTTTTCCTTCGATGCTGCGACATCACGTCGACCCGGTCATTGCCGCTGCCGGGATCGTGGACGAAGCGGCCGAGTATGCCTTGAGCCTTGTGCTGCTGGACGGATCCCTCGCCCAAGGATCTCCGACGAGTTGCCTGCTCGCAAATCTCGGGTTCTACAACGAGGATGCAGGTTTTTTGAGACTATGCAGACGCCGCGGGTTAGCGTACGGACGATATGTTGACGACATCGCGATTTCCGGCGACGTCGAATTCGAGGAATTACGCGGTCCGTTCGAACAACTAATTCGTGCGGGTGGTTTTGAGGTCGCGAGTGAAAAAGTGCTTTTTCAGCCAGCCAGCCAACGGCAGATCGTAACTGGATTAGTGGTCAACGACCGACTCCGTCCCACCCGTGAATTCATCACGGAGTTAAAACATGCGATCCGACTTTGTATTCAATTAGGACCGGAAATTCCTGCTCGATGCGAAGGCATATCTGTGCGGGCTCTTAGAATGCGGCTCCAGGGTCGACTCCAACACCTGAGGCAATGTGACCCGAAAGCCGGCCGCCGATTGCGGGGAATGTTGTGTGGCATTCGATGGTCGCCCAGTCGCATTTGACGAATTGAAATTTGGGTCCATTATCCGTTCAGCAATTTACTGGCCGCACGCGATATGAGTACGCAATACCACGCCAAATACCTGGCCCATGAACTCACGCGCCGCCTGCCGGCCGAAAAAGCTGAGAAGCTCTCGCAGTCGCTGTGCAACGCGACGGTTGACCTCAATCCCCATCAGATCGAAGCGGCGCTGTTCGCATTCCGTTCGCCCCTGTCCCGCGGCGCAATCCTCGCCGACGAAGTGGGGCTCGGGAAGACGATCGAGGCTGGCCTCATCGTCACTCAGTTGTGGGCGGAGCAGAAGCGGAAGATCCTTTGCATCGTTCCGGCTTCCCTGCGCAAACAGTGGAATCGCGAACTCACCGAGAAATTTTATATCGACTCGTTAATTCTCGAATCGGCCTCCTATCGTGCCGCAAAGAAAGAAGGCGCGGAGAATCCATTCCTGGTCAAAAATCGCGTCGTCATCTGCTCGTATCAATTTGCGAACAGCAAGCTAGACGATCTTCGAATTGTGGACTGGGACCTGGTCGTCATTGACGAGGCGCACCGACTGCGCAACGTTTATAAGAAGAGCAACAAAATAGCTCGTAACCTGCGCGACGTCGTCGGCGGCCGCCCGAAGATATTGCTCACGGCAACGCCGCTCCAAAATTCCCTGATGGAATTATACGGGCTCGTGAGTTTTGTTGACGGCCACATCTTCGGGAACGAAGACACGTTTCGCGACCAATACGCAAAACGCAATGACGGCACCCCGAGCGCGTATCAAGGACTCAAGAACCGCATTCAACCGGTGTGCCAGCGGACCCTTCGGCGGCAGGTGACCGAATACGTCCGCTACACCAAGCGCACATCGATCACCCAAGACTTCACGCCGACATCCGACGAGCAGCAATTGTACGAGCAGGTTTCCGAGTATCTACAAAAACCTGATCTCTTCGCGCTTCCTTCCGGGCAACGTCAACTCATTACGCTGGTCTTGCGGAAGATTTTGGCCTCGTCATCGTTTGCGATTGGCGACACGCTCGGCACAATGATTGACCGCTTGGAACGCATGCAGGCCGGCGCCGCCCGCGTCGCCGATGAGTCAGCTGCCGAGGTTGTCGGCGGCGACGTAGAACACGTGGACGAAATCGAAGACGAATGGAAAGCGGTCGATGCCTCAGCTGTACAGCCCAGCGCACCGCCCACCGCCGATCAGGAAAAGGTCGACGGCATCCGGCTGGAGATCGACGAACTGAAGAGTTACCGTTCGCTTGCGGCCTCCATTCAAAATAATGCCAAGGGCGACGCGCTTGTGACGGCGCTCAAGGCGGGATTCGCGAAGGCAAGCGAGCTTGGCGCTCCGCAGAAGGCACTCATATTCACTGAGTCACGCCGCACGCAGCTCTATTTGCAGCAGCTGTTAGACAACAACGGATACGCCGGCCAGATCGTCCTCTTCAATGGCTCGAATTCCGATGCGGCCTCGAAACAAATTTATCGCGACTGGTGCAGTCGACACGAGGGCCAGGAGATAATCAGCGGTTCGCCCACGAGCGACGTGCGCGCAGCATTGGTCGAAGAGTTTCGCGAGCGGGCGTCCATCATGATCGCTACAGAGTCCGCCGCCGAAGGCGTCAATCTCCAGTTCTGCAATTTGGTCGTCAACTACGATCTGCCGTGGAATCCCCAGCGTATTGAGCAACGTATCGGCCGGTGCCATCGCTATGGTCAACTGCACGACGTCGTTGTCATTAATTTTCTCAACCGGGCAAATCAAGCGGACCAACGTGTGTTCGAGCTGTTGGATCAGAAATTCAAACTCTTCGACGGCGTCTTTGGTGCGTCAGACGACGTGCTAGGCGTGCTGGAATCCGGCGCCGACTTCGAGAAGCGTATCAGTGCCATCTATCAGACTTGCCGAACTCCTGCTGAAATCAATGCGGCCTTTGATCAACTCCAGCGAGACCTTGAGGCGCAAATCGACGCGACATTCCTGGACGCTCGATCGAAGCTCTTGGAGAATTTCGATGAGGATGTGCAGCGTCGCCTGAAGCTTCGATCCACCGAGACGAAAGTGCAGCTTGGTCGGTTCAGCGAACTGCTTTGGTCTCTCACGAAGACTGAGCTTGAGGGCTGCGCGACGTTTGATCATGACGGTCATGCGTTCTCGCTCCTCCGGCGACCGGAAGGTGTCGCCAACACGCATGCGCCGCTGGGACACTATCGACTGCTGACAGAGGCAGGCAGCGACACGGATATTCACTATCGCTTGGGGCATCCGCTCGCGGAAGCACTCGTCACCCGCGCCAAAGAGCGATCGCTGCCGCCTCGTGAGATTCTTTTCGATTACAGCAATCACCCAGGCAAGGTTACATTGGTCGAACAACTCCAGGGAAAAACCGGTTGGTTGCGTGCCACCGTGCTGTCCGTTTCGGCGTTGGAAATCGAGGACAGTGTCATCTTTTGTGGAATGACTGACGATGGCCAAGCAATCGATACAGAGGCTTGTGAAAAACTAATTTGTGTCCCGGGTGCTGTTGGTGCGTCGGTTGACGTTCCTGCCGCCGTGGTCACAGAACTCGACCAATATCTGCACGCGCAACGAATTCATTTCCTCGAAGAGGCGATGAGTCGGAATCAGCGGTACTTCGATGCCGAAATGTTGAAGCTGGAGCAATGGGCCGAGGACTTAAAGGAAAACCTAGAACGCGAGCTCAAAGAACTGCAACGCGAGATCACCGCCACAAAGCGTGAGGCACGACAGGCAATCGACCTCAAGGCGAAGGTGGCACTGCATAAGAAGGTGACGGATTTAGAACGATCCCGCAATGAGAAGCGACGCTCGCTCTTCGAAGCCCACGACAAAATCGAGAACGACAAGGAACGATTGATCGGCGAAGTCGAAGCACAATTGGAACAGAAGTGCGCCATCAAAGAATTGTTTACGATTCGCTGGTCCGTACAATAGTCCCCTTTTCACTGATCCACCAGTCCCCTCGCGACCTATGACAGCCAAAGTTAAGACAACGCCAAACGCAACGCTCGCCGCCTTGATTGCCGACGAGGTTGTGCAGTCCGGACTGGTACCGACCGCAAAGCGCGAGGAGCTTCTCGCCAAGCTGATCGCAGGAACCGCCACGGCCGAAGACTGGCGACTCTACGTTGAACTTGAGATTGCCGCTTCCGAAGCAGAAAGTTCCAATGCCAAAGCCAATGCTGATCAATAAACTCTCGATGCACTGCTTCCGCGGGGCCTCGCAGCCAGTCGACCTCGCGTTCGACATCACGAAGCCGCTGGTGATGATCTTCGGCGAAAACGGAACGGGGAAATCGACGATCATCGATGCGATTGATCTATTGGTAAATGAACAGATTGGATCGATTGCCGACCGAAGTTCGGCCACCGTTGCGAAGCATGGTCCCACAATCGGAAAGAAGCCGGCCGATGTGTCGGTAGAGGTTGCATCCGGCACGCAACAATGGAAAGGAATGCTGACCGGCAGCCGCGCTGCTGTGACAGGTCCGGCGCCACGGCCGACCGTTCATGTGCTTCGCCGTTCGCGCCTGCGGCGTCTGATCGAAGCCGAGCCCGCCGAACGATACAAAGCTTTGGCGAAGTTTATCGACGTACAAGGTGTGGAGGCATCCGAAAACGCGCTCGCCGCAGCCGTCGCCACGCTCAATTCATCTCTGACCGCTGCCATTCAACAGAAACAGCAATCGGACGACGGTCTTGCCGAATTGTGGAACGCGGAGGGTAAGCCTGGCAGCACTGCGATTGCATGGGGTCGCCAGAAATCGAAACAGGATGTATCAACGTTGCAGGCGGGCGTGACCCTCTTGAATTCAGTGTTGGGTCACACTGCAACTGCGGCTGCTCAAGACGTTCAGTATCAAACCGCTGTGACGGCCCGACGGTCGGCCCAGCAAACTGTTGACGCTGTGAAGGCCGAGATCGCCGTGCTGCCCGGTCTCGCCCCTGAGCAGGCCGTTCAGCTGATCGGCATGCTTGAAAGCGCAAACGCAATCATCAGTACGCCCGGCCAGCCCGAGAAGTGTCCGGTATGCGAACAGCCGAAAGACTTGAAACAATTGAAGTCGTCACTTGATTCACAGTTGGCCGGCATGCGCACATTGCGCGACATTCAGAAGCGCTTGTCCACGGCGGAAGCCACGCTCGCCGGAGCAGTTCAGAACGTGAACAGCAGCTCGTCGACGCTTCTAGTCTCTTTTGAGAGACTCGCTAAGGTGTTGCAAGCGACACCGCCTAGTCCAGTCGCCGCACTGGGTATTGCCTGGTCGACCCATGCCACTGACGACGCTGGGAGGAAACCGGACACCACAGCCGCCGAGGCATCGGCTGCGATCGCCCAACTCGCAGCTACCGTCGCAGCGCTTCAGGCGGACCGCGACGCACATACGAAAGACCTCAACCAGCATAATGCGATCAGGCAGCACTGTCAGCGTATCGACGAGGCAGACGAGCTTGTGAGGACGAGCGATGAAGTGCTTAAGCGACTGCGCCGCTTGTTGGACATCGTTCGTGACAGGCGATTGCGATTCACCCAGGGAGTCCTCGATGCAGTTGCAGCCGAGGCGAATCGGCTTTACGGTGAGATTCACCCCGACGAAAATATCGGGCTCGGAAGTCTGCGGCTCGACACGGCGAAGCGAGGCTCGCTCCACCAAGATGGCCACTTCAACGGCCATACCGACGTTCCCCCTCAAGCGTATTTCAGTGACTCTCACCTCGATACCCTGGGTTTCTGCGTCTGGTTGGCGCTCGCAAAGCGCGAGGATCCCGCCGATGCGATTCTCGTCATTGACGATGTGTTCACCTCCGTCGATGCTCCGCATCTGACTCGCATCATTGATTTGTTGGCCGTCGAGTGTACTTCGTTTTGCCAGGTCATCGTCACGACGCACTACCGCAATTGGCGTGATCGTTACCGTGTCTCTCACGGCCCCGGGAATAACGTCCAGTTGATAGAGCTACAACGCTGGACGCTTCTGCGCGGCATCTCGCCACGCACGTCCACTCTCGCGATTGACGATTTGGCGACAGCCATCACCGCGACTTCATTCGATCGGCAAATAATCTGTTCCCGGGCGGGCATCCTACTGGAAGCTATCCTCGACGGCCTGTCGCTACAATACCGTTGCAGTATTGCCCGCACTCGCGATGGCGACTACACGTTGGGCGAGCTGATGGATGGCTGCACCAAGCTTTTCAAGACGTTGACAATTCGTCGCCCGAAGGCTGGTGATTCCTCGGGTGCCACGGAAGACATCGCAATGAAACCGTTGCTGAATTCTGTTGGAAGCTTGGCGTTCGTGCGCAACCAGGTTGGCTGCCATTTCAACCTCGCTGGTTCAGACATTTCTGATGCAGACATTTGCCGATTCGGCGACGATACTGTCGCGCTCGTGCGAGCCGTGACATGCACTGAGTGTGGAGATATGTGTCGCCGGAAGAAGGGAACCTTCTTCGAATGCACATGCGGGAAAACGCAGATGACTCCACTGATGATCTGACCAGCTTACAGCACCGCCGAGAATCATCCGAATCCCCACCCAGCCAACAAACGTGTACACTAGGCCCATGGCTAGCAGAACGAAACTTGAACTCACCTGGATCGGCAAGGAGAACCGGCCTCGCTTGGAGCCGCGCATTCTTCTTGAAGACGCAAGTAAGTCGTATCACGCGGCCGAGCGCGTTGGGCCAAATGATCAGTTTGATAATCGGCTGATCTTCGGCGACAATCTGCTGGCTTTAAAAGCCTTAGAGCAGGAGTTCGCAGGTCGCATCAAGTGCATCTACATCGACCCGCCTTACAACACGGGGAGCGCGTTTGAGCAGTATGACGACGGCATTGAGCATTCACTATGGCTTTCCTTGATGCGTGATCGTTTGGAAATTCTATGGCGATTATTAAGTCCCGACGGTTCGATCTGGATAAATATTGATGACATCGAGGGCCACTATTTGAAGGTCCTGTGTGACGAAGTCTTTGGCCGGCCAAACTTCGTCGCGAATATTGTTTGGCAAAAGCGTACCTCGCGAGAAAATCGAGCGGCCATTGGATCCTCGCACGACGACCTATTGGTCTATGCGGTTGGCGGACCGCAGGCATGGAAAAAGTCACGGAATCGACTCCCGTCAAACGAGGCTGGATATGCCAATCCAGACAATGACCCTCGCGGTTTATGGCGATCAATTCCCTTCAGCGCACAAGGGTTTCGGCCGAATCAGATGTACGACATCGAAACCCCGAGCGGCGCTGTCCTTAAACCGCCCAAAGGACGGTGTTGGGGTGCAACTGAGGCCGTCTTCAGGCAATACTTGGCTGATAACCGCGTGTACTTTCCGAAGAGCGGGAAAGGTAGGCCGCGGATAAAGCAATTTCAGGGTGAAGAGGAGGGCCTCGCGCCCATGACGTGGTGGGCGGCCACCGAATGTGGTGACAACGAAGAAGCAAAAAAAGAATCACTGGCCCTCGTCGGGGATATCGAGGTCTTCGCGACCCCTAAGCCGGAACGCCTGCTCCATCGTATCGTGACGATTGCCAGCAATACCGGTGATTGGGTTTTGGATTCTTTTGCCGGCTCCGGCACGACCGGCGCCGTCGCTCATAAATTGGGCCGACGTTGGATCATGGTCGAATTGGGAGAGCACTGCCACACCCATATCATTCCCAGACTAAGAAAAGTAACCGATGGACAGGACTCAGGCGGCGTTACCGACGCTGCCGCTTGGAAGGGTGGTGGTGGCTTTCGCTACTTTCGCCTCGCACCGTCCCTGCTCGAAAAAGACCGCTTCGACAACTGGGTCATCAGCAAGGACTACAACCCCGCCATGCTGGCCGAGGCTGTTTGCAAGCTCGAGGGTTTTCACTATGCCCCAAGCGAGAGCATTTATTGGCAGCACGGGCACTCGACTGAGCACGACTTTATCTATGTCACCACGCAGACTTTGAACCGGCAACAACTGGTCCAGTTGAATGAAGAAGTTGGCCCAACGCGTTCGCTGCTGGTGGTGTGCTGCGCCTTTCGCAGTAAGAACCCAACGGAATTTGGCAACCTGACCGTCAAAAAGATCCCCAAGGCCGTCCTCGCTCGGTGTGAATGGGGTAAGGATGATTACAGTCTTGAGATTAAACACTTGCCCGCGACGACACTTGTGGTGAACGAGGAACCGCCAAGGGCAATCCCAAGGGGTAAGAATGCGCGGAAACGTGCTGAAACGCCGGAGCAAGCGTTGTTGTTCGCTGACAAGGAGGGCACATGAACAACCACGTCCACACGATCGGCAATCGCTTAAGTCTCCGGACGCCACAGCGCGAAGCGTTGGTAATTCTTGAGCGACTATGCGAAATCATATCTCTAGAAAAGAATGCCGACGCTGCGACCGCCCTGGAGGCAGTGAAGGCAGCATTCCCAACAGTGACCGAATTTGAGCGAGACTTCCCATCGCTCTGCTTTGCCTTGGCCACTGGTGTCGGAAAAACCCGATTGATGGGCGCCTTCATCACCTATCTCCATCGTGCCGAGAAGATTAATCACTTCTTCGTGTTGGCGCCGAACCTGACAATCTACAACAAGTTGATCGCTGACTTCACGCCGAACACACCCAAATACGTGTTCCAGGGAATCAGTGAATTTGCGATCGACGCGCCAACGATTATCACTGGCGATAACTATGAGCAGGGCATCGGCGTGCGCGGTGGCCGGCTGTGGGAGGACGAAACGGTTCACATCAATATCTTCAATATCTCGAAGATCAACACTGAGGTCCGTGGCGACAAGGCGCCGAGAATTAAGCGCCTCACGGAATACATTGGCGAGAGTTACTTCGAGTACCTGTCGAAACTCGACGATCTCGTGCTGTTGATGGACGAAGCGCACCGCTATCGAGCATCCGCCGGATTGCGGGCGATCAATGAATTGCATCCGATCCTGGGGCTGGAACTGACGGCAACGCCGCAGATCGAAAAGGGCACCAAGTCGCAGTCATTCAACAACGTGGTGTACAGCTATCCCCTCTCTCAGGCGTTACAGGATGGGTTCGTCAAAGAGCCGGCTGTTGCCACACGTCAGGATTTTGACGCGTCGGCCTATTCGAAGGAGGGACTGGAGAAACTTAAGCTCGAAGACGGCGTCCGGGTCCATGAAGAAGTGAAGGTGCAGCTTGAGTTGTACTCGCGCGAGAATGGCGTGCCGCAAGTGAAACCGTTCATGCTCGTCGTGGCTGAGGATACGACCCACGCATCCGAGTTGAAGGGCCGCATCGAGGCGAACGACTTCTTCGGCGGACAATACAAGGGGCGGGTAATTGAGGTTCATTCACAACAGCGGGGCGAGGAAAAGGACGAGGTAGTTCAGCAACTCTTATCCGTCGAGAGTCCAACCAACCCCGTCGAGATCGTGATCCACGTCAACATGCTCAAGGAAGGGTGGGACGTCACGAACTTATACACGATCGTGCCCTTGCGCGCGGCAAATTCGAAGACACTTGTCGAGCAATCCATTGGTCGCGGCCTCCGACTCCCCTACGGAAAGCGCACGGGAGTTGCGGCCGTGGATCGTCTGACTATCGTGTCGCATGACCGCTTTCAGGAAATCATTGATGAAGCCAACAAGCCGGATTCGATCATTCGAACCGGCATCGTTATCGGACGGGATATTCCGGAACAGCGCACCCAGTTGGTCGTGGTGCCTCCTAAGTCCGTCGACCGCATCGTTGGTTCCGGGACGTCAGCCGCCGACGGCAAAGCGCAACCCGGACTGTTCACCACTCCCGAAGACCAAGCCATCGCTACTGCGACGCTCGATGCGATTCGCGAGTTTGAACGACTACCGCGCTCGGCCGATCTAACGAAACCAGATGTCTTCGACAAATTGGTGCGCGTCGTGTCCGACCGAATGCGGCCCGCGACCCCGGAATTGTTTGAGCGAACAACACCGGAAAAGCTGCGGGAGGTAGTGGCGAGGACCGTCGAGGAGTCCAATGTCCTGTCGATCGATATTCCCCGCATCGTCGTCGTTCCAAAGGGCGAGGTGCAGGGCGGATTCCGTTCATTTACTCTCGACACAAGCAACATTCGTCTGCAACCACCTTCCGAGGACATTCTGATCCAGCACTTGCATGACCGAGAACGACACTTGTTGCGGGCTGGCAGCAATCTCGCGCCTGAGTCGCGGCTAGAAGATTACCTGGTCCGCGGACTTATTGATTTCGACGACATCGACTACGATACCCATGCTGAATTACTCTACGAACTTGCGGGACAAGTTGTCGCTCACTTGCGAACCTATCTTGCCGAAGACGACGTGCTTCGGGTGCTCCAAGGCCACCAGCAAACTTTAGTGAACTCGATTCATGCGCAAATGCAGGAGCACTACGACGAGTCAGCAACCGAATACGAGGCCCAAGTAAGTCGTGGATTTACGACGCTACGATCGAACAACTATGCCCAAGCTGCAGGCCAACGGCCACGACCATTTCGAGAGCCCGTCGATGAAAAGCAGTTGATTCGCGGCATGCTTTTCACTGAATTTTCCAAATGTCTGTACGATTTCCAAAAGTTTGATTCGGACAGCGAACGGCGTTTTTCGGTTGTCCTCGAAAATGACCCTGACGTACTGAAGTGGTTCAAGCCAGTACGTGGCGACTTACAAATTCACTACAGTCACGATAGCGACTATGAGCCGGATTTTGTCGTCGAAACAAAGACTGGGCGATTCCTTTGTGAACCCAAAGCTGCGAATGAAATGGACGACCCGATCGTACAGGCTAAAGCGAAGGCCGCCATAACGTGGTGCAAACACGCAACAGCGCACGCGCAGCAGTACGACGGAAAACCTTGGTCCTACATCTTAATCCCGCATGACAAGATCGACGAGTCGAAGACGGTTGCCGGTTTAGCGGCAGCTTCGAATCAGCGTCACGGGATGTAAACGCCAGATTTATCCATTGAGTTGTTCGGCACGAATGCAGATGCGTCAGGCTCAGAGCGGGCATGCAATGCGTGCGAATGATCGTCATAGATCCGATACTCGACCAAGGGCGGCACATGCTGCTACGATGCCGCCGTGCCTGAACGTTCCCCGCATCGCGCTTCGGTCATTACCGTCATCAATCTCAAGGGCGGCGTGGGCAAGACCCACGCGAGCTGGCTGCTCGCCGCCGTGTGCGAAGAGCGTAAGCAGCGTGTTCTGCTCGTCGATACCGACATGCAGGCGAACCTCACCAGCTCCTTCGTCGACGAAGGTCATCGTGAACCAGGCGTCGAGGCACTCTTCGACCCCGCCCAGGACGCTGATCCAAACACCCTCATCCGCAAGAGTGTCTTTCCGCAGATCGACATTATCCCAGCCAACACCCGCTTAGCCCGCTTCGACTTGGCCGACCGGCACTTGTGGGAAAAGACCGAGTTGCACCTGTCACTCGTCGAGCCGGTGTCCTCGCTTCGATCCTCGTACAACTTCATCCTGTTCGACTGCCCACCGCGACTGTCGGTCGTCAGCTTCGCGGCACTGTGTGCGAGCGACTACGTCGTGATCCCACTGGAGGCGGCCGACTGGGGTGCCCAGGGCATCGTCCAGGTCACGGCCGCGATCGAGGAAGTACAACGACACTACAATCCCCGATTAAAACTGCTCGGTTATCTTGTGTCTCGATTCAAGCGGGCACGAGCCTACCAGCAGAGTTATCTGAAGCAGTTGCGCACGCATTTCGGCGGATTGGCCTTTGACACAGTCGTACCTGATCTGGCACGCTTTGAACAAAGTGTCACCGACCGCATCCCCATCACGCTCCAAGCGCCTCGCTCCGAAGAGGCCGATGTCGCGCGGGCGCTCTTCCGCGAAGTCGAAGCCCGTATCAAAGCGCTCGCTGGTCAAAGCAGTCACCGCCGCAAATCGAACGTTCGCCGCTCGCCCGTCGTCGCTGCTTGAGCAGAAGCCCCAGGCTGGAGCTGAAGCTCTGGACGGACGCCGCCGCTTGGCTGGCGCGTATTTTATCGAGATCGGTCGAATCCACCCGGATCCAACGCAGCCACGACGACAACTCGACTCGCAGGCGCAGCAGGAGCTGACACTTTCCGTTAAGCAGTTCGGCATCATGCAGCCGATCGCCGTTCGCTACATCGAATCCCAGAAAATCTATCAGATCATTTCCGGTGAGCGCCGCTACCAGGCCGCGCTTCGCGCCAAACTCACCGAAATTCCGTGCTGGGTGCAATCCCCTCGCGAGGAAGAGATCCTTGTCCGCCAGATCGTCGAAAACTGGCAGCGCAGTGATTTGAGCCCGTTCGAGCTCGCCGATGCGCTTGCTTCCATCCGCGACACCAACAAGCTGACACAGGATGCGCTTGCAAAGCTTACCGGCAAGCCCAAAGGCGAAATCTCGAAGCTCCTCGCTTTGCTTTCACTTGCGCCCGCAGTGCAGAAACGCGCCCGTGAGGATTCCACTTTTTCGCGCAGGCAACTCTACGCAGTTTCCCAAGTCGCTCCGGACCGCCAAGTTGAAATTATCAAGGAAGTAGAGCGCCGGGGACTGAAAGTCGTCGAGACCGAGGAGCTGGTTCGCCGTGAAAAGCAGCCATCGAGTCGCCGCGGAACGCCGCATATGACGATGCGACGGTTCCAAACCAGCGCCGCCATCGTGACGATCTCTTTCCGCAAACGATCCGTCGGCGATGCAGACGTGGTTACCGCGCTCGATGAGGCTCGCGAGCAACTGACGTCTCCCGCCAACCAAGAGCAGTTGCGACTCGGGACAGACCGCTAGTCTAAGCCCGCATTTCCCAGATGAGTTCCCGATCTTCGGTATGCGATTTGCGCTACACCCTTGAAAAACAGGGGTATTCTGCCAATTCGTGCCATGCTGACGGGGGAACCCAATGGGTGACTGCCAAAAGGGCGATTTACGGGTCGGTTTCGACCGCCGGTTGAAGCTGAAATTCCTCGGTAGTCAGGTCACCACGGATGCCGGGTTGCTCGCCTACCGCGAACTCGATGAGGCGCTCGGGCTGACTGCGCTGAGCGTAGAACGTCTGCAAGATTCTCGCCTGGGTCAGAACCAGCAGCACGGTCTGTTGCCATTGCTACGTCAATCCGTCTACAGCCGCTTGGCTGGATACGAAGATGTCAACGACGCGGAGCGGTTGTGCGTCGACCCTGCGATGCGCCACGTTGTCGGTGGGCGAGCGGCGCTGACTGGCAAACATGCGGCTTCCGCCAGCGAGGTTGGTCGATTCGAGACCGAGACGCTCAGCGCTAAGAGCAATCTCACGGCGTTGATGAAGCTCTCCGGCCGCTGGATCGACACGGTCCACCAGCGGAAGCCGCTGAAACAACTGATCCTCGACCTGGACAGTTCGGTCAGCGAGACCTACGGTCGGCAACAGGGCACGGCTTACAACGGGCACTTTGAATGCACCTGCTACCATCCGCTATTTCTGTTCAACCAGTTCGGCGACTTGGAAAGCGTCATGCTGCGGCGCGGCAACAACGCCAGCGCTAAGTTCTGGCGACGGGTGTTGCTGCCGGTGATCGAGCGCTATCGCCACTGGGGTATTCCGAAGTTCTTTCGTGGTGACGCCGCGTTTGCCGTCCCCGAGTTGTATCGCTTCCTGGAGGCGGAGCAGTTTTCGTATGCGATCCGTCTGAAGGCGAACGCCGTGCTGGAACGGGAAATCGCGCACCTGCGCACCCGTCCGGTCGGACGGCCTTCCCACAATCCCAAGGTTTTCTATCACAGCTTCCAGTACCAAGCCGGCTCCTGGAATGAACCACGCCGCGTGGTGGCCAAGATCGAGTGGCACGCGGGCGAGTTGTTCCCGCGCGTCGGTTTCAT
>Ga0163144_10015746_pt1 | contig 15565 bp, 7 predicted proteins | sample OliLak19BULKMAT1_FD_123175 | JGI IMG/M metagenome (GOLD analysis project Ga0163144, IMG submission 123175) | Freshwater microbial mat bacterial communities from Lake Vanda, McMurdo Dry Valleys, Antarctica - Oligotrophic Lake LV.19.BULKMAT1 | ecosystem: Environmental > Aquatic > Freshwater > Lake...
AGAACCTGGCCTGCGAAATGACTCCTTCGAAATTCGAATTGAGCGCGCTGCCATCCGGCGCCACGCCCTGCCCGATGGAGAACGGCGTGGTCACAGCCGATACCGGAACTGGGGCTCCGGTGGTCTGGCCGCGCAGCACGCCGTCGATGTATATCCGAATGGAACATCCATCGAAGACGCCGGCGACGTGAGTCCATGTCCCCACGACAAAGTTCAGGGAACCGAACACCGAACGAGCGCTTGCCGTCGTGCCATTCGACGTTGTGACCGAGAAACGGCTGCCTGAAGCCGAGAGGCCGAAGTGCGTGAAGGGATTCCCGTTGACGCTCTTGCCCATGATGAGTGCGTTTTGATTGGCGGAAAAAGGCAGGATCCAGGCCTCGAGGGTAAATGGTCCGGCGGGATCGAACGCCGCAACTTTGGGGGCAATCAATGGCACGGCACTGGTCGCGAGGCCGACGCGGGGAGCTTCGGCGTAGTTGGTAATTCTCGAAACCACCGGGATGGCGGACACGGCCTGTTGGATCGCGCTGCGCGTCGATGGCCGCATCTGACCTGCGGCCATGAGCAGATTCAACCGCTCAACGAGCAGTTCCGGCGAAGCGCTCAAGCCGATCAGGCTCGAAAAATTGTTCACCAAATACGGCGACGGCGTGGGCGCAGTTTCGATGAACGGAGGAACCTTGGAGACCAGGCTCGCCAAAAAATTGGGGACCTTGATCGCGAACGAGGCGTCCGTGATTTGCATTTCCGGCGCCACCAAGCCGGCGGACGAGAGGATTCCCGGCAACGTGTAAGTCGGAGAGAAGAAATTGAAAACGGAAGGTGACTGCAGGACGTTCTGGCCGAGCTTGTCCTGAATGCCGAAGAGCCACTGGCTTCTCGGGTGATACCGGTCTCCTCGCGGATCGCCCCAGTAGCTGTCCCAGAAGCCACCGCGGGGTGACTTGGTCTGCATCATCCGCCAAAGCGCTGCCATACGGATGAGCGGCTCCTTGATCTTGCCGTAGCCTTTGTTGGTCGCGACCTCCGGCGAGCGCGCCTCGTAGTCCAGCAGAATCGCGCGGACGACCGCCCCGAGATCGCCGCGAACCCCGCTGCCGTTGTTCGCGAACACTTGCGCCACGCGATAAACATAACCGGGACTCGGGTTGCTGGAATTTCGCGCGAGGCGAAGTCGACGGGGAAGTTCAGGAAATTGTCGCTTTGATTCTGGTAGGCCCAACCGGTGAAGACTTTCGCCGTTTCGGTGATCGTGTCGTTGTCGTAGGTCGGAATTGGCTTCCCGTCGCGATCAACCAGCAACGTGCCGTCGGGCTGCAATTGCACGAGACCAATGGTGAAAAGCTGCTGCACTTCACGGGCATAATTTTCATCCGGGCTGGTCCCTTTGATCGGATCTGCTTTCCGGTTTCGCATGAACGTGAGATTCCACGCCATGACTGGGCTCAACGAAACGAACTCCAGCAGATCACGGTAGTTTCCGAAGGCGCGCTGCACGAGATTGTCGTAGAAAAAGTTGATCTCCTCGGGAAGGGGCGTGCCGTTGGGGTCCGTTACGGCAAAAATTTCGGAGAGTGCAAAGCCCGCGCGCTGCCGCAGTTGGTCCGGCGCTTCGACGGCGAGCGTCCACCACGAGTTGTTCTTGTTCACGTTGGTGACGATCGCTTGAGGGCCGCCCATTTTGGCGATTTCTGGAGTGGGATAGAGCGCGATTTCATCGCGGATTACTTTGCGAAAGGAAGTCGCGGGTATCGCCAGTTGGGCGTGAATCCAGCTGTCCATACCGAGTCGCTTGACCTCCGCGATGCTCTCGTCGGTCGGGCCGAACGTCGCCTGAATCAGCAGGCGCGCGGCGTCGACCTCCGCGGGAGTGGAGAGCAGCCCAGCAGGCAGCGCGGGCGGTGCGGCGGGTGCGGTGAACGTTTGCGAGCCGGTGGCAGCGCGGAAGCTGGCGCGCACTTCGCCGGCGGGGAATTTCGCGGTGTCGAGTGCGATGAAGATGTTGCCGGCGTTGAGGGCCGTGATCAGGTCGTTGGTCGTGAAGGTGCCGGCAGGTTGGAAAAACCACGTTGCGTCGGTCACCTGCGTGAGCGGCAGGTTGAGGACGAAGTTGGAGGTGCCGGCACCGATCACGAGGTGCGATGCGGTGAGCGGCGAACTGAGATTGCTGAACGAGATGTTCAGCGTGGCGGAGCTGTCGGCGTCGATGCGGAGCGAAGCATAGCCCGAGACGAGGGAGCCGGTCGCCGTCGTTTCCGGGCGAAGGTAGGCGAGATAGAGTGCGGAGCTCGGTTTTGCGCCGGTCTGGTTCGACTGCACGGTGACGGTGGCCGCGGCGCTGGTGATCGAGCCGCCGGGGTTGGTCACGGTCACGGAATACGTGCCGGCGCTGGCCGCCTGCACCGGGGTGAGCAGGAGCGTGGCGGACCTCGCCGCGGCGAGCGATGCCCCGTCCTTGAACCACTGATACGCAAGCTCGGGTCCGGCCGCCACGACTGCGAGCGAGCCGGCGGCGCCGGCGGTCAGCGTCAGCGACTGCGGCTGGGCGGAAATGATCGGAGGCGCGGCGAGATCGTAGATTTCCACGAGCGCGGTGCCCGTGGTGTTGCCCACGCCGCTCACCTGCAGGGTGTAGCTGCCCGCGGCGAGCTCGATGAGCAGCGCGGCGTCGCGGCTGCCCGCGGTGAGCGCAAAGGCGCCGCTTCGGGCAAAGGCCGCGGTGAGCGTGACGGCATCCGCCACGCCGCTGCCCACGGGAATCCCCCAGTTGTCGTTCTCGGCGACTTTCGTCGCGCCGGCATACAGCTCCAGCCGCGGGTCGTTCAGTGTGCCCGACACGCCGAAGCCGGCGAGCGTCGGGCCGATGGCCCGCAGGAGCAGCCGGCGGGTGCCGGTTCCGGACGCAATCGTGAGGCCGGGGATCAGGATGTTGCCACCCGTGCCGACCTGCGCGCGTGTGGAGAGATTGATCAGCCGGGGGTTGCCGCCGCTGAGCTCGTAGACCTCCACCAGCGCGACGCCGCTGGCGCCGCCGACGCCGGTGACTTGCGCGGTGTAGCTGCCGGGGCTGAGCGTAATGACCAGCGCGGCATCTCTCGCGCCAGCGTTCAAGGCGAAGGCCCCGACCGAGGCAAACGTCGGCGCGTCCGCCGGATTGAAGTTGTCGTTCTCGACGATTTTGACGCCGCCGGAATTGTAGAGCTCGAGTTTCGGATCGGTAAGGGTGCCGGTCACACCGAAACCATCCAGCGTCGGCCCCACCGCGCGGATGAGCACGGATTTCGGTGCGCCCGGCCCGATGGTGAAGCCGGTGATCAACGTGTCGGTGCCGCCGGCGGCGGTGCGGACCGAGACATTGGAGAGCCGTGTTTCCTGCATGCGACCCACGCCACTGACGGCCAGCAGGGCGAGCCCCACGCACGCGTGCCGAAGAAATGTGTTCACGGAAGGAAGCGAGGCAGCCACAGTGAATCAGGGATCGAGATCGTAAATCTCGACGATCGCGGTGCCGGTGGTATCGCCCACGCCCGAGGTGACGACGGTGTAGGCGCCGGCCGGCAAGGTGACCACGACGGCGGCGTCCCGGCTCGTATCCGGGATGGAGAACGCTCCCGCCGCGGTGAACGCGGCCTTCAAATCCGCCGTGCCGCCCCAGTCGTTGCTCGTGGCGACCGCGACACTCGAGCCCGACGGAAAAACGGAGAACTGCGGATCGGCGAGCAACCCCGTGACGCCCAGCGGGGCGAGTCCGGGCCCGACCGCGCGGATGAGCAATTTCTTCGGGGCGGAGCCGCGGATCACCAAACCGGGGGTGAGCACGTTTTCACCGGTCCCGACAAAGCCCAGCGTGGAAACGTTGATGACGCGCACGGGCGAGTCGTCGCCATCGCCATCGTAGACCTCGGCCAGCGCCACGCCGCTCGCCGCGGTGCCAGCCGCGGTGATACGCACGCTGTAACCGCCCGAATTGACCGGGAGGTTCACCTGGACGGCGGCGTCCTTCGACGTGGCGCCCAAGGCAAACGCGCCCAGCGAGGCGAATCGGGCGGCGAGCGGAGCAGCCCCGCCCCAGTCGTCGTTGGTCGCCGCAATGGCGCTCGTCTGCTGGTTGACCACATCGAGCTTCACATCGCTGAGTCCATTGACCCCGAACGACGACAGCGTCGGCCCAATCGCGCGCACGACGACCTGTTTGCTGCCGGTGCCGCGCAGCACGAACCCCGGCGTGAGCGCGCCGCCGGGCTGCACGAGGCCGCGCGTGGCGACGTTGACGAGCCGCGAGGGCGGGGCGGCGGGATCGACGGACTGCAGAATCGTGCCGCCGCCGCCGACGAGGACCGTGGTAACGCCATCGGAGGCGGCGCCGGCCAGCGAACTTTGGAAGGCCAAAGTGGGCAGGTAGCTCCACGAACCGCCATCGGTGGAGAACAGCGCGACGCCCGCATTGCCCGCCACGATTAGGCCGCCGTTGGCCGGAGCGATGGCGGTGTAGTTATTTCCGGTGTTCGCCTGAAACGGTGGTTGCGCGCGGCTGGCCCATGTCTGCCCGTTGGTCGAAGCGAGGACGGTGCGGCCGTTGCCGGCCACATACATCGTGTTGGCGAACACACAAAGGGCGTTGAGCGATTGCGTCGTGCCGGAGGTCGCACGCGTCCACGTGGTGCCGTTGGTGGACGTGAGGATGACGCCGCTGGCCCCGGCAGCGATCATCGTGTTTCCGAGGGCGCCCGCGGCGAGCAGGTTGGTCGTCACACCGGAGGTCGCCGCCGTCCACGTGAGTCCATCGGTCGAGGTGATGAGGACGCCGGCGTCGCCGACGGCGACAAAACGGCCATTCGTGAAGACGACGCCGTTCAACGACTGCGTTACACCCGAGGCGGTGCTGCTGCCTGCCCAGGAAACTCCATCGACGGAGGTCGCGATGAAGCCCAAGTCGCCGACCGCGAGATGGCGCCCCGCACCGTAGCCGATGGAAGTGAATCCGGGAGTCCCCTGCGCGGGTAGGTTTTGAATCGTCTGACGGGTCCATTGCGTGCCGTCCGGCGATGAGAAGAGAGTCCAATTGGCGCCGACGGCAAACCATTGCCCGTCGAGCCGGGCCGCGCCGTAAAGTTGGTTCACGATTCGGTCCGAGCCGCGCTGAACCCAAGTCCGCCCGTCCGTCGAAGTGGCAATCTCGCCGCCGTTGCCCACGACGACGGTGACGCCGGCGCCGTGCGCGAGCGCGATCCGGTTGATGCCGCGGTTGAAGGTCGGGTTGACGGCCGTTCGGGTGGTCAGGTTGGTCGTGAAGGTCAGCGGGCCGTTGACGTCGCCGATGATATACTGCGTGCCGTCGTGAGTGACTCCGGCATAGGCGTTGCCGCTCGTGGTCGTGCCGCCCCGCGACGTCCACGTCACACCATCGGGCGAGGAATAGATGCGCGCGAGATTGCCGATGACGACGAACTGATTGGCGAGGAAGGCGACCGTGTTGAAGCTGGCCGGCGGCTGGGTGAGGGGCACCTGGGTCCAGGTGATCGTGTCGGGCGAAATCAGGAGTGAGTTCGCGTCGCCGACTGCCACATACGCTCCGGCGCGGCCGGCTACGCCGCGGAGGGTTTGCGTGACGCCGCTGGTGCGTGCCGTCCACGTGGTGCCATCGGGCGAAGCGAGGAGGGTGCCGTTCTGGCCGCACGCGAGAAACTGATTGCCGGCGTAACTCACCCCCAGAAGAGAGGACGTCGTCGGGGAGGATCGAGCGGTCCAGGTCACCGTATCGGGTGAGGTTAAAATCCTGCCGCCCGTCCCCACGGCCACCCACAGGTTTCCCCCGAAAGCGATTTCAGTTATATCGAAGTTGGGGATCGAGGCGGAGAGGTGCCACGTCGCGCCGTCGGTCGAAGTGAGCACACGCCCGCCCAGGCCGCCGGCGACAAAGCGATTCGCGGCGAAAGTGACGGTGCTCAAGGATCCGCCCTGCGGCGTCGGGTTGCGCCAGACAAACTCCGGCGCCGCCGCGAAGGCGGAGGCCGTGACGAGATTTGCCGCGATCAGCAAGAGGCGCAGGAGTCGGCCGGAGGAGTGCGAGGGAGGGTGCATGAAAAATCGAAGCGCGGGCGGCGTTGAAGATGGGAAGTGAAACACGGACGACAGCCTGCGCCGTCTCACCGCGGTGGCGGGGCGCAGGGCACGCCTCACCTTACGCAATCCCGCGGCATGTCAGATAGAGGCATATGCCTCTAATTCGGAAATTGGTTCGACGCGCGAGCACACTCGCCGCACAGAATCGCCCGATGTCCGCGGCGATGCGAACCTGGCTGGGCCGTTACTGCTCTTTGCTCACCGTGCTCGTTCTGGGCCTCGCGGTGTCGACCTGGCTGGCGGTCAACGCGCACCGCGAAGGCGAGAAGATCGACGAGCGGGGATTTGAGGTCGAGGCGTTCCAGGCCATTGCAGCGCTCGAGATGAACATGGAGCGCTACGAGGAGCGGCTCGCGCGGTTCGCGGATCATTGCGCGCAGTTCGATGAGTTGCCGCTCATGGTGTGGCGTTTTCGGAATCAATCGGTCATGGACTTTGCGAATCAGCTTCCGGCGGTGATGCTGGCCCTGCATTGCCCGAGAATCGGTGCCAGTGACTTTGTCGCCCACTCCGAACGCGCGAAGGTGCTGTGGCCAAACGTCTACACGTTCGATCCGCAGCGAAAAGGCCGCGATTTTGCGCTGCCGGTCTGGCAGCGCTGGAACCGGAACGAAATCGAGCCGATTCCCCTCGGGACGGATCTGGGTGTGGCCGCGGAGCGCTGGCCGTCGCTGGCCGCGGCGATCGGAGTCAGGAATGCCTGGTCCGACTCGCGACCGGCGACGGTGCGCCGCCTCGACGGCACGGTCACGACCGGATTCTGGTTCGCCCTGCCGCTCTACGCGATCGATCAGCCCGGGCCGAGGTCGCAGCGACCGGGCGAGTCGACCCAGCAATTCATGGAGCGCCTGCGGACGCACCGCGTGAGCGTCGCCAAGGGGTTGCTCGTGGCGTTTCTCTCGACGGATCGCCTCATCGATCATTCCTTCAATTCGGCGCCGCGGCCCTCGCGCGTGCATGTGCAGCTCTACAGCGAACGCGCGCCGCGGCCCGAAGCGCTGATGAACCCCGCCTCGACTCCGCCGCCCCATCCGCGCTTCCGCCGCACGATCGTGCTGCCGTGGTATGGGCAGCGGTGGTCGCTGGAGCTGAGGAGCACGCCGCTGTTCGAGGCGGAGTCCGTCGCTCGGGACGCCTGGACGATTGGTCTCGGCGGAGCCGGTTTCACGCTGCTCGCCACCGCACTCATCGGTGTCGCCATCCACGCCCGCAGGCGGCAGGAGCGGCTCACGGCGGAAATTACCGAAGCCCGCAACACGCTCGCGGCCAGCGAGCGCGAGCGCACCACGCTCGGGGACGACCTGCACGACGGCGCCATCCAAAGCCTGTATGCGATTCAGCTCGGCATGACTCGCACCGCGCGCGATGTGGCGGATGCGATGCCCGCGGCGGCGCGAGTGCTCGACGAGACGCGACAGAGGGTCGATATCGTGATCGCCGAGCTGCGCCGGTTTATCCACGCGGCGGCGCGTCACCCGAGTGCGGATACGCCGTCGCTCGAACACGTGCTGGCGTCGGTCGTGCAATCGCTGCGCGCCACGACGCTCGCGGAGCTGGCGCTCGACATCGAGCCGGGCGCCGCGATCCGGCTCACGGCGGCGCAATCCGTCGCGCTGGCGCAGCTCGCGCGCTCGGCCTTGGGCAATGCGCTGCGGCACGCGGAGGCGTCGCAGATTTCGGTGCGCCTGGCCCGGGATGGCGACAGTGTCGTCCTGACCGTGCAGGACAACGGGAAGGGTTTCACGATGGCAGAGCGCGAAGCGGCGGGCGTGGGGATCCGCAGCATGCGGCAGCGGGCGGTCGCGGCGGGCGGCGCCCTGGTGATCGAGTCGGCGCCGGGCCGGGGCACGCGGGTCGAATTGAAGCTGTGCGTCGCCGCCGTGCCCGAACTGGACGAAGCCGGCGCGGAACGCCGCACCGAGTGATGACTGCCCCGCCCGTCATCCGCCTCTTTGTCGTCGACGATCATCCGATGGTGCGGGCGGGCCTGCGCAGCATTACGGAGCTGGCGCCGCACATCCGGATCGTGGGCGAGGCCGGGCGGATCGAGGACGCGAGTGCGGGCATCTTGCAACACCGGCCCGACGTGGTGCTGTTGGATATTCGGGTGCAGGACCGCAGCGGCATCGAGCTGTGCCGGCGCATCAAGGCGCAACTGCCGGCGGTGCGCGTGCTGTTGCTCAGTTCGTTCCTCGACGATCAACTCATCCTTTCCGCGCTCGATGCCGGGGTGGATGGCTATCTTCTGAAAGAAAACGACGCGGGCCGCCTGGTGCAGGCGATCGAGGCCGTGTGCTCGGGGGAAGCGGTGTTCGACGATGCGGTTCGACAGCGCATGACGGCCAGCCGGGAAGGCCGGCCGGCTTTCGATGCGCTCACGCCTCAAGAATACCGTCTGCTCGCGGAAGTGGCGAAGGGCAAGACCGACAAGGAAGTGGCGGCGGAGCTGGGCCTGAGCCCCAAGACCGCGCGCAATTATCTCGATCGTATTTTCTCGAAACTCGGCGTGCATACGCGCACGGAGGCGGCGACGGTTTTCCTCATGGCGGGCCGTCGCACGTGGGACAGCACGCCGGTCCCGCCACCATGAAAATCGACGGCGATTTCTGCGCCCAATGAAGCCGCCGGTTCGACTCCTGCTGTGTTCGCTGTTCGCAGCGACGGTGGCCGGTCAATCCGTTCCTGCCCCTCGTGCATCGTCGGCCAGCACCACCCAGGCGGTCGTGGTCCTGTCGCCCTTCGAAGTGAATGCGGCGGATGAGCAAGGTTACGCCGCCTCCACGGCGCTCGCTGGCACGCGCACCAACGAGAAGCTCGCCAATCTCCCCAACTCGATCTCGGTCATCACCGCCGACCTCATGAGCGATCTGGCGCTGAATGATATTTTTGGCGCGGTGGAATTCGCGATTGGCGCGGAGAATCTCTACAACGACACCGGCACGGTCGGCGCGCCGGTGGGGGCGCGCTCCGGCAACCAGATCAGTTTCCGCGGCATCCCGTCGCTGCGACAACTGCGCGACGGCTTCCCGTGGTTTCTGCCGCAGGACAGCTACAACACCGAGCGGATCGAGTTCGCGCGCGGCCCGGGCGGGCTCGCTTACGGCGACGTCGATCCGGCGGGACTCATCAATGTCGCGACCAAGCGCGCCAATTTCCGCCGGCGCGCCGGCGCCACCGTGCGCTACGACAGCTTCGGCACGCAGCGCTACTCGATCGACCTCAACCAGCCGGTGCGGCCGCGCCTCGCCGTGCGATTCAACGCGCTCCACTCCGAAGTGGAACAGTTCCGGCAGCGGGCGAATCGGGACTGGCGCGGCCAGGCCGTCGCGCTGCGCTGGGAGCCGTTCAAGGACGGCCGCACGCGACTCGATGTGAATTACGAGGGCGGACACACGCGCAACAACCAGAGCACGCTGCACCTCAACGACGGGATCAAGGCCTACGTCCGCGGCAGCGGCACGAACGCTCCCGACGCCGATCCGATCGCGCCCGGCGTGCAGGTCAACGGCGTCGGCATGCGCCGCATCGCCGCGCCCGGCAACGCGACCGTCTGGCTCGATGCGGGCGGCGTGCTCTACAACATGCAGTCGACCGCCACGACGACGTTTCGCAATTCGGTCGTCGTCACGGGCGCCACCGTCGCCACGGGCGCCGATCCGCAGAATCCCGTGCGTCATCCGCTCACAACGATTCCGTTCAGCTTCATGCCCGAAGGCGAGGACTGGGCCGGATCCGACAATCGCCACGACACGGATTTCCACGCCTATAACGTCGAGCTCTCGCACTCGATCGGCCGGCACGTGCGGCTGCTGCTCGCGCACAACGGGCAGGTCGACGCCACCACGCGCGTGCAAACCTACTCGGGCGCGAGCGCGTTCGGGATGAACTCGCGCGCCGTTTTCATCGACGTCAATCGCGTGCTCCCGCATCCCACGGTGCGCGGTGCGACGACGCCCAATCCGCGTTTCGAGGAACTGTTCCTCGCCTACGCGCCGACCTATACGACCGACGGCAACCGCGCGATGGGCTGGCGCACGGCCGCGGTCTACGATTCAGCGTTGCCGTGGTGGAACTCCGCGCTGCGCGCGGTCCTCGCCGGCAATTACCGCCGTGAGCGAAACTACCAGGACACCTACGCCTACGCCCTTGCGCGCGAGGAGATCGCGCGCCGCGGGCTCACCGGTGGCGCCGCGACGTATCCCAACAACGTCGTGCATCCGATCCACTATCTGGCCGACGGCAACAGCGACGAGGCGTTGCGCCTGCGCGTCGAGCCGGGGCTCACCACGTTTTACCGCAGCGGCTCCGGCCAGACGCGTTTCGATCAGACGCTGGGCTCCGGCAGTTTCACCACATTGGGTTCATTCTTCGCGGGCCGGCTGCACACCAGCACGGGCCTGAGCCGCGATTATTTTCGGCAGAACCGCAGCCGCGCCCCAATCACGCTGGCCGCCACGGGTGAAACGCAGCTCGTCGATCTCCAGAACCGCCCGATCGCCCATCCGTCGGGCTTCAACATCCCCTACGAACCGTTCCACCGCGCCTACTCGACGAACCAAACCTACGGCGGCGTGTTGCGCGTGCGGCCGTGGCTCGCGGTGAAGGGTGGCTATTTCGAATCGTCGCTGTTCACCGACAGCGTGGGCTTCGGGCTCAGCGGACGTCCGCGCCTCCCGCGCACGGGCGAGGGCACCGATTTCAGCCTCCGTTGCGCTCTCCTCGGGGGCCGGGTCAACGCCACGCTCACGCATTTCGAGACCCGCTCGGAAAACTACACCATCACGCTCTCCACGGGCGTCCAGAACGAGCTCAACGCTCTGCTGCCGGCCGACCGCCGTATCCTGGGCGCCAACGATTATGTGGACGCGCTCTCGAAGGGTTGGGAGCTCGAGCTGCAAACCAACCTGTCGCGGCAGTGGACGCTCCGCGCCACGTATTCGCTGAACCGCGTCAGGTATGATCGCCCGTTCCCTTTGCTGGCGCCCTATCTGGAAGCGGCTCGCAGCGTGGCGCAGGCGCGCGGTTTCGACGCGGACGACGCCACGCGAATCACGCAGCAGTTCATGTCCGACACCATCGAGGGCTCTTACGGTTCCGTGCGGCGGCAATCGGCCAATCTCGCGACGCGTTACAGTTTCACCGAGGGCAAACTGAAGGGCTTTGCGGCCGGTGTCTCCGCCCGCTATGTGCTGGGCAAAGCCCGCGCTGCGCTCTCCTCGGGCGGCGTGGTCGTGCTGCCCGCCACGCGCACGGACGATTACGTGCTGGTGAATCCATTCGTGAGCTACCGGCGGCGAATCGGAAAATTCAATACGACGCTCCAGCTCAACGTGAACAACGTCACGGGCGTCCACTCCGATCAGGGCAACAGCCACACGTGGCCGCGCTATACCGAGCCGCGGCAATACGTCACGACGATCACCACGGAATTCTGAGGGCCTACACGCGCGAGCCAGACGGCGATCGCTGCGATGCGCGCGAGGGTGCAATCTGCAAGTGACGTCAGTGCCCCCGGCCACCGCCGCACCGTCCGGCCGTGACGGTTTGTCACTTATTAAGTGACAAACGAGCCCGCCCCCGCTGGGACAGCGCGATCGGTTTGTCACGTATTACGTGACAAACCTGCGGGGTGGGTCGGCCGCACCGACGTGGCCTTGGTTGGGCAAGTGACTTCACTTTCATTTGCACCCTCGGAGCACCGGGATTCACCTTCCGCATCGACAAGCGCCGCGTTGTCGCGCACACCGCCGCGCAGGCCCCGCGCCCTTCACGCGCCTTACCCCATGCCGCCCGATTCCGAACACGCCCCCTGGTTTGCCGCGCACGTGCAGCCGCACGAGGCGATGCTCCGCGCCTGGCTGGCGAATCGCTTCGGCGCGCGCGTCCCGATCGACGACCTTGTGCAGGATGCCTTCGTGCGCGTGTTGCGTGCGCATGCCGCCGGCGAGCTGCAGGCACCGAAGGCGTTTCTATTCGCGACGGCGCGGAACCTCGGCCTCGACTATCTCCGCCGGCACCACGTCGCGCGCACGGGCTCCTTAGTGGAAACCGACCTCTCAAACGTCTTGGATGACGCCAGCGACGTCCCCGAGATCGTCGCCCGCAACCAGGAACTCGCCCTCTTGACCGAAGCCATCCAAACGCTCCCCGACCGCTGCCGCCAGGTTTTCACCCTGCGGACGGTCTACGGCATGACGCAGCGCGAGATCGGCGAGAAGCTCGGCATCTCCGATCGCACGGTCGCCGCCCAGCTCGCGATCGGCACCGCAAAGTGCACCGCGTTCATGCTGCGCCGCACCGAGGCCCGGAGGCCGTCGCGATGAAACGCCCCGAACCCGATTCGCCGGAGGCGGAGGCGCGCTCGGCGGCTGCCGCCGAGTGGCTGGTGAAACGCGATCGCGCGCTCGGCGCGAGCGAGCAGGACGAATTCCTCCAGTGGCTCGCGTCCGACCCGCGGCACGGCGAGTGGTTCGCACTGCACCGGCATCTGGTCGGCGATTTCAACTGCCTCGCGCAGTGGCGCCCCGAGCACAGCGACGAGCCGAATCCCGACCTGCTCGCGCGCCCGCCGCGCCGGGTGCGCTGGCTCGTGCCGGTCGCGCTCGCCGTGGCGGCGAGCGTCGCCGTGAGCGTGACCCTCTGGCGTCCGTGGGAAACGCGCGCCACGCCCGATGCGGCGGTTTCCGCCGCCGTCGCCGCGGCGGGCGGTTACGAGCGGCGCATTCTCGAGGATGGCTCGACCGTGGAGCTGAATCGCGGTGCAGTGGTCGCGGTGAAGTTCACGCCGGGCGAGCGGCACATCACGCTCTCGCGGGGCGAGGCGTTGTTCACCGTCGCGCCCGATCCCGCCCGGCCTTTCATCGTTCACGCCGGCGGCGTCGACGTGCGCGCGGTCGGCACGGCGTTCAACGTGCGGCTCGATTCCGCCGCCGTCGAAGTGCTGGTGACGTATGGACGCGTGGCGGTGGGGCAGCCGCCCGCAACGCCGACGGCTTTCACTTCGCTCGCGGCGACACCGGCCGCGACCCGCACGTCGCCCGAAGTGGTCGCCGGTCAGCGCGCCACGATTTCGCGAAAAGATCCCGCTGCACCCAAGGTCGAGGCCGTCACCGCCGAAGAAGCGGCGCGGGCGCTCGCGTGGCAGGTGCAGCTCCTCGACTTCGCCGCGGTGCCGCTGGAGCGCGCCATCGCCGAGTTCAACCGCCGCAACCGCGTGCAGTTCCGCCTCGCCGACGATCGCCTCGCGCAACTGCCCATCGTGGCCTCCATCCGCTCGGACAACGTCGAGGGCTTCGCGAAATTCCTGGAGCGCGCGCCAGACGTGGAGGTTGAGCGGCGCGACGGCGAAATCGTTTTGCGGCGGAAGCCATGAGCGCTGCGCCTGGCCGCCCGCGATGCATCGCGGCGGGAAAGAAAAACGCGCGTTCGCGAAGAATCTCTTAGTGAAACCCTCCGCCTGACCCGTCTTGGGGCCGACTTGCCCCCGCCAACCCCATGTCCCGCTGCCGCCCGCGACGGCTGCCCGGCAGCCTCCGCGTCTCGCTCTTCCTGCTCTGGTTCGTTTCCGCCCGCGTGCTTTCCGCGGCGGAGCCGGGCGTCGAGCCGGTGCGCTCCTTCGACGTGCCCGCGGGCGAAGCGGTGGACACGCTCAAGCTCGCCGCGCGCCAGGGCGGCCTCGAGATCGTGTTCTTCGCCGAGACGGTGCGCGGCGTGCGCACCGCGGCGTTGCGCGGAGAGTTCCGCCCGCGCGATGCGCTCGGCCGTCTCGTCGCCGGCACGGGCCTGGTCGTCAGTGCCGACGACACGAACGGCACGTTCACCATTCAGCGGTCCGCGCCGCCTGCGTCCTCCCGCGCGCCGCTTCCGAATCCCACCTCAGCCACCCCGTCGTCCCCTTCGCCACCCATGAAACCCAAGAACCCCCTCGCCGTCCTCGGTGCCTGGCTCGCTCTCGCCATATCCTCCGGCCACCCCGCCGCAGCTGCGGATGGCGCCGCGTCCATCACCGGCCGCGTCCAAAATGTCGTCACCGGCAAGTATCTCAACAACGCCAGAGTCGTGGTCCGCGGCACCGATCTGGTCGCGTTCACCGACCAGAGCGGCACCTACCGGCTGCACCAGGTTCCGGCCGGCAAAGTCATGCTCGACGTGTTCTATACCGGACTCGACGGCCAATCGGTCCCCATGGAAATTGCGAACGGGCAGGACTTGTCGAAAGATTTCGATCTTACCAGTGCCACCCGCTACGGCGAGGCCGGCGCCGTAAAACTCGATGCGTTTACCGTGTCCACTTCACGCGAAACCGACGGGCAGGCTATCGCGGTCAACGAGCAGCGCTTCGCGGGAAACCTGAAGAACGTCGTCGCCGCCGATCTGATGGGCGACGTCATGGACGGAAACGTCGGCGAGTTCCTCAAATTTCTCCCGGGCATCACCGCCGATTACGACAACGAGGACGGCTCCACCATCGCCTATATCTCCGTGCGCGGCTTCTCCAGCGCGATGACCGCCATCATGACCGACGGCGCGCAGATGGCCAGCACCTCGGGCTCCTTCGGCGACTCGCGGCAGTTTTCGTTCAACAGCACCTCGATCAACAACATCTCCCGCGTCGAGGTGACCAAAGTCCCCACGCCGTCCAATCCTGCCGATTCGCTCGCCGGTTCGGTGAACATGATCAGCAAGAGCGCGTTCGAGCGGAAGAACGCCGAGTTTCGCTACAGTCTCAACCTCACCGGCAACGACGAGAACCTTGTCCTCACCCGGCAGGCGCACACCACCGACGAGAAGATCTACAAGATTTTGCCGGGCGCGAATTTCGACTATACGCTTCCGATCACCCCGCGCCTCGGCCTCGTGCTCACGGGCCTGACCTCGCGCCGCTACTCGAAGCAGCACCGATCCACGACCACCTACAGCAACGGCGGCACCGCCACGGGCGCTTCCATCGCACAGCCTTACCTGGCAAACTACCAGATGTTCAATTCGCCCCGCGTGATCTCGCGTGACTCGCTCGGCCTGAAGGTCGACTGGCGCGTCACCCGCCACGGCGTGCTCTCCGCCGGCGCGCAGTGGAGCCATTACGAATCCGAGCGCTACGCGACCCAGTTCACGATCAACGCGGGCACCACCGGCACCTCGACGGTGGCCGGCGGCGTGCCGCTCACCGTCGGCCCCGATTTCGTCAACGGCGCCACCGGCCGCGGCAGCGTGACGATGGGCGGCGCCGCCTCGGTGCATCCCGATCTCACCACGCGCGGCGGCAACATCCGCTACCGTCACGACGACGGCCGCTGGCGCGCGCAGGCGAGCTTCGATTACTCGCTCTCCACCGGCGGCTTACTCGGCACCGAGGCGGGAAATTTCCGCCAGTTCGGCATCACGTCGCGCGTGCCGCTGCGCGTGAACTTCCGCGGCGCCGACGCCGTGCGCCCCACCG
>Ga0163144_10015747_pt1 | contig 15562 bp, 13 predicted proteins | sample OliLak19BULKMAT1_FD_123175 | JGI IMG/M metagenome (GOLD analysis project Ga0163144, IMG submission 123175) | Freshwater microbial mat bacterial communities from Lake Vanda, McMurdo Dry Valleys, Antarctica - Oligotrophic Lake LV.19.BULKMAT1 | ecosystem: Environmental > Aquatic > Freshwater >...
GCGAGGCGGAAGCCGCCCTTGGCGCCGTGCGCGGACTCCACGATGCCCGCGCGCGCGAGCTGCGCGAGCAGGCGGCGGATCACGACGGGGTTCGTGGCGATCGACCCCGCGATCGCGCGCGAGGTGTGGCGCTCCTCGGCATGGCAGGCTATGACCGTGAGGGCGTGGACCGCGACCGCGAAACGGGAGTTTGCCGCCATAAGAAACAATTATAGTTACATATAGACCGTTTGTCAAGCTTTGCTATTATCGCGCATGGCTCGATACCGTTATCTTCTGGGCGATTCTCGCGGCGAAGCCGCGCGGCTTCGCTTCCAAGCGAAGCTCTGGGATCCCGTGTCGCTCGCGCTGTTCGACCGGCTTAAGATCCGCCCGGGCATGAAGGTGCTCGAGATCGGCCCCGGCCAGGGATCGCTGCATCTCGAGCTGCGCCGGCGCGTGAAGGGCCCCATCGACGCGGTCGAGCGTTCGGCGCCGTTCGCCGCGCGCCTGAGAAAGCTCTGCGCTCGCGACCGGCGCGGCGAGGGCACGATCTGGGAGACGGACCTCATCGACGCGCCTCTGCCGAAGGGACGCTACGACCTCATCTTCGCGCGCTGGGTCTTTTTATTCTTGCCCGAGCCGGAGAAGCACCTGCGCAAGCTCGCGCGCGCGCTGAAGCCGGGCGGGCGGATCGCGATCCAGGACTACCACCGCGAGTCGATGGCGCTCTACCCTTCTCCGCCCGACTGGCCGGCGCTGATGGCCGCGGATCAGGCGTTCTTCAAGACGCAGGGAGGCGACGCGAGCATCGGCGGGCGGCTGCCTTCGCTGTACAAGCGGGCCGGGCTGGTACCCGAATCGGCGAACGCCGTCTTGAAGACCGGCTTTCCGGGATCCGCGACCTGGATCTGGGCGTCGTGGTACTTCCTCGACGTGATGCCCAGGCTCGGGAAGATCAAGCCGTTCACGCCCGCGGCCGCGCGCCGGACCTCGGCCGCGTGGCGCGCCGCGGCGCGGCGCCCCGAGAGCCTGTTCGTCGCGCCCGCGGTCATCGACGCCGTCGCGCGCAAGCCCGGATGATCGACAGCTGGATCGCGGTCTCGGCCGCGTACCTGGGCTCGAAGAAGGCGAAGGAGAGCCTCGCGCTCGACCCTTACTATCCGAAGTGGGACTCGCCGTGGTGGCACATGACCCTGCTCTGGGAGCTCGGCCGCGCGGACGCGATCCCGAAGGAGGCCGCCGAGGCCATGCTCGCCGCGATCGAGGCGAAGTATCCCCGATATTTCCCGAACCCGCGCGAGCCCCTGCCCGCGGGCAAGGATCCCTATCGCGACAGTCTCTGCCACTGCGGCCTCGGCAACATCTACCAGACCCTGGCCGCCTGCGGCCTCGACCTCGACGCCCGCGCGCCGTGGATGCGCGCCTGGTTCCTGCATTACCAGCTTCCCGACGGCGGGCTCAACTGCTCCGAAGCGGCGTACGAGACAGGCGGCGCGTCTTCCATCCAGTCCACGCTGCCGGCCCTCGAGGCGGTCCTCGGCGCGGGACGGCCGCTCACGCCCATCGAGGAGCATTTCGTCGATCGGGGCGCCGAGTACCTGATGGAGCGGCGCCTCGCGTTCCGGCTGCGCGACGGGCAGTTGATGGATCATAAATTCCTGGAAATAGGATTCCCCAGATTCTACGACTACGACATCCTTCGCGGCCTCGCGTTCATCGCCGACTGGTCCAGATTACGCCGCTGCCGCGTCCAGCGTCGATCCGTGGGCTGGGCGATGGAAGCGCTGGATGAACGGTTTCCGGACGCGCGCATAAAAATCGAGAAGCCGGGCCTCTTCGCGACGGAAAATACGCTCGCGATCGACAAAAACGGGAACTGGAGCCGGGCATCTACATCCTCTTTCCCGTTATACGATTCCGTTAGAAAAGAGGGATTAATCTCCGAGGTGTTGTCGCGTTCCTGGTCTGAAACGCGCAAGGTGCTGGAGTCGCGATTAGAAGGCTAGGTCCTACGTTCCGAATAGCGGACCGTCCGACCCTGGGAATGGAAGGGTGGTTGGGGTACCCTATAAAGGATGAGAAAGGTGTTGTCGATAACTCTCGCGTTGTGCTGTCTAACGGTCTCTTTGCCGTTGGAAGCCTTCGCTCAAACGCGCGTCGTGCTCACGCCGAATTCTCCATCCATTGCCGTGCCAAGATTCGTCCCATCACTCCCGAATCTTGGAAGTTCGTTCGCCAACACGCTGCTATCGCCGTCGTTGAGTTTGAGCGGATCGTTACCGGCGCCGTCGATCAATCCCCCATCCGTTGCCGTTGCCGCCGCCGTTTCCGTATCCGTTCAGCCGGCGATAAGCAAAGCTCTCTACCCGCAGCCGCCGGCTGCTATAAAGGCAAAGCCCGTCCTGTCAACGTTAGCCGCCCGCCTGTCCGCGGCCTCCGCCCCCGACCAACCTCCATCCGCGTCGAAATCCGTCTCCGACGAAGTGTTCTCCGGCGAGACCCCTCGGCCTGCATCAGACTCCGAAGTGCCAGGCCGTCTCTCCGCGCCGTCGCCGCCGCTCTCGCCGTCGGCCCCTCCCGCCGTTTCATCAAGCAAGCTCCCTCTCATCGCCCGCTGGAAGTCCTCGATGCCTAACGGCTCCGGCCCCCTCGTCATCGCCGCCTTCGCCTGGAACTTCCTCACGATCGCCGCTTACTCGATCATCGGCCCCGCGCGCGGCGCCATCTTGATGACGAAGTTCGGACCGGAGACGATCCCCTGGGTCTACATGGCCAGCGCCGCGCTGACCGGCGCCGTGGTCTTCATTTACAGCCGCTTCTCGGGCGCGCCCCGCAAGTACCTCATCGGCGGCTCGTTGACGATGCTCGCCGCGACGCTGGTCGCCGGCGCCGCCGCCGTCTCGGTCGCGGCGGTTCCCTCCGTCGCCTTCGGCTACTACCTCTGGACCGACGTCTTCGGGATCATGTCCGCGACGCTGTTCTGGACGTACGCGAACGACGTGTTCACGCGCGACGAGTCCAAGCGGGTGTTCGGCCTGATCGCGGCCGGCGCGCCGCTCGGTTCGATCGCGGGCGCGCTGCTGATGAAGCTGGTCGTCGGCTCGATGGGACCGATCCCGATGCTGATGGCGGCCGCCGGGATCTTCTCGGCCGTCATCCCGATATTCCTGTTCATGGAGCGCCGCGCGAAGGGCCGCGGCGCCGCGCCCGCCGCCAAGGCCGAGCCGGAGGCCGCGGGCTCCGAGAAAGGACTCCTCAAGACGATCCTCGGCTCGCCATTCCTGATCTTCCTGACGGTCGTCGTCGCGCTCGAGCGCCTCGTGCCCGACATCACGAACTATCTCTACAGCGTCACCGCGTCGGCCGCGTTCGCGGGCGATCCGAAGGGCATGGCCCAGATGTTCGCGGACGTGAACTTCTACACGAGCCTCGCCTCGTTCACCGCGAGCAGCCTGCTCGTGGGCTTGACCCTGCGCAAGATCGGCACGGGCGGGAGCCTGATGACGGCGGGGCTCGTGAACCTCGCCTTGTTCGCGGTCTTTCCGTTCATGCCGACGCTCGGCGTGGCCGCGCTCTTCTTCGGGCTCGACGGCGTGACGCGCTACACCTGGTTCAAGACCGCGAAGGAGTCCACGTACGCGGCGACCGACCGCGACACGATCTATCGCGTGAAGGCGTTCGTCGAGATGTTCGTCTACCGCTTCGCGCGCGGCCTCGCCGGCCTGCTGCTGCTCGGCGTCGCGTGGCTCAAGGGCGGCGCCGAGGGCGCCGCGCTTCTGGGCGTCCCGCTCGCGCTTCTCTGGCTCTACGCCTCATGGCGCCTGGGCCGCGAGCACAAGAAGCTGGAAGCCGCGAAGCGCTAGGCCGGGACGGCGCCGCGGAACATGAAGTAGACCGCGCCGAGCAGGCAGAGCCCCGCCCAAAGATAGTCGAGCCGCAGGGTGTCTTTCATGTACAGGACCGCGAACGGCACGAATACGCTGAGGCTGATGACCTCCTGCAGGATCTTCAGCTGCGCGAGGCTCAGCTGCGAGTAGCCGATCCGGTTCGCGGTCTTCAGGATCACGGGCATGGGCGCATTATACCGAAACGGCCCGCGGGCTAATGCGCGGAAGCGTTCAGCGCGCGCTTGACGCACGCCTGGAGGCCGGACAGCGTGAACGGCTTGTCCAGGCAGTCGTACGCCCCCAGCTTGAGCCCCATCGCCCGATTCGCGGCCGTGAGCCGGCCGCTCATCAGCACGACGGGGACCTGGCTCTCGCTGCGGATGATGCGCAGGAGCTCGAGGCCGCCCATGCCGGGCAGCGTCAGGTCGAGGAGGATCAGATCAAGCCGCGCCTTGCGCCAAGTCTTGAAGGCGGCGTCCGCCGACGGCGCGATCCAAACCCGGTGGCCTTGCTTGGCGAGCGCGGTCCGGATGATCGCGGCGAGTTCCAGCTCATCCTCGATGACGAGAATCTTGTGTTCGATATATAATTATAATACTTACAAGGGGGGCGGGCAAGACCCTGCGCTAAAAGTCACACGCCCGCTGTGTCCAGGACCTCGCGGGCGGTCTAGAATGCGGCATGAACTTGAGGTTCGCCGTTTTCGTCGCCGCTCTCGGGCTGATTTCGGGAGCCTGCGCCCTGCTGGGCGGGGGGCGGGGCTTCAAGGATGATTTCTCCGGCTACATTCCAGGGGACTGCGTGCCGGACGGCGGGCGCATCGGCCTCTGGACGGTCGTGTCGACGGGCTTCGGCTGCGTCAAAGCTGCCGGGGAGGGCGAGGAGCGCTGGATGCATTCGAGCACGAGCCGCAGCAGGCTGCCGTCGGAGACGCACGCCTCGCTGCTCACGGGCCCGAGCGTGTCCGGGCCGTTCACGCTGTCGGCGAAGGTCATGACCGTCGAGCAGAACCGGAGCGACGCCGCGCCCAACGACTGGGAGACCGCCTGGCTTCTCTGGAACTACACCGATCGCGATCATTTCTACTACTTCATCGCGAAGCCGACCGGGTGGGAGCTGGGCAAGCGCGACCCGGCCTTTCGCGGAGGCCAGCGGTTCCTCATCGAAGGCAAGGAGCCCGTGTTCCCGCTGCGAACCTGGGCGAGGATCACGATCACGCAGTCCGGGCGCCGGATCTTCGTGCGTTCGGGCGGCATGCTCGTGACATCCTTCACGGACGTCCAGCGGCCCTACGAGTCTGGGAGGATCGGGCTTTACGGCGAGGACTGCTTCGCGCGCTTCGACGACGTTTCGGTGGCGCTAGGCGAAGAGCAGCTTGATGCCGGCGATCGACAGGACGACGGCAAGCAGGCGCTTGATCGCGGCGTGCGGCAGCCGCGAGCTGCCGAGATAGGAGCCCGCTAGCCCGCCGGCGACGGCGGCCGCGGCCAGGCTCCAGGCGACGCCCGGGAACGCGCGCGCGCTGAGGAGGAACCCCGCTAAGCCGGACGCCGAGTTCACGAGTATGAACGCGGCCGACACCGCGGCGATCGTCTTCGTTCGATCCCAGCCGAGGAAGATCCCGAGCGGGGTGAGGAAGATGCCGCCGCCGGTCCCGGTCAGGCCGGAGAGAAAGCCCAGAACGCCGCCGGCGCCGAGCGCCGCCGGGAGGGCGGGAGGCTTCGGCGAAGGCTCTTCAGGCGGATCGAACAAAAAGCGGGCGGCCGAAGCCAGCAGGATGATCCCCACCGCGATCTTGAAGCCGCGCGTCGGGAGGTTGAGCCAGCCGCCGATGAACGCGCACGGCACGGAGGCGAGCGCCAGCGGCCAAAACAGCTTCCAGGAGAAATGCCCCGCACGCCGGAACTGCCAGGTCGCGATCGACGCGACGACGATGTTGAGCGCGAGCGCCGTGGGCTTGACGACGCCGGGAGCCAAGCCCAGCAAGGTCATGATCGCGATGTAGCCGGACGCGCCCGCATGGCCCACGCACGAGTAAAGGAACGCGACCGCGAAGACCCCCGCGACGAGCAAGGGCTAGGCGGGCGAGGACCAGCTGTTGGGGTCGAGCATCTCGCGCACCACGGTCATGAGGATGCCCATATCGAGGGGCTTCACGAGGAAGCGGATCCGCGGCTCGGGGGGGATCTGGCTCGCCCAGCGGACGGCGTCCGTGCCGCTGATGAAGAGCACCGGAAGGAGCCGGGTCTCCTCTTGAGCGCGCAGCTCGGCGATCACCTGGACTCCGTTCATGCGCGGCATCTGATAGTCGACCAGCGCGAGGTCGGGCTTCTCGTCGACCGCCATCCGCGCGGCTTCCGTGGGATCATGGCACACGGCGACCTCATGGCCCTCTCCGCGCAGGTAATCGCGCAGGATAATGGTCACGGATTCCTCATCGTCGACTACCAGAATCTTGGCCACGGTAAAGCATAGGGGTCTCCGGACACCGAGTCAAGTGGGAGTGACCATTTGTCAATCGAAAGTTAAAATGTCCGGTCTGAACGAAAGTTAAAATGTCCGGTTTTTACCGTTGCCGTTCGTGGCCGTTGTCGTTGAGCTGAAGACAGAGAAATGTCGTTGCCGTTGGAGGCCGTGGCCGTGTCGTTCGCCGCGCAATTTTTTAAGCGACCGGAGTTCAACTTCGAAGTGCAACGCTGGATGGGCCTGGGACGCGCAAGGATGCGCCGGGAGGCGCGTTACGCGCTCAGAGCTTGCTGAGCACGCCTGATGGAAGCGCCACACGGTGTGGCCCGTTGAGAAAGAGCCGCCGCCAGGGATGATCCTTCGCAGGCTTTGAGCCCACGCCCCTGAGACGCGGATCATCGTAGACCTTGCCCCTTGAGGGCTGGGCTTGCAGCAGGGGTCTGTAGGGCCGTTTCTCGATGGGCTTGAAGCGCAGGTAGCATCCCTTGGCGCGCAGATGCGTGCCTCCATCGAGCCGAATCTCAACTTCGACGGTGTCCTTGGGGCTGACGCGAACGGGCTGGTCCTCGTCGATCTGGAAGAGGCGCTTCTGGAAGCGTACGGTGTAGTCGTTGGCGACGGAGCGCTCCGTGCGTTGGGAGAGAATCTCATCGAGCCGGTGGCCGGCAAGAAGTGGCCGATGCGCGTTCGTCTCACTGGCCGGATCGACGGCGAAGCGCGAGTTGTGATCGTCGATGTAGATGTCGCGCAGGAATACGTTGCCCGCCTCCATGTCGCTGATGCCGGCTAGGCGCAGTTCCATGACGAGGCGGTCTTGGTGCGTGTCGAAGCTTCGTTCGACTCGCCCTTTGGCCTGAGGGCTGTTGGCCAGGATCACCTCGATGCCGAGCTCGGCCATCGCGCGTTTGTACTGAGTGATGGGATCTTCGTCGCGCAGTTCTTCATCGATGTTCGTCTTGCGGTTGACGGTGTAGATCGAGTCCTTGTCGACGTAGAGTGCGACGGGGCGGCCGTGCTTACGCAGATAGAGCCCGGTGCTGCGCATGAGGTTGACGGTATCCTCGACCACGACGAACTCGGCGTGCAGGATGCGGGAGCTCGCGTCGTCGATGAAGATGAGCAGTGCGCACTTGGGGCCGCGACCTTCGAACCAGTCGTGTTCGGATCCGTCGAGTTGGATGAGCATGCCAACGCAGGCGCGGCGTTCCCGCCAGGCGCGGTGCTTGGCGCCGCGGCGACGAGAGCGAAAAATATCGGTCTTTGTCATCAGTTTGCGCACCGTCGTGTCGCTGAGAACGATGCCGTAGAGCGACTCGAGCTTTTGCTGGGCGAAGACGGCGGTAAAACCTTCCCAGCAAGGGTTATGGAGAGCGCTGAGCGCCATGCCGAGCTTCTCGGCGTCGAGTTGATTGTTCGAGGGGCAACCTTGGAGCCCGTGCAGTATGCCGCGATTGCCGCGGCTGCGAACCTCGCCGCACAGCCGGCGCACTTGCCGGTCGCAAAGCTTCAGAATACTCGCGGCCTCGACCTGCGTCAGCTTCTTGTCGAGCACGTTGCGTATCACGCGCAGTCGGTCGATATTCTGGTGACTCATTATCAGCGCCTCGCTCATGTCCAGTTCCCCCAAAGTCAGGAGAAAAGCGTACGCCAAAACCGGACATTTCTACTTTCGCTGAACAGGACATATCAACTTTCGTTCGACAGTGGGAGTGACCATTACGTCCTTGCGAGGAGTCCGGAAGGGGGGTAAACTAGCACCATGAAGGCTTCCGGGCCGAGCGGCGACGCGGGCTTCCTCCAGAGCCTCATCGACGCGATCCCCGAACCCATCTTCGTCAAGAATCGAGACCATCGCTGGGTGGTATTCAACGAAGCGTTCACCGCGCTCCTCGGACGTCCTCGCGAGACGCTGGCCGGCGGGCTCGACCACGACTTCGTCCCGAAGGCCCAGGCCGACGTGTTCTGGCGGCAGGACGAGCTCGTCTTCGAGACGGGCCGGGAGAACGTCAACGAGGAGACGTTCACCGACGCGTCCGGCAGGACCCATGTGCTGCTCACCAAGAAGAGCCTATGGACCTCCAAAGGCGGCGAGAAGTATCTGATCGCGGTGATCCGCGACATCACCGAAGTGCTGGACGCCGTCGACGACGCGAAGCGCAGCAAGGAGCGCCTGCACCGGGCGCAGAGGCTCGAGACGGTCGGCTACCTCGCCGGAGGCGTCGCGCACGACTTCAACAACCTGCTCACCGCGATCGGGGGCTGCGCGGCCCTGCTGCTCGAGAGCCTCCCCGCGGATCACCCCTCGCGCGTCGACGCCGAGGAGATCCGCCGGGCGGGCGAGCGAGCCGCCGCGCTGACGGCCCGGCTTTTGTCGTTCAGCCGCCGCCCGGAGGGCCTGGCGCGTCCCGTCGACCTGCGCGTGGTCGTGGAGGGCATGCGCGAGATGCTCCGGCGCCTGCTGCCGCCGGACGTCGAGCTCGCGCTCGTCATGCCGAAGAAGCTCGGCGCGATCCGCGTCGACCCGGGGCTCGTCGAGCAGGTGCTCCTCAACCTCGTCGTGAACGCCGGAGAGGCGCTGCCCTCGGGGGGGCGCGTGACGATCGAGCTCGCGGAAGCGCGCGGGGGCGGCGCCGGGGTGCCGGGGCCGTGCGCGCGGCTCACCGTGCGCGACGACGGCGCCGGGATGGATGAGAAGACCCGGCGGCGCATCTTCGAGCCCTTCTACACGACCAAGCTCAACGGCAGCGGCCTGGGCCTGCTGACGGTCGCCGAGAGCGCGCGTCGCACCGCGGGCGGCGTCCAGGTCGAAAGCGCTCCGGGGAAGGGCGCCGCGTTCCACGTCTACTGGCCCCTGACGGGCGCGCGGCCTCCGGCCGCCAAGCCGGCTTCCGGAAGCCGGCCGGCGCCTACGCGCGTGAAGGGCCGCGGACGCGCGCTCGTCGTGGACGACGACGACGCGGTGCGCCGTTTCGCGGTGCGCTGCCTCGAGCGCGAAGGCTACGAGGTCCTGTCCGCGAGCGAGCCCGCCGAGGCCTTGAGCATCTCCGACGCGAACGAGGGCCTCTTCGAGATGATCATGATCGACGTGGTCATGCCGCGCATGCGCGGGCCCGAGCTCGCGGGGCGCCTGCGCGCGCGTCAGCCTTCAGCTAAGCTGTTGTTCACGTCGGGCCGGCGCCAGGAGGACTGCTGCATTCCCGCCGGGGACGGGTCCGGATTCCTGGCGAAGCCGTTCACCGCGCAGGACTTGATCGGAAAGGTCAACGCCGCGCCGCGCGCCGCAGGCGGTCCATCACGGCCCGCCCGACGCCGCGGTCGGGCACGGTCTCGACGTAAAGCGTCCTGACCCCGGCGGCCTCCGCCGCGCGCAGCGCCGAGAACAGGGCCGCCGCGTAGGCGTTCAGCCCCCCTTCGACGCGGTGCGAGAAGGCGAGCCGGCGCCCGCGCAGCGGCGTCCGGTGCACGAGGCCGGCGCCCGCTTCATCCGCCAGCGAAGCCGCCAAGCCGCGCACGAGCGCCGCCGGGACGAGCTTCACGAGGCAGGAGGGCGCATAGTGGCGGTGCCGGGTCCCCGGCGCCGCCGGCGCCGACCGGCCGGCGGACCGCACGGCGACGCCGGCCGCGCGCGCGATCGATTCCGCGGACAACGTCCCGTGGCGAAGGATGACCGGACGAGCGCCGCGCGCGTCCACGATCGCGGACTCGAGCCCCTTGCGGCACGGACCGCCGTCGAGGATCAACGGGACGCGCCCGCGCAGCTCGCGCAGCACGTGCGCCGCGGTCGTGGGGCTCGGCCGCCCCGACAGGTTCGCCGACGGCGCCGCGACGGGCTCGCCTAGGGCGCGGATCAGCGCGCGCGCCGCGGGATGGGCCGGGCACCGCACGGCGACCGTCCGCCCGCCCGCGGTCACGGCGTCCGGCACGCGCGCCGACTTCTCGAGGATGAGCGTCAGCGGCCCGGGCCAGAACGCGTCGATGAGCTTGCGCGCGAGGGGCGTCACGCGCTTCACGACGTCCGCGAGCATCGCCTCGTCGGAGACATGCACGATCAGCGGGTTGTCCGAGGGCCTGCCTTTGGCCTTGTAGACTCGGCGCGCCGCGGACGCGTCGAACGCGCGCGCGCCGAGGCCGTAAACCGTCTCCGTCGGGAAGGCGACCAGGCCGCCCCTCTTAAGGATTTGGACGGCCGCAGCCAGGCTGTCTTTGCCCGGCCGGACAACGCGGGTTCGCGTCGCGCGTCTCATATTCTCATTATAGCCCGGATTGACGGCGCGTTGGCGCTCGGGGTATACTGCGCGATGTTCGAGAGCGCCGAGATAGGCCGTTCCGTCGAAAAAAAGGAATACGAGAAGAGCGTCGAGACGCTGCGCGCGCGGATCCTCACGGCGCAGCTCGGGCTCGCGCGGACGGGCTTGAACCTCGTGATCGTCGTCGGCGGCGTCGAGGGCTCCGGCAAGACGGACGTCGCGCGCCGGATGCTCGGCTGGATGGACGCGCGCGGCCTTCACGTGGAATCCTTCACGGACCACAGCGACGAGGAGGAGGAGCGTCCCCGTTATTGGCGCTATTGGCGCACGCTGCCCGGCGCGGGACATGGCGCGATTCTCGTCGGTTCTTGGTACACGAAGCCGATCGTACGCCGCGCCTTCAAGGAGATCGGCGAGGGGGATTTCGACCGGGCGCTGGACCGCGTGATCGCGTTCGAGACGATGCTGGTCCGCGAGAAGACGGTCCTCGTGAAGCTCTGGCTCCATCTCTCCAAGAAGGCGCAGAAGCGCCGCTTTAAGGAGCTCGAGGCCGATCCCGACACCGCGTGGCGCGTGACGAAGCAGGATTGGGCATTCGCGAAGAAGTACGACCGCTTCCGCGACGTATGCGAACGCGCTCTCGCCAAGACGGGCGTCGCCGAGGCGCCCTGGACGCTCGTCGACGCCGCCGATTGGCGCTGGCGCAACCTCGCGGCCGGCGGCGCCGTCGCGGACGCGCTCGAGCGCGCGCTCGCGGAGACGGCGAAGCGCGCGCCGAAGCCGCATCTTGATCCGGCGAAGCCGCCGAAGCTGAGCGTGCTGTCCCGCCTCGATCTCTCGAGGAGCTTCAAGGGCGACTACGATAAGAAGCTCGACAAGCAGCAGACGAGGGTCGCGCTGCTCTCGCGGCGGCTGCGCAAGGAGGGGCGCTCGCTCATCTGCGCTTTCGAGGGAGTGGACGCCGCGGGCAAGGGCGGCGCGATCCGCAGGCTGCTCAACGCGCTCGACGTCCGCAACGCGCGCGTGATGACGGTCGCCGCGCCGACCGATGAGGAGCTCGCGCATCCCTACCTCTGGCGCTTCTGGCGCCAACTGCCCCGGGTGGGCAAGACGACGATCTACGACCGGTCGTGGTACGGGCGCGTCCTCGTCGAGCGCGTCGAAGGGTTCGCCGCGCCGGGGGACTGGCAGCGCGCGTATGCGGAGATATCCTCGTTCGAGGAGGAGCTCGCGGAGGCCGGCGTCATCGTCTGCAAGTTCTGGCTTCAGATCTCGCAGCACGAGCAGCTGAAGCGGTTCAAGGAGCGCGGAAAGACGCCCTACAAGCAGTACAAGATCACCGAGGACGATTGGCGCAATCGCGATAAGTGGGACGCCTACCAGGCCGCGGCCCTCGAGATGATCGAGAAGACGAGCACCCCGGACGCGCCGTGGACGCTGGTGGAGGGCGAGGACAAGCGCTGGGCACGCATCAAGGTCGTCGAGAGCGTCGCCGACCGGCTGGAGCAGGAGCTGGGCTGACGGTCATTATTCCTCTACGAGGATTTGACGCGTAGGCGACGGCGAAGCCGCGCGCGATGCGGTAGCATCGCGCCATGGAATGTCTTCACGCGCTGTTCGAGGCGTCCGTCCGGCGTAATCCGCGGACGATCGCGCTCGTGGATGGACCGCTCTCGCTGACCTACGCCGAGCTCGACGAGCGCGCCGAGTCCGTGAGCCGCCGGCTTCGCGAGCTCGGCATCGGTCCCGGAGCGGTCGTGGCGCTCGCCGCCCGGCGCAACGCGGACACCATCGCCGCCGTGCTGGGCGCGCTGAAGGCGGGCGCGGCCTACTGTCCTCTCGAGCTCGCTTATCCCATCGAGCGGCTCCGTTTCAAGCTCCAGGACTCGGGGGCGGCGGCGCTGTTGGCGGGCTGCGAGGACGCGGCCAAGCTCGCGGATCCCGCGCGGCCGACCGTCCTGCTCGGGGACTATTCGAAGCCGGCTCCGGGCCATCCGGCTCCCGCCGCGCGTCCGGCCGGACCGCGCGACGCCGCTTACGTCCTCTACACGTCGGGCTCGACGGGCAAGCCGAAAGGCGTCGCGATCGAGCACGCCTCCGCGGCCAATTATGTCCGCGAGATGATCCAGATGGAGCTTATCCGCCCCGGCGAGCGCGCGCTGCTGTTCGCCTCGTTGAGCTTCGACGTCAGCGTCGGGGAGATCTTTCCCTGCCTCAGCAGCGGGGCGACGCTGCATATGCGCGACGAAGCGATGCTCGCGCCGGAGGACTTCGTCAAGGACGTCGAGAAGAAGCGGTTCGACCGGCTTTCCTTGCCCACGGCCTATTGGCATGAGCTCGCCGCGGCGATGGCTTCGCGCGGCCGGACCCTGCCCGCTTGCGTGCGCTCCCTGATCATCATCGGCGAGGCCCTGCGCGCGGAAAGCCTGGCCTATTGGCGGCCCGCCGCGGGCCGCGTCCGGTTGATCAACGGCTACGGGCCGACCGAGGCCACCGTCGCCGTCTCGTTCCACGACGTCCCGGCGGACGCGCCGTCCTCGGGCATCGTGCCCATCGGGCGCCCCGGAGCCGGAGCGGAGCTTCACGTGGTCGGCCCCGCCGGCCTTCCCATCGAGGACGGCTCCGTCGGGGAGCTGTGGATCGGCGGGCCCGGCGTGGCCCGGGGCTATCTCAATCGTCCCGAGCTCACGGCCGAGCGCTTCGTGCCCGACGTCTTCTCCGCCCGTCCTGGGGCGCGCCTATACCGGACGGGCGATCAGGTCCGCCGGCGCCCCGACGGGGTTTTCGAATATATCGGCCGGCTCGACGACCAGGTCAAGATCCGCGGCTTCCGCGTGGAGCTCGGCGAGGTGGAGTCGGCTCTCTCGTCGCATCCCGCCGTGGCGACGTGCGCGGCCGTCGTGCGCCGGGAGAGCGGCGGCGATCAGCGTCTCGTCGCGTACGCATCGTCCCGCGACGGCGCGCAGGCCTCGGGCCCGGCCCTTCGCGCGTACCTGCTCGAGAAGCTGCCCGAATACATGGTTCCGTCCGCGTTCGTCGTGCTGCCGGCGCTTCCGTTGACGCCCAACGGCAAGATCGACCGGCGCGCGCTGCCGCCGCCGCCGGCGGAAGCGGGCGCGCCCGCGGATGAGCGGAAAGCGACGCCGCTCGAGCGGCACATCCGCGGCATCTGGCAGGAGGCTCTCGCCCTTTCCCCGGTGAGCTTGAGCGCCGAGTTCTTCTCTCTCGGCGGGAACTCCCTCCTCGCCGTCCGGATCATGGCCAAGATCGAGAGGACGGTCGGGGTGCGCCCGTCGCTGGAGATGATGCGCGACGGCCTTACGATCGAGCGTCTCGCGCGCGAGCTGGGCGAATCGCGCGCCGATGAAGGCCCGATCATCCGCTTCGGTCCCGAGAAAGGCGCCGATCCGGTCTTCTTCGTCCATCCCGGCCTCGGCGGCTTCTACTGCAAGACGCTGTCCGGCGCCATGCCCGAGCGGCCTTTCTACCTCCTGGGGGGCGAGAACATGACCGGCCTCGACCGCCTTCCGACGATCGAGGAGCTCGCGCGGCGCTATCTGGAGACCATCCGCAGGGTCAATCCGCGCGGGCCGTATCTGCTCGGAGGCTACAGCATCGGCTGCACCGTCGCCTACGAGATCGCGCGCCAGCTCGAGGCCGCGGGAGAAAAGGTCCCGAACCTCATGCTCGTCGCCGCCCCGACGGACGGCGCGAATTGGTGGTGGAGCGCCGTGCGCTCGAGCCTCGACCGCGTTCGGGCGGTCCTGCGCATCGACCACTCGTCGATGCTCGCGCTCTTCACGCTCCTCGGGAAATCCGGGGAGCTCGCGGGCGAGGCGCTCAGGCCGGGAGGGGCGGATAGGCTCCGCCAGGCGATCATCCGGGCGTTATCGCGCGTGCGGAGGGAAGGCTCGATCCGGGCCGTCGATCCGAAAGCGCAGGAGACCAACGATACGCTGAAGATGCTGCTCTGGGCCGGCGCGGCCTACCGGCCGAAGCCTTACCGGGGGCCGGTGACGCTGCTCGAGGTGGAGGAGGAGTTTCTCGGCCGCGACACGGCGCAAATGAAGCGCCTGGCGCAGTCGACGACTCAGGTTCACCTGCCGGGCGACCATGATTCGATCGTGACGACTCACGCGGGCGAGCTCGGCGCGGAGCTCCGGCGCCAGGTACAGGCGGCGACTGGGTAAAAAGCGTGTAAATCCCGGCCTTCTTATCGACTTCGCCGGACCTCGGGTCTACACTGGCCAGGTGGAACACGAACCTGCGGCCCGGGTCCGCCGCCGCGGCCTGCGCACATTAGCAAGGGTGTCTTGACAGATTCCGCGACGAGACTTACAGTTATAGGATGGCCCAATACTCGCTCTTTCTGCTGCTCGTGCTGATGGGCGCCGCGCCCGCGCGCGCGGAGGAGCCCGTCCCTTCGGAATGTCCGCCTTTCGGAGCCGCCCGCTGCGGCGACCAGGGCCCCGACTGCGGCGGCCATGCCGCGCACAGCCGCGCTTACTCGCTGAGGGTCGGCCACTCCGACCTCGATCCTATCTCGGGCCTGCTGTACAACCAGGGTTCGAACGGCCCGGACTTCCGCGATTGGGAATACACCAAGGCTCCGGCCGAAAATGACAGGGATGCCTGGTGCCTCGAGGACTGCGCCGTGGTGCGCGCGGAGACGGATCCGGAGCTGAGGAAGGCGAAATGCACCCCCACCCCGGTCAAGGTGGGTCCTCCGGCCAAGCGCCCGCCCCATCCGCCTTTCATCCGCTGCTTCGCCGGAGACATGAGCGGCGGCATCGACTACAGCCAGTATCCCAATTGCGGCGCGCCGGGCGCGACCGCGGGACCGACGGGCGAAACGGGGCCGAAGAAAAAAAGCCCGAAGAAGCCCTCGCGGAGCGAGGCGGAAGCCCTTTGCACCGGAGGCAATTCAAAATGCATCTGCGTCAAGGGCAATTCGCGCTACAACCGGTATGAAAGCGCCGC
>Ga0163144_10015749_pt1 | contig 15560 bp, 11 predicted proteins | sample OliLak19BULKMAT1_FD_123175 | JGI IMG/M metagenome (GOLD analysis project Ga0163144, IMG submission 123175) | Freshwater microbial mat bacterial communities from Lake Vanda, McMurdo Dry Valleys, Antarctica - Oligotrophic Lake LV.19.BULKMAT1 | ecosystem: Environmental > Aquatic > Freshwater >...
AAGAAGAAATTCGCCCGCATCCGCGCCCTACTTGACGCCCTGCCGACATGCGCACCGCCCAAAGCGACGAAGGAGCCCGCTGTCATCCTCTGCGCAAAGTGCCGGAAACCGATGCGCCTGAGCGGAACCTTCGGAAGAGCCCCACCGCAATGAGTGCCCGCAAATCCCATTTCTGGAAACTGCCAGAGCCCTTGCGGTTGAAACACCACCGGCGGTTCGTGGATGACTGTGCTCCGGTTAGCAATATTCTCCTAATATTAGCCGATCATGTCCGCCGAATACTTGGCAATCCCCCGCCCGCGGTGCAAACGGTGCTTGCCTTAGACAAAAATAGCGGCAAAAGAATCCTCCGATTCCACCCAAACCCATCAACCGCGTGCCGACCGCACCGAAAAGCTAACCACTAAGCGAAGTGGCCCCGACCGCCTCTCCGGGCTTGTTCAACAACGGATAGCCTTCGAGGCTTCGCTCGAAGCTATCCCTTTCCCGTTCGCTCATAATTTTAGACTCCAAGTTTGACCGGGATTTCGCCGCTCTCTGCGAGAACCGCTTCGGTCTTTGCATCCGTGACAACGACTCTCACGTGAGGGCCATCATCTCTGGTGAGCATCAGTCCGATCGAGGCGGGTTTTCGGGAGACAATCGTCACGACGCCCGTCTCGCGGTCCCATTCGGAATTGAGGACCATTCCCGTTTGCCCCGCCTGCTCGGTGCCTGTGAACAGGAGCACCCGGATGTTTTGTGGCTCTGAAAGGAGATCGTCTTGGGCTTCGACCGTCACGGTGAACATTCGGTTCGTGATAGCGGGAGGGAGACCGCTGAGACCGACGTGACTCTTTCCTTTCGGAGCGGCGGGTGGTTCAATCCGGAAAGTTACCACCGGAATGACCAACTCTTGCAGACTGGCTCCTCCGTGGTGATAGCAAAGGCCGTCATGGGCAGGCAGAACCGACAGGCCGCTCGGGAAAACGAATTCCAGATCGTCGGAGTAGCCGAGTTCCTTGCTGGTGGTCCGAACCGTAGAAGGTGGGGTCGCGCCACCTTTTCCGATCCAGCACCGGCGCTTGATCTCCAGCGTTTCACCGCCCGGCGCGGAAGTGGTCATCTCGGGGCCGCGATGCTCGCCGAACAGGTGCCCGTGGTCTGCCACCAAAACGAATCGCCCCACACCAGCCGCAGCCAGCTTTCGCACGGCGCGCGCGATGTTTCCGAGCACAGTGTCCATGACCTGGCGGGCCAGCCCCGTATCGCCTCCTTCTCCGAGCGCATCCAGCTCTTGAGAGCGGATCACCACGAGCGGCGCCCCGGCGATAGTTGTGCCGAGGCGCTTTGCCGAGAGTTCAGAAACCTTCCCAAGAGGCAGTTCGACAACCCCGGGAATCTTGCCTTGGAGATACTTCCACCGGTCAGGCCAATTGGTCAGCGCCTTGTCTTCGAGCTTGGCGGCGAGCTTTCCCTTGTGCGCGACCACGGAGAATCCCGTGGAAGCACCGGGCAACAACGCTGCCATGCAAACCGGCGTGATCGTCGGGAGGACAGCGATTGCCGGACGCACAGTTAGTTCGAGGGCGTCAGGTAGGTGATTTACCAACTCGCGGGCCATCTCGAAGCGCATCGCGTCGATGAGGAAATATGCCACCGGTCCCGGCGTTGGGCTGACCGTATCGGCAAAAACCTGGGTCTGGTGAAGAATCTCATTCACCTGCCAATGGCCGCGAACAAGCGCGTCGGCGAATCCGCTGGTCTGTTCCCGGAGCAATTCCTCGTAATGCTGGCGTACGGTGGCGACCGCTGCTTCGGATTCCGGTTCGGAGGGCATCCGCGAAACGAAAGCCTCCAGCGTCCGATGGTGATAGTCCGCGCGGTGCCAGCCAGCTGATGCGTCAGTGTAGGCCGTCACCCATGCCCCGGCGTCTTTGCCGGAGGACGCAAAAGTCCGGACCTGCTCGGTGGCAGCGACGCAGGCAAGACCGAGTTCGGCCATCAAGCGGCAGCACTGCCACTGGACCCGGCGGTTCATGTCTTGCCGCACCCAGAAGCATCCCGAATGACCGTCAACCAACTGAAGTGCCTCGGCATACTTGCGGGCGTGAATCAGATCATTGCACCAATTCAAGAGCGCCTTTTCCTCAAAGCGGAACGTGTCGATGGATCCCATCGCCTCTGCCGGCAAAGATTCGGGGCTGAGCCCGAGGCCAGTCGCCACGCGGTCGGCGAGGGCAGCATAGTGGGAAGTGTGCCTCTCCCTCAGTTGTGTCGCGATCTTGCGCGTGGTAGCGAGATGCTCCTCCGTGGTCGGCGCCGGAATCATGGCCAGTGAGCCGGGCGGCTTGGCATCCTTCAGATCGTGGCGGAACTCGTTGACCAGAACAAACCGTAAGAGCTTCTCGCGGGCGTCCGCGATGGTTGTCTCGTCGGGCAATTGCAGACTGATGCGCGCCGCAATCAGGCGCAGAAGCTCCTCCCTGCCGTCCTTCGCTTCGAGTTCAGCGTCCCGCTCCGGCTGGGCAATCCAGGCGGCGAGCAGGCTCGCCGTGTCTGACGACGGGAAGATCACCTTCAGGATCGAAACGGATTCCTTTGTTCCGCGCTGGGCGACCAGGGCCTCGGCGTCTGCGTAGGTCAGGCTTGGCCGGTTGACGACGGCATCAATGTCCCCATCGCTCATGAAGTCCCGGAGCACCTCGCGAAGCACGCGGCGGAGATTCATGTTGGCCTGCGGCGTCCAGCACTTGCCCGCCATCTCCAGTTCCATCAGCGGCGATTCCTTGGCGTCCCGCTCGATGCCCGGCAGGTAGATGAGCAGCGGGTCCGGGCGCTCTTTGGCGAAGTGCGGCTCCACGGCCAGCTTCAGCCCGTAGAACGAACCGCTGCCGCAAGCCAGTCGCGCGCTGAGCTTGCCGAGCGAAACGTCGGCGAGTTTGGGTTGCCCTGCTCCGATTGAGACGGCTTCCCCGAGACTGGCGACGAACTCCTTGAACTCGTGCTTCGGGTCATACCAGACGACCACGCGACGGTCCGCGAGGTGTTCTTCGAGTTTCTCGGTGAGATATTCGGTCAAGGCGTTCATCGTTAAGGAAGGTCTTGGCCGGGATTGGCGGCTTCGTATCGCCGAATGCTCGTCGCTAGAACCGGGATCATTCGATCCAGCCATTCGATTTGCATAAGACCTACCTTATAGCCTTCGTAGTATGCTGCCCGGCAGTCGATCACCTCGTCTTCATCGGTGATAGGAAGGCGGTCTAATGTATCTTGCAGAATAGGCCGCTGGTCTACAGGCGCGTCGTCGCGAACTATCATGATCATTGAGGGCAAGTGGATTTCCAGCCATTCAAACTCGATTTGAAACGGGTCCCAAACCTCATCATCCGCGTTTTGCTTACTGCTATTCACAATGCCGTTTGCAAACCGATAGTTGTTCCACTCATACGCTTGGGTGTTGTCATTGTTCCAGGAGATGAAGTGATCCACAGTGCCTCGCATCTCGTGCATGAGAGTGAAACCACATAGGTTATTGAACGCCCGCCGCAGATCCTGCCGACACTCCCGCTTTTCCGTCCAAAACGGGCGCGGTCGACCGTCGTGGTTGGGATGTTGCTCCAGCCATTCCAAACCGGGTTGGCGGACGTCTTCACTAAAATATCCAGGCTCCTGCTTTAAGGTGAATGCGGGCATGCTTAGTCCTCCAATCCCGTCTTCACCATCCAGCGCGGCCAGAATGGGTCTTGCCCCGCGAGCGTGCGCTTCAGTTCCTGATGAATGTTCTCCTTTGTGTGAAGGTGCTGAGGCAAATGATTATGATGGCCGACCATAAAATCTTTGGCCGCTTGAATCGCGATCTCCGCCTCTATCGACCTCGCTTCGCCGAGTCCGAACACTTTCGACGTCAGCCAATATCCGACTGTGCCACGGGTAGCCCACGGGATTTCTTCCACAATCGCCTTCTTATCCTTTAGGTTAAAATGGAAGAGGCTGTCCCTTTCCTTGTCAAACAGCGGCTCAAGCGATGCCAGCACGAGAGGAGCGTGAGTCGTGATGAAAAACTGAAATATCGGCGCCTCCCCTTCGGGATTCTTCTCCATGGATTCGGTCGCGCGCAGAACGGAAGGAAGGATGGATCGCTGCCACTCCGGGTGAAGGTGGGATTCGACCTCATCGATGATCAATGTTCGTTTGGTTGACACTGGCTGGCTGAGCAGCTTGCTGCGCGCTATGTCCTCGTGATGAGCCCACGTAATGATGTAGGCTAGGCCTAGTATTCTCCGCATTCCCGCAGAGGCTTCCGCGATTGGGACTTCTCCGTAGGGCAGTTTAAGAATGGGGTGGTTCTTCGTATCCTCCAGATAGATTCGCTTCGGAGTCGCAAATTCCAGTTTCTCCGATTGCGGCGAAAGCATCGCGGTAATTTGCCGAAGCGTTTGCGCTTGAGGAGCATCGCTTTGCAACCATGTGACCACGTCTCGATAGAACCCTTCCGAGCGTCCCTTGCCGCCCTTCTGCGTGCCTTCCCATACATCTTCCGGTTTCAGGATGAATGGCTGCGTGGGCCGACCCCGATAGGCGCGAGCGGAGAAGGCGATGGAAAAGCCACCGTCGACTCGCGCGTATATGACGAGGCCATCGTCTTTAGGACGGTTGCCACGCTCACTTTTCCAACGACCATTTCCGGTATCGAAAACACTCGTTGAGGAAGGGAGTGAAGAAGTTTCGTCTTCTGCGAACGTGAAGCCAATCTCGGCTGGCTTCTCAGAATCTGCTTCTGGGCGAACCGACCGCGCTGTCCAAGTTCCGGTAAGAACCCACCAGAGACATTCGAGAACGAAGGATTTTCCGAGTCCGTTGTCTCCGGTCAGAATGTTGACTCGGGAAGAAAACTCGAAGCTCAGATCCTCCGAGGGGCCAATGCGTTTGAGTGAGAGGTTTTTGATCATGGCACGTTCAGATTATGCCCGCGCCCGGCGGCGGGCCGGGGCGGAAGTGGGTTGAGAGGCTAAGGATTCGAGGGCGGCTTTGACGGCGGGGCCGGTGCGCTCGGCGATGAGGCGGTTGATTTCGGATTCTGCGACGGTCTTCGGGCGGAACTTTCCTTCTTTCTCGGGGTCGGGTTCCCAGAAGGTTTCGTCATGGCCATGGGCAATCGCGAGTGAGCGGTCGGTGGCGCATTTCGGGATTACTCGTGCGGGCCACAGGTGCATGGCGAGGTGCGCCCAGTCGTAGTCGCCCTTGGCAAGTTCCTCCCAGCATGCGGTGACGTCCTTGCGCCATTTCGGGTGGCCGATGAGCCGGTGGAAGGGAGCGAAATTGATGAGCACCCCATCATTGAGGTTCGGATTCCAGAGCGGAGCGACCCGCGCGACTTCGGTGCGAAACTCGCGGAGTTCATCCACGAATTTTTCTTGCTCGGCGATGGCCTTGGCCTCCCGGCTGCTCGCGCTTGGCCCGGCCTCTTGAGGGGAGGTAAAAAGCTTTCGCTCCTCGTGCTGAAGCTTCTCGTCAGCCATCTCGCGGACGCGGTAGAAGGTGTCCTTGTGGAAACGGTGGTAATAGATCCACACCGTATAGGAACCGCTGGCGGTGGAGAGCGGCCAGTAGATGGGGGCCTGGCGGCGGCTCTTCGAGTAGCGTTTCAGGTGGTCGGCGAAGAAGCCAGCGGGGCGGCGGAACCAGTCGCGCAGGGCGGCGACGCCGAGCAGTTCGCAGGCTTCGTGTTCCAATGCTTCGGCGCGGTCTTTCCAGAGCACGGCCAGGGCGGCTTGCGCGCGGCTGACGAGGTCGAGCGGGTGCTCCGGGTCGTCCACGAGGATTCCGTCCCAAGCCACGTCGAGCGGGTAACGGCACTCGGCCCGCAGCCGGCGGCCTGCTTCGGGCGAAAGCGGCAGGCCGTCGTCGCCTTGGAGCATCCCGGGCGGGCAGACCGGGAGCGGCGCAAACGGGTCCGGCAACTCCGGCGCCGGCCGCTCGCCCGTGGCATACCGGATGTCCCAGCGGCCGAAGGCGGTGCCGAGCGCAAATGAGAATACCTCTGGAAACCAACTCTGCGGGAGATTCTTCGAAAAGGTTGGCTTCGGTCGCTGTTCCAGATGGAGCGAAGTTCGCCCCGAATAGACCGGCAAACATTGCGCAACCAAATCGTCTATCTTCCCTAACTGGGCCTCATACCATGCGGCGAGGTCGGCGAACTCTTGTGCAACTTTCCTTGGCTCCATATGCCGCCCGGTCGGGACCACAAAATTCTCGAGCGTTTCATTCTTCGAAAACGCCTCGGCGAATCGTTCTAGAGTTTCTGACACGAGAACGCCAGCAGCTTGCAATCGGTGGTCGTCGAGGTTTGGCGTAGGAAGATCCGAGACGTACCCCGCCTGTTTGTGCTGGCCGCAGAATAGATTTAGCAGTGACTGACCGACCGACGAATTGAGGTAAGCCAGTAACGGCAATAGGTATTCGCTCTTGGTGGGAAAAGCACAGTGACCTTCATTAGAAAACATAGCGCCCTCGGGCAAAGGATAGGCATACATAAAATCAGTTCGCTTACCCCAGCCAAGCCCAGCCCTTCCGATCCACTCTTCGGACTCCAAGCGAAAGCCCGAGAGGGAGCGATAGCTACGCCAATCCTCCTCATGCAATGCAACGAATAATCCATCCCCAACTACAGGCGCGAAGGCCCCTCCGTTGTTCAAAGCCCACCAGAGCCCGTTACGGTCGTTAATTGCGACCTCCCACCAGCAACGAAAAAACCGAAAGGTGTCACCCGGTGTGTAGCCTCGACGTGTTATTCCATAAGTTGGTTCCAAAGGTAGCCACTCGCGGAATGCTGGGACAAGTAATTCAGGTGTCTCATAGGCGATGGCTTGGCCCGGAAACCGTTCGAAGAACGCTGTGTCGCGAACATATCTTCTGCCGTCCTGAGCTTCAGATGAATACTCTATACATTGAAGCAGTTCCTCGCCCTTCAGGTCCAACTCTACATCGACCAAGCGTATAGTCGTGACAAACGAGCTGCCTGACCGGCGGCAAGTAGCTGCGAAGCAGCAGCTCGCGACATTTGCCCCATCTAGCACTCCCCAACCCAAATCGCTAAGCGCATTCAGGCTGTTGTCCTCCGAAAGCATAAATCGGCGGAAGTCGTCATAGTCTGCCTTTTTCAACCAGGTGGCATCGGTAATGGCGCCGACCGCACCGGAAATAGCCAATTGCCGACCGCGGGAAACGAATGCGCAGAGTAGATTTTTCGAGCGCCATTTGTAGGCTCCACTGAGGTAGGCGAGACTGGATTCAGTCGTGTCCCCAAACGGCGGATTCATCACCACCACGTCGTAGCGTTTGCGGCAGAGGTCGATGAAGGCGAAGCCCTGCGCGGCGTCGTCGGCGAAGAGGCGGCGCTGGAACTCGCCGCCGTTCTCGGCCTGCTCGGCGTAGGCTTCGAGCGCGTCGTAAATCCGCTGCTCGGCCCTTTGCCAGAACTGCTCGTCGCTCAGCCCGCGCAGGTCGAACTCGGCCTGCTCGGGCCGTTCGTCGCCGGCCCAGAGCGCGGTCTGCCGGGGCGCGGACTGGCTCTGCGCGAGGGCGCGCGCCTCGGCGATGGCGGCGCGGATTTCCTCCTCGATGCGAAGGAGGGAGCCGGCCTCGCCGGCGAGGGTCATGCGGTCGAAAATCTTTTCCAGCAGGAAGGCAAAGGCGGGCCGTTCGCCGGCCGGGAACTGCTGTTCGACGAATTCGCGGAGTTGCTCCGCATCCCCCGGCATGGGCTCGGCGCAGACGAGGTTTGAGCGGGTGATGCGGGGCCGGTCGGCGGGCGCGATGCCGGCTTGGTGCCAGGCGCGCTGGGCGCGCAGCCAGAGGCTCAGCCCGGCGATTTGCGCGGCGCGCGGGTCGATGTCGATGCCGTGGATATTGCGCTCGACGATGAGGCGGGGCACTTCGCGGAGGAACGCGGCTTTGTTGGAAAAGATGGCGGCGAAGGCGACGAAGGGCGCGAAGGTCACGGCGGACTTCGCCGCGTCGTCCGGGCCGTGGGCGATTTCCCAAGCCTCGTCGTAGATGACGGTGTAGAGGTCGAAGGCGTAGAGGCCGAAGTGCATGGAGCCGCACGCCGGATCGAGCAGCCGGATTTCGCGCGGGTCTTTGAGCGGACGATGCGGGATGTGGACGGGTTGCCGGAGCAGCTCTTCTTGCGAGAGATTTTCCCCCTCGTTCTGAGGGCGACTAGGGACAGTCGCCCCTACCCCCATAAAAATCTCCGTGGGGCGGCGGACGAGGTAGCGGCAGCGGTCTTTCAATACCGTCACTCCATGGGTCATCTCATACCAGATGCGGCCGAGGGTGTTGTCGGTGAGGAACTCGACGACGTAGCGGGGGGTGAAGAATTGGTTGCGGACGGCCAGCTCGCGGCTGTTGCGCGGGGCGGAGGATTCCTTGCGCATCTTCGTCCGCTCGGCCTCGTCGTTGTAGTATTGGTAGATCCAACCGATGGTCTCGTCTTCGGCCCAAACAGCGGTCAGGCCGCTTTGGTTTAAGACTTCCAGCAGGTCTAACAGCGCAGGACGCCGGGGCCAGAGAAGACCGGAGGGGAGCCGCCGGTCGAAGAGCACTCCGACCTCCATACTCGCTTCGTCAAAAAGGCATTCGAGGTAAAGGCGGTAGCCGCGGTCGGGTAAATCACCAAGGCCAGGTGCGAGGCCGGAGAATTCACGGAATCCCGCCGACTGGTCGCCCTTGGAGACGCATTCTTGAACAATCCGCCGGGCCTCCATGAGCTTGAGAGCAGCAAAGCGGTTGAGCGTGGTGAAGGATGCTTCACGCAAGTAGGCGGCGACGGCTTCCTTGTCAGAGGTGACTTTGGAACGCTCATGGCTGATGGCGGAAATGATGCGTGTGCGGGTGAAGCGCCCGTCGGCATCCAGGTGCGCTCCCGGCGCGTCCACAATCTCGCCGGTATCAGGCAGCACATCGTAGAGCCCTTCGAGTTGCTCGCGATATTCGCGTTCGAGCAACCGCCGGGCGTCCTGCGTGGCGCGCTGGATGAGGTTTCGTGTGTCCTTGTCCATTAGTTATTGCTCGCCGGCAGTTTCAACCCACCGGAGTCCTTCAGTTTTTTGAAAACGGCGAAGATGGAATCTGCGGCAGCAGAGTGCATCTCTTTGGGTTTGCTGAAATGGATCTCGGTTTGGTATTCGGGCCATGCTCCTTCGGTCCGGACCCGAAAGACCATTTCCGCTTCGATGCATTCCGCGTCGTGGCCTGACCAGTGCGCAGTGCCTTGAGCAGTGAAAACGTGAATCACGGCGCTGGATCGCTCACGCTTGAACCGGTAGCCGGCGAAGCCCGCAATGCGATTTTCTGGAGTGGGTTTGAATGCGCCACGAAGGCGGTTTCGAATCGGCTGTGTCGCCTTGCCCACATAGAATGGCCACATGCCATCTGAGAAGACGTATACTTTGCCAATCTTCTTGGTGGATGCCGGTGCCTCAAAGCCCCTGACAACCTTCCAGTCTCCAGTGCCCCACTGATGGAGGCCCGTTATCGAAGTCTCATTGAAAGACAGATGATAGACTTGGCTACAAATGCTCATTGGATGAGAACCTTTTTCCCTTGTCCGATCTCGTGGATGATCTTCTCCCGCAGCGCGCCGAGAGCGGCGTCGAGCTGCTCCTCGTTCTCGATTCCCGTCTGGAAGAACTCACCCACCGGGATTCGCACGAGGCGATTGCCGTCCACGATCCGCATCATTGCTTCGACGGCCTTCTTGAGCCGTCCCTCACAGGCGTCGGTGTCGGCACGGAGTTGCGGGATGGGCGCGCTTTCCGCCGCCGGCTTTGAAAATGATTCCAAGGGCGTGGCGACTTCTTGCTGTTGCTCGGGCGTGAGCTGAGCCCATGAGGCGTGTCCCTTGATCTGAGCGACGGCATCGGTGTAGGCGGTCACTCGTTCAGCGGCGGCCTGTGCGTGGCGGGCGCGGTAGTCATCCTCGATCTCGCGCGCGTTCTGATCGATGGCCGGAAACTCCTTGAAGAAGGTTTCCTTTTTCATGACGTCATCGAGCGAGGCAAACGCCTCGCGGGTCGCTGCATCGAGATCGGACTCGCCTTGCAGGAACGGCCACGCGGAACGAATGGCGGTCTGCGCGCATTGCCAATCGCGAATCCGGAGCTCGGTGAGCGCCTGCCGGAGATCGTTGGCGCGCTGGATGCCTTCCTTGATTTGATTGTAGGTGGCGCGGAACCCAATGATCGCCTGCTCGTCATTGCCCCGACGGATGGCGTGAATCTGATCCAGGCACTCCTTCAGCACCGAGGCGCCGGGGAACTGGTGAGTGACCATCGTGGTGTGGAGGCTCTGCAGTTCGCCTTCCACCTCGCTAACGCTTTCACGGATCGCCGTGGCGACCACGCCTTGTTCGATCTCGCTGACCTCTTTGCCGAAGACCGCCTTGTAGTCCTCGGCAGCCTGCGCCCAATCCGCAAAGCTAAGTCCGGATTGCTTCGGACGGAACGAGGCGGCGCGGAAATGGTTGTTGTTGGTGAAGGTATTGCGGGCTTCGAGGCTGAGGGCGTTCGCAATAGTCTGGCCCTGGCTTGTGGCCTCGATCAGGCCAGCTCGGAGGAGGCACCCGATAAAGAGCCGGACCACATCGAAATCCCACCCGAACGGCTCCTTGGCGAATTCTTCGGTGAGATAGCGACCATTGGCGATCTCGCCGTAAGTCGTGCGGCTTTGGATTTTCCCAAGCACCTCGAAGAGCGGTCCAGCAGTCGTTTCAAACGTAGTTTGAGTGCCCTGCGTCTTGGTGAGGTCGAGGTCTGAAAAGACCTGCGGCAAACCCCGAAGGTTCTCGGTGGTGAGGAGTGCGGTCAGGTCGGTGGCCTTGACCTTGGCTGCGCCTTCGTTGAAGCGATGGAACACATCGGGAAGCGCCGTGGCTAGGATGGTCTCGGCAGCCGGCTTTACCTCAGTTTGACCGGCGCGAGGGCTGCGATCGTTCCCGTGGCAGAAGACGCTGCCCGAGAGCAGTGATGCCTTCACCAAGAGCCGAAGTTGGTCACCGCCGGTTCGCAGTCGCTTCTTCTCCTCCGCGACGAGGCGGCCCTCTTCCGCTGTCTGGGCGCCACGTTCTTTCTTGGAGATGATTTCGCGCGACCGGAAAACCTCGCGAACCTTCTGCGTGATCGCGGTATTCGTCGCACCGACCCAGAAGACCGCCTTGGTGTCCGTCTGGCTTCTGGTGCGCATTTCGGATTCCTGGCTGGTAAAATCCGCGCCTTCTGCAGCGAGGGTGACGAAGAAGTTGATGTCGCCCTCGACGAGCTGGCGCGCATTGAAAAACAAGCCGCCCTTGAAGAGCTTGGTCGAAGCGAGGTTGTGCGACGGTTGGGGGTCCCACAGCTCTTTGATGAAATCACCGAGGATGCGGTTTTCGTCGGCAGGCTGGGGCGAAAACTGCGCTCGCAGCCGTTCCCAGTCGTCCTCCGCCGGCGTGGGGATACGGAAGCCGTCGTCGCCCTGGCGGATGTAGTGACCCTTGAGGAGTTCCTCGATGGCGTCCCTGACGGTCGGGAGCACTGAATCGGAATCCACCGAGGGATGAAGCGAGGCGGCGATATTCTCGGCGGTGCGATGGACGCTCTTGACGAACTGGAGCAGGCAGATCGCTTTGGCCACCTTCTGCGCCATCGGATGCGAGACCTTGGTGGCGATGTCCTGAATCTTCCCGCGGATCTCCGAGGAGATGTTACCCGAGACGAGGTCGTAAATCTGGTCGATGGTCGCCAATGCGCCGAGCGACAGGTCGGCGAGATTCGTGGCGGGGTTGATGAGAAGCTGCTGGGCGATCTTGATGATCGTCCGGTTAGCGCCGCCAACGTGCGCGCTTGCGCCCCCCTGCGTGCGCAGGCCCGAGACGATCTGAATGATCAAGTCGATCTGGTAAGGCAGCAGCGGGTAAAGGTTGATGAACCTTTCGGCGCTGAGTTCGGGGAGTTTGATGTCGGCGCTAATGCGCGTCTGCTCGGTGAGCCGGGCGCGGTTCGCATCAAAGAGCTGGCGTAGCGCGGTCTCGCCGGCCGCATTTTTCGAGAGCACCCGCTTGCTGGTGACTTCGGAGATGTCGGACGGCTCGAGGTGGACCTGAAGTTCCTGCGGGAACCGATCCATTAGCCGCGCCAGTTCCACGCGTCGGTCGCCGATGCCGCTGACTAACTCGGTGAGCTTCTCCTGCGACGTAACAACCACCCACATTTTGCCGCGTCCAATACGGCCAAGGTTTTGGACGATGGCCTGCAAATCGAGCATCTTCTGCACGTCGCGGGCAACGAACTGCCCCACTTCATCCACTACGAACGCGAGTGTCCGTCCCGGGCGACGGCGATCCATCAGAAGTTTGCAACGCTCTGCCAGCAATCCCGGTGTGATGTCTGCTCGCTCCTTTGCAGCCTGAAGCCAGGTATCGGGAGTCGGAAAACGCTTGTGATCGAGTTGGTTCATCACCGCGCTTGCGGCCGAGAGAGCGAACGCGGGGCGCTCCTTGTCGCGATCCCATTCCTTCTCAAACTCCTTCTTGTAGGCCGCCTTGAACGCGTCGAGTTGGCTGCTCTCTTCAAGCGTGATTTCCAGCTCGGCTAGATCAAGGTCGCGGGCGTAGCCAAGTTCCCGGAGGAACAGCTTATACATGATCTCGGTGAGCGTCTGGTTCCCGGAACGGATACCGCGATCTGTTGAAACGTCGAAAATGACCGACGTGGTCGGGATGCGCTCGGTGATGTTCTTGAGGACGACCTGAATCTTCTGGTCGGCGAGCCGTTGGCTGATCTGCTCAGCGGCCCCGGTGCCGAGGATGTCCTGGTTCTCAAGTGCCAGTCCCAACAGCTTTGCGAAGCTCGATTTGCCGGAGCCGAAAAAGCCCGATACCCAAATGGCGATGCCTTCGTGTGGGTGGTTTGGCGTCTCGGCGTAACGCTCGAATATCTGCGTGTAGTGTCGCTTGATCGAATCAGTGGGGACGTATTCATGTATCTCATCCCGGATGATCTGTTTGTCGGTCTGATCGACCTTAATGACCTCCTCGATGCGGCGGTCGATCTGGCCTTGGAAAAGTTCGCGTATCGTCATGGGCTCTCCTTAAAAGATTTTCGGGCGGTAGTTGGGTTCGGCGTCGTGCGCATCCATGAAGCTCAAGCCGGTGACGCCGTCGAAAGTGCCGGGATAGAAAAGAACTCCCGGGATGTTAGTCCTGCCCATCAGTTGCTCGCAGATCGCAGAGGTGCGGTAGAACGGAAACAAAGCTCCCGCACGCACCATGAAGAACAGGTCGCGATGCGGATCGCCCTCGCGCGGCAATTGCCGCGCTACCACATCGGTCAGTAGACCGTTTTCGCAGCCCGGGTCGCCTCCGAGAATCTGTGAAAGCGTCTCGGACATTTTGGGCACGCCTGCCTTGATCTCATCCGCTGCGATACGGGACTGCTTGGTTCCATCCTCCTCCAATGCTGTGGCGAGGCATTCGGCCAACGAAACCATGGTCACCCGCTTCCCGTCGCGTTCCAGGCGTGTTCGCAGCAAGCCGATCTCTTTGCGGACAGCCAGCTCCTCGTCCGGCGGGTAGTAGAAAATCGCATACGGCATGTTGTCGTAGGCGCTGATCGCCTTCCGCGGGTCGTGCATGCGCAGGTTCGGTTCGAGAACTCTAGTGAGGCGGTGTTTCCAATCACTCATGGGCGAGGCTCCGGAGATAGGTCATGGGATCGGGATAGGGCAGCTTGAGTTGCGAAAGCGAACCGGCCGTCTGGTAATCGAGCTTTTGAAATTGATGCAGTTCGAGGATTTCGCGCTCCACCGCGGTGGGCGACATGAGAAACAGCCGCCAGCAGGGATCGTGGATTACTTTGAATGCGTTGGGCGTCCGGGAGTAGAGGTCGTGCAGCGCCCACAGGAAGGCGCTCTCAGGGACATGGTTTGGAGCGAAGTTCTTGGATGCCTTGCCCTCGACCAATCCAAAGTCTGCCGCCATTCGCAGAAGGTCGCGACCACCGCGAACTACGCCGTATTCCGAAATGTCTTTCGGCTCGCCGGCCAACTCGCTCACGAGTTCGCGAAAGAACGGAGCAACCTGTTCGGCTCGCATGTTGTGGACGCCCTTCTCGTAGTGCTGGAAAAGCCAGTCGATAACGAAACGAAAGAAAAGCAGGTCTGTGCTTTGCGTCCGCCAAAGTAAGAACCAGCGCCATTCCGGCAACGGGATAGACGCTTTCGCAAGGAACACCAAGGGTTCAATGACATCGGGAGACTTAAACCGGCTGGAAAGTGTAACGGTGACTTCCCGAAGCCATGCCACATTCGCCGCACCGATGGGATTCGAGTGGCTTACGCTTTCGAGATTTCCCCGAATATTCTTCGACAAATCCCAGTGCGCGAAGATTTGGTAGGTATCAGTGGCAAGGATGCCTTTGCGAAGCAGACGGGTCGAAGCGCCGGGAGTTGAGTGTGAATGTGCGATCATTCCGAAACGCCTCCTTTCGTTGGCGCAACGGGCAGGAGCAGCGATTCGGGCGAGCTTCTCGAAAAGGCAGCGGCAAGGAGGGCAACGGTTTCATTGGTGATCTCGTCGGTCTTCGGGAGCCGGATTGACTTGCCTTCCGGACCGGTTTTGAGACGTGAAAGAACGCTCGCGATATGCTCCGAAACCAATTCTGCTTTTCGCAACGACGGCTCCAGGCCACCGGGTTTTAATTCAGCAAGCACCTCTTCAATATCAGGCCAGCTTCGGTTCTCATGGGCCCAACGGATCATCGCCTCATCCAATGCGTTCTCGACCGCCGGGGGCAGTGACCAGAGTGTGTAAGAACTGGGGAGTGAGAAAAGCTCCCGGGTGCGGTGTGTTGCGACTGCGAAAAGTGCGCGAGCACGGCCATAAAAATCCGTTCTCGGCAACCCGCGCGAGGCCACCTTCGATCCCAAAACCGAAAGGATGCCCGAAGTGTTCCACCATCGGGCAATGTCCATCTCGCCGTAGCGGCCAACAATCAATCGGCATTTGAAAAGAAGCTCTGGGTTCAAGAGTGCCATTTTAAAACGGGTGTAGGACATCTACGAGGGGCTACCCTTCAGTTTTCCGGTCGGAATTTTCCTTTTCCTCTGTGAGGTAACGAGAAACCGCATCCCGGATGACCCACGCGATGCTTACACGCTTTTCATTCGCCAGTTTCTCAAGCGCCCGCTTGTCTTCCCCATCAAGGCTCAAGGTGATCCGTTCCACATTTTTTCCCGCAGCTGGCTGACGTGCTTTCAGGGGAGGATTTTTCATGGAGCATCATTCTGCATCATAGATTCCCTCTGGCAATTCCATTCGTCAAAAAGGGCATTGTAAAACGGATCATCCAGAGCAATTGAACCCGAATTCCGAAGTTGGAGTTAAAAATGGGGTTAAGTAGCGCAAAAAATATGGCCGGTTGGTTCAGACGAATCCAACTTCGGCGAAGTTGGTGGTTGCCATCGCAAGATGGCTTCCAGCATGGGCTTATGCTTATCCAATCCACCCCACGCCGAGGAAAGATGGAGCACGACCTTGCGGG
>Ga0163144_10015750_pt1 | contig 15560 bp, 12 predicted proteins | sample OliLak19BULKMAT1_FD_123175 | JGI IMG/M metagenome (GOLD analysis project Ga0163144, IMG submission 123175) | Freshwater microbial mat bacterial communities from Lake Vanda, McMurdo Dry Valleys, Antarctica - Oligotrophic Lake LV.19.BULKMAT1 | ecosystem: Environmental > Aquatic > Freshwater >...
ATCCTCCCGGACCTGGCGCTCCGTTGGATCGTGATCCCCTGCGCGGTGGCGATCGCCCTCAGCGTGCCGTACCGCCGGTGGGCGGCGTCGCGACGAGCGCTCGGCGCGCTCATCTACACGCAAGGCATGGTCGACGTGGGGCTCCTCACCGTGGCGCTCGCACTGACGCCGGGGATCCCGGTGCAATTCAATCTCGCGTACCTGCTCGTCATCGTGCCGTGCGCGCTCTTCTCCCCGCAGTGCGGCGTCGTCATGGCGACGCTCTCGAGCGCCGCCCACCTTTGGTTGGAGCTCGGCATCGCGAACGCGACCGGCATCGAGGTCGTCTGGCCGATCTTTCTCTTCGTCGCGATCGCGCTCCAAGCGCGCTTCTGCGGCACGCGCCTGCCGACCGCGAGCGCCGAAGCCGAGTCCGCAGCAACGACCGCCGCCGCGCTCGTCACCGTCGCCCGCGCGCTCGCCGCCGAGCCGACGCGGAGCGCCCTCCTCGAGCGCGTCTCCGAGCTCGCGCGCGAGCTCGTCGGGAGCACCTGGGCCTGCATTCTCGTCCGCGACCTCGAGCGCAATGTCTACCGCATCATGGGGCTCGCCTCGCGCACCGGTCAGCTCGACGAGGAGATCCTGAGCGTGGAGTTCCCGAACGCCCTCGTGCAATGGATCATCGACGGCGCCACCGACGACTGCCTCGAGGTGCGCGCGACCGAAGGCTCGCCGCTCAACCAGGGCATTCGCGCGCGCTGGACGATCGGCCCCTTCATCGGCGCCGTGCTGCGACGCGACGAGGAGCCGCTCGGCATCCTCATGGTGGGTCAGGACGATCCCGTCAACGGCTTTCAGCCGGCGACGCGACGCCTGGTGCTGGGCATCGCGAATCACGCCGTGCTCGCGCTCGAGAACACCCGCCTCCTCGACGAGCTGCGGGTCGCCAACGCGCTCAAGACCGACTTCATCGGCGCCATGTCGCACGAGCTGCGCTCGCCCTTGCACGCGGTCATCGGCTACGCCGACATGCTGCGCGAAGAAGCCGGCGCGGAAGGCGAGCCCGCGGTCCAGGAACGCGTCGAGATCCTCGACCGGGTCCGCATCTACACCTCGCAATTGCTCGAGCTCATCCAAGCCACGCTCGATCTCAGCCGGCTCGAGTCGGGACGCGTGCCCGTCCACGTCGAGGTGATCGATCTCGGCGGGTTCGTGGAAGAGCTGCGCGCCGGCATCCCGGACTATTGGCGCAAGCCGGGCGTCGCGCTCGAATGGGACATTCCGCCGGTGTTGTCATCGGCCGAGCTCGACGCGTCGAAGCTCCGCACCGTGGTCCGGAATCTCATCGACAACGCCTTCAAGTTCACCGACCTCGGGAGCGTGCGCGTCCAGTTCGCGCTCCGCACCGATCCCGATCTGGCGCCGACGGACGCCCGCGTGCCCGCCGACCTGATCGTCACCGTCAGCGATACCGGCGTCGGCATTCCGTCCGAGCACAAGGACGTCATCTTCGAGATGTTCCGCCAGGGCGACGGCTCGTTCAGCCGGAAGCACGGCGGCGTCGGTCTCGGCCTCTACATCGTGCGACGATTGCTGCAGGCGATCGGCGGGACGGTGCACGTCTCGAGCGAGCTCGGCCACGGCAGCCAATTCGAGGTGGTCGTGCCGGTGCGCATTCCGGTCGAGCTCGCGGCGGTCGGCCACAACCTCGCCGTCGGCTGAGCGTCCACCCCGATTCAGAAGCTGTACTTCAGCTCGACGAAGGCGCCGCTGTTGTGCTGGACCCGGCCGAACGTCGAGTTCTTGGGACCGTGAAAGATCTCGCCGCCGACGCTGGCCTTCCACGCGTCCGTCAGGTCGTAGACGAGGCGCGGCCGGATGAAGAAATCGTTGCGCTCGAAGTAGTGCACACCGAGCAGCTCGCAATCGAGCGTGTCGTTCCAGAACTTCTTGTCGAGGCGCACCGACCAGCCGTTCTGCACGGTGTCGAGCTGCTGGTTGATGACCACCGTCGACTTGGCGGCGATGAACTGGGCCTCCGCGAGCGCCCGATCGGGATTGCGGAGCGCGCGCTCGGGATCGATGCGATCGGGGACGAACCGGCCGACGTACTGGAGAATCACGCTGAAGCTGTCGGAGAAGCTGCGCTCGATGCCGAGCACGTACGCCAGGTAGGGCACGATCGACTCGACGCGCCGCGCGTGCGGATTGTCGGTCTGCACCCACGCGACCTCGCCGCGATAGCCGAAGCGGCCGGCGGCGGTCGCGAAGTCGGCACCGATCATGTGCTGGCGGCCGTGCGCCAGGTCGGCGTCGGCGGTGATCCCGCCGGTTTGATTGGCGTGCGCCTCCACGACCCGGACCTCGGGCAGAAGATTGTAGCCGTAGTAGTACGCCAGCGAGGCGTCGACCTTGCCGCCGCTCCGATCGAGCTTGATGCCGGCCGAACCGTTGTCGAAGCGGATCGCCGGCAAGCGCTCCGCGAGCCGTGCGCCCTCCGGCAGATCCGACAACGGAATCGTCGTCTGCTCGGCAAACGGCACGTAGACGCCGATCATGCGGAGCCGCCCCGGCAGAAACGTGTCGAGGCGAAGTGCGTTCACGCCGCCGCGATAGGCCGCCGGACCTTCGGGCAAGAGCAACGTGTAGTTCTTCGGCGAGATGACGTCGGTCGGATTGATCTCGTCGGCGCGGCCCCACGGGATGAGCTGGCGGCCGACCCGCAGCTCCCAATCCGTCTCCGCGATCTCGACGTAGCCCTCGCGCAGCTCGGAGGTCACCTCGTCGGCGTAGCGCAAGCTGCGCGGGAGACCGTGCGTCGCGTCCTCGTGCTCGTGGCCGACCTGCTGCGCCAGCACCCGCAGCTCGCCGACCCAGCGCACGTCCTCCGCGAGCTTCAGGCGCTGCTTCACGACGAGGTTCACGCCGAGGAAGTGCTCGCGGTCGTCGATGTCGTGATTCGAGCTGTAATAGTCGAAGGCGAGCGAGCCGCTGAGACCGAGACGATCGAGCGCGGCGCGGGCGCGGCGGTCGCCGGTCGTCTGATCGGGCGCGTCATCTGGCGGAGGCAGGTCCTCGGCTGCGACGGCCACGTCGGACGCCCGCGCCACCGTGGCCGCGTGCGGGCCGGCGCCGAGCAGGCCGCCGAGCAGCGCGACCAGGATCGCGGGGGTTCGGATCAGCTGTCCTTCTCGAGGTACCGTTCGGTGAACTGCTCGTCCCCGAGCCCGAGACCGACGTCGAGCTTGCCGACGTCGATCTGCGTGGCGTGTCCCGTCTGCAGGTTCTTCATCTCGAGATGGAAGGCCTGGAACTTGTGCTCGACGGGATCGATCTCGCGGACGTCGTGGGCGCTGAAGGATTTCACCGGGCTGCCGTCGGTGTCCCAGTAGTCCCCTTTGACCGCGACGAAGTTGTCGGCGCGGATCCACATCTTGCGCTTGCCATAGCCGCTGGTGGTGGCGACGGCGGGCGACTTCGGCGTGGCCTCGATCACGTGGGTGCTCGCGCCGTCGACGGTATCGGCGCCGACGTAGGCATAGGTCCAGTCATCGACACGGTGCCCGATGATGTCGCCGTACGAGAACTCGGTGCCGACGAAGCTGTCCTTCTTGTTGTTCGCGACGAGGCGCCGCACCTTCCGGAGCGCCGGCAGGTAGATCCAGATGTCGTCGTCGCCGTCGGAATGCTCGATCAGCAGCGTCGCGGTGCCTTTGACGTCGGCGGGCTCGAGAAAGCGAATCAAGCGTTCCTGATCGACGCCGTTCGCGAGGCGTTTCGAGATGCTGCTCGTCGCCCGTACCCGTTTCGCCCCGTCCTTGCTGATGAGCGTCATGGTGATCGCGCCTTTGGAGTCGCGCGGCTTCCCGACCATGAAGTTCTTGCGGACGATGTCGGTGGGGTCGGGATCGGCCGCAGAGGCAAGCGCGGCAATCAGGCACAACGGGACGGCGAAGCTGAGTGGACGAGTCACGGCGTCTCCTTCGAACGCACCGCGGCGGGGGAAGCCTGAGAGGACCAGTGCGAGGCGGTGATAGCGTAGTCCAGTAACGGGACCAAGGGCGTCCTGCTCATACGACGGCGCTGACGTTACGCCGCGGCGGCCGGACGACGCGGCGCGACGGGACGGGTCGCTGCCGGAGCGTCCATCCAGAGAAAGGCGGGACGGAAACGCGCGACGATCGCCGGCAAGACGATGAGCGCGCTGCCCGACGACACCAGCATCGCGAGCGCCACGAGCGCGCCGAGCTGAACGTGGACGGCGAAGCCCGACAGGCAGAGCGTCGCGTAGCCGAACGCGACCGCCGACGACACGAAGAGCACGGCCTTGCCCGACGTCGCGAGCGAGCGCTCGAGGGCGGTCTGCAGATCCGCCTCGGTGACGAGCTCCTCGCGGGTGCGAAAGAGGAAGTACATCGCGTAATCGGCGCCGATGCCCACCGCCATGGCGGAGATCGCCGAGGTCATCGTGTCGAGCGGAATCCCGAGGAGGCCCATCACGCCGAAATTGACGGCGACGGCGAGCGCCAGCGGCACCGCCACGAGGAGGCCGCCGACCAGCGAGCGGAGCAGCAGCGCCGAAATGACGACCGTGATGATCGCGATCTGCGCGATGTTGCGGATCTTGCCGTGGACCATGACCTCGGTCGCGGCGGCCGTCGACGCGAGCGTCCCGGTGTAGCGAACCCGGTACTCCGACGGGAACGTCGCGGCGACGATGCTCTGCGCCTTTGCCAGCAACGCCAGGCCGTAGCGCGTGCTGTCCTCGTGCACGAGCAGCCGGATCTTGGCGCGCGTGTGCGTCGGATCGATCATCGTGTCGAGATCGTTGTCGCCGCCCGAGAGCGAGTAGAGGAAGAGCTCCTGCGACGCGAGGTCGCGCTGGGTCGGCACGACGCCGGCGTTGGGATCGTCGGCCGTCATCGCGCCGTGGACGCGCTTCACGTAGTCGACGAAGGAGATCGCGCTGCCGACCCCGGGCTCTTGCTCGAGGCGGCGCTCGAGGTCGTAGATCGCGCGCAGCACCGCCGGCTCCTCGAGCCCACCGTCCGCCGGCGCCTCGACCAGCAGCACCAGCGTATTGGTGCCGGCGAAGCGCTCGTTGATCGCGGCGTCGTCGACCCGGACCGTATCGGTGGGCGAGAACTCCCGCTTCATGCTCATGTCGACCGTGAGCCGCGCGGCGAAGACCCCGCAGACCGCGAGCAACGCCAGGGTCGCGACGAACACCGCGCCACCACCGGCATGCGCGCGGCGCGCCGACCAGCGCAAGAAGCCGTCGAGGATCGGGTGCGCCTCGGCTTCGCGCGCGACCTCGCGACCGCGCGGAGCCGGGAGCGCCGCGCGAACCGCTGGGATCACCGTCATCTCGATGATCAACGCCGAGACGATCCCGAAGCCGGTGAAGAGCCCGAACGTCCGGATGGTCGCCGTCTGGAAGGTCACGAGCGAGCAGAACGAGAGCGCCGCGACGATGCCCGCCGCCACCATCACGGGGGCGACCCGCACCAGCGACGCCACGACCGCCTCGTGCACGTCGCCGCGCCGCTCGAACTCTTCGTAGAAGCGTTTCAGCACCTGCACCGCGTGGCCGGCCGCGACGGCGAGGATCAGGATCGGCGTCGTCGTGTTGAACGGATCGAGCGCGACCCCGAGCAAACCCATCAGGCCGACGGCCCATACGACGGACAGCAGCGCCGTCGCGAGCGGCAGGAACAGCGCCTGCCACGTGCGGAACGCGTGGTAGTGCACCAGGCCGATCACCACGAGCGCCAGCGGGAAGAAGATCGCCATGCGGCCGGCGTAGGCGGAGAGCTGCGACAGGTAGATCGTGGGACCGGCGAGGCGGTAGTCGAACGTCCCGTCGGCCGTCTCGGCGACCGCGGCCAGGACGGCGTGGTGCAGATTCCGATACCCCGGCGTCTCTTGTGTGAGCTCGAAGCTCGCCTGGACGAGCGCGGCGCTGCCGTCGGCGGCGACCAACGTTCCGACCATCATCTCGTTCGCGAAGGCGCGGCGCCGGACCTCGTCGGCACCGGCCTGGTCGGTCGGCGGCGTCGCCATCACGCGTTCGACGGTGATGACGTCACCCGAGCCGCGCACGTCCTTCGCTTGCGGAGCCGCCAGGCTTTGGATCAGCGCTCGATTCACGCCCGGGACCTGCTTGATGCGCGCCGTGACCTCCGCGACCTTGGCGAGAAAGGTCGGCGTGAAGACTTTGCCGTCGTGCGGGAAGAGCCCGATCACGACCAGGTTTTTGTCGCCGAAGAGCGCGTGCACCTCGTTCAGCGCCTGAATGAACGGATGGTCCTGCGGGAGGAGTCGGTCGGGATCGACCTCGATGTGAAGCCGGGTCGCGGCGGCGCCGAGACCGAGGGTCACGACCAGCACGACCGCCAGCACCAGCCAGCGATGTCGGATGACGCCGACGAAATAGGCGGTCAGCCAACGATCAGTCGCCGTCTCCATAGCGCGCTCCGTATAGGGGTTCTGCGAGGAGGCTGATCCGAGGCGCGGGGGGAAAACGAGCGACTCGAAGCTCAGGCTCCGACGGCCATCCGTAGCGGCTCGCCGAACGGCTCGTCAACCAGATTCGTCGCCGGCATCTCGTTCGGAAGGACCACCTCGGCGAGCGGGGTGAAGGCGAGCTCGCTGAAGGGATGCTCCTTCGGCATCTCGTTGAGACGGGTGAAGTCGTGGGACAGCAGCTCGTGCTCGACGCCGTTCAACTTGGCGTATCGGGTGCGCATGCCCGTCGTGAGGAAGCCCATCGAGAGGTAGCTCCCCATCTTGTCGGCCTTGGAGCAGACGATCTGGCAGTCGGCGCCGAGGAACATCGAGAACTCGTAGCAGAGCTTGAAGAGGCCGCAGGAGATGACCGGCAGGAACGTCGAGGTCTTGCGATGGCTGCGCTTGATCGCGAAACGCGAGATCTCGACGGCGTGCATCGAGGCGAGGTCGCCGGGAAGGGTGAAGTACTCCTCGGCTTCGATCGGTCCGAGCTCGCGCGGCGTGAGCCGCATCGTGCCGACGATCTCACCGGTCGCCTCGACCTCGGCGATCAGGATGTACGAACGATGGTCGTACTGATCGGGAACCGGGACGTCGTAGCCGAAGTCGCCGCAGTACACTTCGCGACGGATCTCGAGGGCCGCAGCGACTTCCTCGGCGGTCTCGGCGACGCGGAAGCGGTACCCCTTCAACAGGGCGCTCAGGTAGCTCTCGGTGGCTGGGGTTTCGGTGAGCTGGGTGGCCGTCTGCATTGTCATTCCCTCCGCGAGTTCTCAAAGCGAAGAGCATGCCAATAGCCTTACGACCGCAAGTGTCTATTAAATCAGACATATCCAACTGAAGGGACCGGAACTCCGGTTCCGGTCGATGGTCCCAGTGGTCCGGGTGTTCCGGTTTGGGTCAGAGACCCAGGCGCCGCATCTTCTTGGCGAGCCCGCGCGGGGTGAGGCCGAGCTCCTCGGCCACCTTGGTCTTCACCCCCCCTGCCCGCTGCAACGCCTCGACGATCTGGTCGCGCTCGAAGGTGTCGGTGCGGTGCTGCAACACCCCGGAGGCGGCCCCGTCGATGGCCGCCTGCTGCACGTGCTCGGACAGGAGATCGTCGGTGATTGGTGCCCCGGGGTCGGCCATGATGACGGCCCGCTCGATCTCGTTGGCGAGCTCCCGGATGTTGCCATCGAAAGGATAGGCCTGGAGCATCGCGATCGCCTCGGCGGTTGGCTCACCGACCGGCTTCTTCAGCTGAGCCGAGAGCCGCTGCACCAGATGATGGACGAGGGCCGGGATGTCCTCACGGCGATCGCGCAGCGCCGGCAAGCGGATCGGGAACACCCGCAACCGATAGAAGAGATCCTCGCGGAAACGGCCGGCCGCCACCTCGTCCGCGAGCTTCCGGTTGGTGGCGGCGACGACCCGGACGTCGACCGGGTGCGAACGATCGTCGCCGACCGGGCGCACCTCGCCTTCCTGCAGCACGCGAAGGAGCTTGGCCTGCAGGGCGAGCGTGGTCTCGGAAATCTCGTCGAGGAAGAGCGTCCCCCCGCTCGCCACCTCGAAGAGGCCTTTGCGGTCGCCGTGCGCGCCAGTGAACGCCCCGCGGCGATGGCCGAACAGCTCGCTCTCGAGGATCCCCTCCGAGAGCGCGGCACAGTTCACCGCGACGAAAAGCTCGTCGCTGCGCGGGCTCGCCGCATGGATGCTGCGCGCGATCAACTCTTTGCCCGTGCCGGTCTCGCCCTCGATCAGAACGGTGGTGGGCATTCCCGCCACCTTCCCGACCAATGTCAGCACTTCCCGAATGGCCGCACTTTCCCCAACGATCGCGTGCGCCGGGCCGTCGACGGCCTCGCGCAGATACGCGTTCTGCACCTGCAGCTTCGCGTTGGCCTGCCGGAGCTCCTCGACGAGACGTTGGTTCTCGCGCGCGAGATGAAACACCTCGACGGCCCGCCGTAGCGCGAGCCGGAGCTCGTCATCGTCCCAGGGCTTGGTGATGTACCGGTAGATCCGGCTGCTGTTCACCGCCTCGATGAGCGCGCTGATGTCGGTGTAGCCCGTCAGCACGATCCGCGTCGCGTCCGGACGAATGGCCATCGAGCGGGCCAGCAGCTCGGTGCCGCTCATGCTGGGCATGCGCTGGTCGGCGACGATCACGGACGCGTCGGCGCGATCGAGCAGCTCGAGCGCGCGGCTCGCGTTCTCCGCGGTCACGGTCTCGAAGTCGTCGCCGTAGTTGAAGCGAAAGAGTTTCAGGATGTCCGGCTCGTCGTCCACGACGACGACCGGGTGACTGCGATAATCGAGCTCCATGGGCGAGCCTACATGCCTCCTCGGGCAACGCTCGTGTCAAGCGCGGGCGGGGTGACGGGCAACACGATGGTGAACGCTGCGCCCTTTCCGGGTTCGCTGTCCACCTCGATGCGACCATGGTGGGCCGTGACGATGCCGTGGCTGATCGACAGCCCGAGCCCCGTCCCCGCACCGACGTCCTTGGTCGTGAAGAACGGATCGAAGATGCGATCGCGCACCTCGCGCGGAATGCCCGGACCGTCGTCACGAATGACGACGCGCACCGTGTCACCGTCGGCGCGCGTGGCGACGGTGAGCGTGCCGCCCTCACCGAGTGCGTCGCACGCATTCGCCAGAATGTTCACGAACACCTGATTGATCTGACCCGGATCGCAATCGACGGCGGGAAGCGTGCCGTAGTCCCGCTCGACCGTGATGCGGCCGCGCCAGCGATGCTCGAGCAGCCGCAGGCTCACCTCGAGCCCTTCATGCAGGTCGACGGCTTTCCGGGTGGCCTCGTCGAGACGCGAAAAGCTGCGCAGATCCTTCACGATGGCCGCGGCGCGCTGCGCACCGTTGGCCATGATGTCGACGATCTCGCCGGCTTCTTCCAGGATCGCCGCGACGTCGGCGGGCGGCGCGGCGATCGCCTTGGCGAGCCGCTTCTTCAGGGGCGAGACGCTGTTGGCGATGAAGCTCACCGGATTGTTGATCTCGTGCGCCACGCCCGCCACCAAGCGGCCGAGCGACGCCATCTTCTCCGAGTGCACGAGCTGCGACTCGGCGGCTTGCAGCTCACGCAGCGTGTCCCCGAGCTCCTCGTTGGCGGTTTCGAGCTGGGCCGTGCGCTCGCGAATGCGGGCTTCGAGGTTGGCATTCATCTCGACGATCCGCTCGTAGCCGGCCGCGTGCTGGAGCGCGATCGCCGCTTCGTGCGCGAGCGACCGCAGCAGATCGGCGTCGCCCGCCGTGTAGAAAAACCCCGACCGCTTCGCGCCGAGCGTGAGCGCGCCCATCACCTCGCCGTGCGCGACCATCGGCACCGCGACGGTGGCACCGATCGTCGCCAGGGTCGCGCGGGTCGCCGCATGGAGGACGGCATCGTCGTCGCCCTCGGGCGCATCGACCGCAGTGACCACACGCCCGTTCGCGAAGCGCGCCGCCACGGCGCCCGGGATGGTACCGACCCCGTCGAGCGGCGCCAGTCCGTCGGGCGCGAGACCCGCGACGAAGAGGCGCGTCCCCTCGTTGGGGATCGTCCGCTGCAGGCACTCCGCGACGATGCGCCCGACCTCGTCGCGCTGACGCGTCTGCGCGAGGGCGGCCCCGACCTCGGCGAGCACGCCCGGGGCGTCGTAGCTCGTGCCGTAGAAAACCCGGTCGACGAAGCTCTGCACGCGGGTCCGCAGCGGATTCAGAAGCAGGAGTACGGCGAGCGCGAACACGACCGGAAACGCCGCCGAGTCGGTGACCGCTCCCACGCGGAGCACGAAATTGAAGGCCAGGACCGCGGCGAGATAGGCGGCGCTGACGGCACCCGTCAGGGCGAGGTAGTACGCGCCGCGCTTCACCATCGCGTCGATCTCGAAAAGATCGTGCTGCACGATCGCGTACGCGAGCGCGACGGCGAACATGAATGGCGTCGTCGCCGCGAGATTCATCGACGCATCGCCCGCCGTCACGGCCGCGAACACCAGCACCACGGCGGGCACGACGAAGCCGAAGAGCGCCCCCACCAGGATCACGCGCACCCGTTGGCGAACGAGCTGCGACCCGCTCCGCACGTAGGCGACGGCCAGGTTGCCGCAGAAGAAGGCCGCGACCGCCGCAATGTAGAACATGTTGGTGGTGAGGATCCGGGAGTAGACGACCGGCGAGTAGAGGAAGATCTCGTAGGCGAGCGCGATCCCCAGCGCGAGCACCCACCCGACGACCCGCAGACGTGCCCAGCGGTGGCGCTCCGGGAATACGAGCGCAAAGTGCAGCATACCGGCCGGCAGCGCCGACTCGGCCAGTACGTGCAGCCGGAAGAACGTCGCGGGACCGTAGAGATCCATGGCGGTGAACAGAAAAAATCCGATCGCCGACCCGCCGCCGAGGAACGCCGCGGCCGCGCGGGAGTCGGGGCGCAGCAGATACGTGACCAGCGCGGCGCAGAGAAACACCACGCCGTTCAGGAGAAAGAGCCCGTGCAACAGCCCCCAATCGCGCTGCTCGAAACGCTCGGTGGAGACGGCCACTACCCGCTCGACACCGTTCCGCCGCAGCCGATACTGCACCGGCGTACCGGGTGGGCGCGCCGCGACGATCGCGTACGCTTCGGGCGTCGAGCCGATCACCTGTCCGTCGACGGCGAGGATCTCGCTTTGGTAGACGTCGGGCAACGCCGTTCCGCTCCAATGGGCGAGGCCGACCGAGGCGATGACGCGGTTGTCGAGGATGACGAACCCAGGGAAGACCCGCCCCATCCACGCGAGGCTGGTGACCGTGGTGCGCAGTGCCACCGCCACGCCGAGCAGCGCCACCACGAGGGCGACGACACGCACGCCCGTCGGCGTCCGCAGCGTCGTCGCAACGCGTGTTCCGATGGCAGGCATGACGGTCACCACAGCGCCGTCGTCGGACACGGCAGCTCCGTGCGGCGGCGTCGCGCACGAAACCCCAACTCGCGCGCGACCGTCAAGGACCGTCCTTGCGAACGAGCAACGCACCTGGCGCTTGCCCGCACAAGATCCAGCTCGTACGACGAGTACGACACCAAAAACGGAGGGAGTGGGCATGTCGAAGAGACGCCTTGGCCTTGGGGTGGCAGCGTTGCTGTTGGCGCTGGTCGTCGTCGCGGACGTCGCGCAGGCGAAGATCACGCTGCGCCCGCGTTCGCCGCACGACAATTTCTTCTTTCACGGCAACTATTCCACGCAGCCGTTCGACCCGAACAGCGCGTTCGGGATCGAGATCTGGAACTGCGCCAACGGAGCGCAGCCCGTGTTCATCGCCGACCGCGTCCCGTTGATCGTCTGCGGCTACGATCCCGTGAAGGGATACGAGCTCGGTGAGCGGGTGTACCAGGTGTCGCTTCCCGGCGAGGCCTGCCACGATCACGGGCGCTCCTGCTACTTCCGCAATCCCGCCGCGGCCTCCGCCGGCGGCGTCCACTTCTTGCGGGTGCGGTACGCCCGGCGCGGCCACGGGAATCGCGTCTGGTTCGAGAGCTTCGGAGACCTGTCCGCGGCGCAGCAGGCCAACATGCTCCTCCTCATCACCGTCGACGGCATCCCGCGCGCGGCCTTGCAGGATACGTTCACGCCTCTGCCGAACGGCGGCTGGTTCAGTCCGTTCTGAGGCGTTCGCCCGTCGCGGAAGGAACCGCACGTCAGAGCGGCAGCAGCGGCATGCCGAAGAACACCTGGAGCGCCGCGAGCACGACCGCCAGCAGACCGAGGATGGGATGCAGGATGCGCGCGGAGTCGTTGGCGATCCAACGCGACGTCAGCGCCGCAACGCTCAAGAGCGCGACGATCGCGAGCGCGAGCCGAAAGTGCATGCTGCGGAGCAACTCGATGTCGGGCCGCCACAGCCACGTGGAGAGGACGCCGAGGCCGAGATTCGCGACCATCAACCAGTACGCGACGACCGCGAGGCGCGCGTGCTGCGGCCGCAGGTGACGCTCGGTGCGCTCGCGTGAGCGGAGACCGAGCGACGCCACCCAGACGAGGAACACCAACGTGGCAAGGGCGACGATCGGGTGCAGGAAAGCGAGCACCCGCGGAATCCCGGTCGGCACGGCCATGCTTCTGACGCACCGGCCTCCGACGGGCAAGCGTCGGTGGTCGATCGCGTAGCGATCGTTCGATCGACCACGGCAGACGGGGTGGCTCCTCACCGCGATCTGTGACATTTCCGCCTCGCCCATCATGACGACGCCGACCGCCCGACGGCTGTGTGCCGCTGCCGCCGCCCTCGCCTCCCTGCTCTGCTCCGTTGCCTCCACGCGTGCGGCCACGGCCGTCGAAACCGGCGCCGCGCTGTATGGCAAGTACTGCCAGCTCTGTCATGGCGCGAAGCTCGAAGGCTACGCGGCCGACAATGCGCCCGCGCTGTCGTCGCCGACGTTCCGCTCGTCGGCGAGCACCGCCTTCCTGCAGGCCGCGATCGAACGCGGGCGTGCGGGAACGGCGATGGCCGGCTACGGCAAGGCCGTCGGCGGTCCGCTCGAGCCCGCCGAAGTCGACGCCCTGATCGCGTTCATTCGCGGCGGCGCGGTCGCGCCGCCGCCGCTCCCCGGCAAGGCCTCCAAGGGCGACGCGAAGAAGGGCGCGACCGTGTACGCCACGCATTGCGAAACCTGTCACGGGACCGCCACCCAACGCGGCAACGCGGTGCACCTCGCCAATCCGATGTTTCTCGAGACGGCCTCCGACGCCTTTCTGAGGGTCGCCATCAAGGAAGGTCGCCCCGGCACCGCGATGGAGTCCTGGAACGGGAAGCTCTCCAGCGGCGAGATCGAGGACACGATCGCCTACATTCGTTCGCTCGCACGCCCGGTGCCGCCCGCGCCGGTCGCCGCGCCCTCACCCGTCGCGGAAGCGGCGACGCCGGTCGTGATGAACCCCACGGGGCAGCCGCCAGCGTTCACGCTCGGCCTCGGCCGCTACGCTTCGGTCGCCGACGTCGCGAAAGCCTACGACGAGAAGCGCCGCTTCGTGATGATCGACGCGCGCCCGACCTCCGACTACCTCCGCATGCACATCCCGGGTGCGATCTCGGTGCCGTACTTCGACATGCACGATCTCGACAAGGTGCCGAACGACGGGACCTGGGTCGTCGCGTACTGCGTGTGCCCGCACGAAGAGTCAGGCCGCATTCTCGAAGAGCTCCGCAAGCGCGGCTACGCCAACACGGCGATCCTCAATGAAGGGTTGTTCGTCTGGGTGGAGCAAGGTCACCCCGTCACGCGCGCCGAGGGTCAGCTCCCGATGGCGGCGCCACCCGCGAAGCCGGCGCCGTTCGCGCCGGTTCCGATCCCTTCACCCGGCTCCTGAGCTCCCGCATGCGGCTTCGCGCCGCGGCCGAGCGTCATTGCCGCGTCGTCCGTCACCGTTGCGACGGATCTGTGGGCGCGGCTGGGCCAGGGAACGTCGGGTCGCGCGTGGCACGTGCCATGCACTTCCGCCGCGAGGGAGGTCCGCAGCAATGAACTTCATCGTGATCGCGGGAATGGCGTTGGCGCTCGGCGGCGGCGCGGCAGCTTGGGCGGAGGACGAGCCGGCCGTCGCGACGGCGCCACCGGCCGAAGTGACCGTCAAGGTCCAGGCGCCGGAAGGCACGAGCGAGCAGGACATCGCTGCGGCGATCGCGTCCGAAAGCGCGAAACGCGAGCCCAGTGCACAGCGCGCCGCGCAAGCGGCGAAGCAACAGGCCGACGCGGACACAGCCCGCTCCGAGCGCGTCGCCAAGATCTGCGATTCCATCCCGGAGAAGTCGATGCGCGACGATCCGTCGTTGCGCAAGCTCTGCCAGTAGTCGCGGCCGCTCCGCTCCACGGCTGCGACGCCCGCGCCGGCTGCGACGCCGGCCAATGGAATTGCCCGCTCCGTCCGGTTAGCGTGCGGTCGTGCCGACGCTCGACCGCGACGACCTCCAGCACATCACCGGGACGACGCTCGCCCATTACGACGCGAGCGCCGAGGCCTTCTGGCAAGGCACGCGCGGCCACGACGTCAGCCAGAACATCGCCGCCCTCCTCAGGCATCTCCCGCCGGGCCGCCGCCGCATCCTCGATTTCGGCTGCGGTCCCGGCCGTGATCTCGCGGCGTTGACGGCGCTCGGGCACGAGGCCGTCGGGCTCGATGGGGCGATGCGCTTCGTCGCGATGGCGCGCTCCCACACGGGCTGCGAGGTCTGGCAGCAAGATTTTCTCGCGCTCGATCTGCCGGCGTCGTCGTTCGACGGCGTATTTGCCAACGCGTCGCTCTTCCACGTTCCCGCGCAAGAGCTCCCGCGCGTTCTCGGCGCATTGCACGGGACGCTCCGACCCGACGGCGTGCTCTTCAGCTCGAACCCGCACGGGCAGAATCACGAAGGCTGGAACGGCAGTCGCTACGGCGCCTACCTGGATGCCACGCGCTGGCGGACGATCGTTGCCGACAGCGGCTTCGCGGCGCTCGAGCACTACTATCGCCCGGCCGGGCTGCCGCGCGCGCAGCAGCCCTGGCTCGCCACGGTGTGGCGAAGGTCTTGACCCTCCGCGCTCAGCGCGGGCGGACGCCCTGCACCGGCTCCGGCGCTTGGGGTTGCACCGTGATGCCCCCCATACAGGTCGGTGGGCTGTCGCTGCCTTCGAAGGCGCGCATGCAGTCGTCGACGGCCTTCTGATTGCCGACACCGGCTTGATAGTCGCCGACGTCGACCTGCAACCCCGTCTTCGGCTGCTGCCACGTGTACGAGAAGCTGCTCTGGTCGGAGCTGCGCACGTTGCCGGAAAAACGCCCGTAGAACGCGACGCCCTGCTCACACGCGGTGATGCGGGCACCGTTCTCGCGACTAGCGGTACAGGCGCTCGCGGCGTCTTCCTTCGTGCCGGCGGCCTTCTTGGCGAGATCGACGCCTTCCTTGCAGGCGGCCCCCATCTCCGACTGCGATCCGTATTCGATCTGACACTGCAGCTTGGCGTCGATCGCACCGTCCGCGAATGCCGTGCTGATCCCGACGACGGTGACGAAACCCAGAGTGACGAGCGCGCGTCTCATGATTCCTCCTTGCACCCCACAATGCCACGCTAG
>Ga0163144_10015751_pt1 | contig 15560 bp, 16 predicted proteins | sample OliLak19BULKMAT1_FD_123175 | JGI IMG/M metagenome (GOLD analysis project Ga0163144, IMG submission 123175) | Freshwater microbial mat bacterial communities from Lake Vanda, McMurdo Dry Valleys, Antarctica - Oligotrophic Lake LV.19.BULKMAT1 | ecosystem: Environmental > Aquatic > Freshwater >...
AGATCATCCTTCTAAAATGGTCGAGACTCAATTTATCAACTGTGTTGGCTCCTCAATTCTTGGCGGAGGACTTCTTGACGAAGTAGGGATTAAATACTTACATGCGGATTTACCAGAGCACTCGGCTACTGTTTTGATCACTGGCGATGGCAAGGTGTATTGGCAAGATTTTACACCAGGGACAGAGAATCTCAGAGGAAATTATACAGAAATCAACCCAGACATGGTTGATGAAAAAATGGATTTATCAAATGTGCCAGAAAGTGGGACATCACTTCACTTTAAAATATGGAATCCTTATTCTCACATAGAAAAAAAGCTAAGAGTAACTCTATTTCTTCCAGAAATTGGTTTACAATGTCACATTCTCAACAATACTGGAAGCGCTTTATCCGCTCTTGCAGAAAAGAAGAAGCAATTGAATCATATCAGCAAGCCATTCGTGTTGATCCGAAAGATGCCTATCCTTACAACGGACTTGGAAGCGCTTTATCCGCTCTTGGCAGAAATGAAGAAGCAATTGAAGCATATCAGCAAGCTATTAGTGTTGATCCAAAGTCTGCCTATCCTTACTACGGACTTGGAAACGCTTTATCCGATATTGGCAGAAAAGAAGAAGCAATTGAAGCATTTCAGCAAGCTATTAGTGTTGATCCAAAGTCTGCCTATCCTTACAACGGACTTGGAATCGTTTTATCCGCTCTTGGCAGAAATGAAGAAGCAATTGAAGCATATCAGACGTTTATAAAACTATTTAGTGGTGATAAATATTGGATAAATAGAGCAAAAGGAATTATTGAAAAACTACAAAAAGGAGAATAAGGAGTTTTGAAAAATGGAAAGAGAAAAAGGTGTCAGGAACCTTTTTCTCACCTTTTTCTCTGACACCTTTTTCTCTTTTTTAGCCTAAGAACGGTTCTTGCTAAAAATTTTATTATTATAAAAAATATACCCCTTCAAATTTTGCTATACTATACTCATGAAAAATATAACAACAATCATTGTGTCTTTAGTGGTTAGCGTTCTTATTCTTACTATTAGTCGTATTAATCCTGATCCTACACTTGAAGGTCTAACAGGTCGATTGTGGCTTCTGCCGGTATATTTCGTAGTAGTACCAATAATATTTGGAATAGTAGGGTTTCTCTCTAATAAAGAAAATCGCTTCAAAAAAGCCCTCATTTCTTTTGGATTTTCGTTCATAACTGCACTCGTCATACTGATTCCTTTTGCTCTTACGAATAAATGGGGACAGCCACCATTTAATTCGGTTTAGAGCAGACATTGCGAGGGGTTGGAAGACCAAAGAAAATATAGTAGTTAAATGGTGGCTGTCCCCATTTTCCCTGAAGGTAGAATGTGGGCCGCTTCACTTTTTGCTTAGGTTAATCCGTGTCGCTTTTTTTATTTCTTCCAAGTATTCACGAGTGTTTGAAAGAGGAGGTACTTTGTGTTGGCCACCGAGTTTGCTCTTACTTTCCATGAAAGCATAAAAAGTTCCTTTTGGTGCTACGTGGACGACAGGCGCCGTCATCACTTTGTCTCCTGTTCTCTTGGCGTCATAGTCACCATTTAGTTTTCGTAGAGTTTCGTCTAGTGTTTGGTTAAATTTTTCTTGGTCATCTGGTTCTTTTCCGTATTCTATATACCACTCATGTGCCCCAGCTTTTCCGTCTTTCATATACAAAGGTCCAGCAGTAAAATAAGAGACGATAGCCAAGGTCGCTAGTGAAGCTTGCTCGATGGCTTTGTTTGCATTTTCGACGATGACTTCTTCACCAAAAGCATTTATAAAATGTTTGGTGCGTCCGGTAATCGTAATTCGATAAGGATTTATATTTATAAATTTTATAGTGTCACCGATTTGATACCGATAAAGTCCGCTGGTAGTGCTGATGATGAGAGCATATTCTTCGCCTATTTTTACTTCGTGCAATTTTAGGATTCTTTGCACTTCGCCCGCCCTGTGCTTTATCGGTAGGAATTCATAAAAAATATCTCGATTGATCAAGAGCAATAATTCTCCTGTTTTTTCTAAATTGTCTTGCACGGCTATGTAGCCCTCGGAAGCATTGTAGACTTCTAGATATTTTAGTTTTTTGGAAAGATTTTCAAACAAAGGTTTGTAAGGAACAAAAGACACAGCTCCATGAAAAAAGACTTCGAGTTTCGGCCAGACATCTTCTATGTTTTTTACTTTTTCTTTTTCGATTATCTTCTCGAGAATTATCGCGACCCAAGTCGGCGTGCCGGCTATGGCGCGCACATCATATTTCTTAGCATTCTCCACAATCTTTTGCATTTTTTCTTCCCAGTTTGGCAAGAGGGCGACGGACAAGTCTATAGCTTTGCGATGCGACACCCACCAAGGCAACTCTCTGGTTAGGAGTGCCGAGACGTCTCCGCAGAGTATCTCTGGAGCGCCCGGAGAAGGAGAGAGACTTCCGGATATGCCTAATGTCTTACCCATCAACAAGTTACTTCCACCACAAGAGGCGATATAAAAAGCCACCATGTCTTTACCAGCTTCGTAATGATTGTTTTTTAGAAAATATTTTGGAGTCGGGATGTATTTACTCTTGGCATTTGTAGTACCGGAAGACTTGGCAAAGAAACAAACTTTTTTATGGACTAAGATATTTTTTTCTCCATTAAGCATTCGCTCTATGTATGGGAAGATGTCTTCATAAGTCACAACAGGGAGCTCGGCTAAAACATTTCCATGGTCTTTTGCATAAACGGTGTTTTTTAATTCATCTGTGATTTTCCTTTCTATCCGTATTTGAACTCTTTCAGCATGAGAATGAGCTCTGTGTATTTGATGTCTTCTTAGTTTAGCCAGCAATGTTATCATCGTGTTATTTATTATAGCATTCTAGTTGGATTTTTCGGTAAATAAGACTAAATCCCGCACGTTTGTTATAATGAGTTTATGTTTATAGAATTTACTAAAATGCATGGGCTGGGCAATGATTTTGTTGTCATAAACAATATGAATGGCCGGATAAAACTCAACAAGGGGCAAATTCAATTTATTTGCGACAGACATAAAGGCATAGGCGCTGACGGAGTGATACTGGTAGAGCCCTTCGACGAGGCGGACTGTTTTATGAATTATATCAATGCCGATGGTTCAGAAGCACAGATGTGTGGTAATGGAGTGCGGTGTATTACGAAATTTTTAAAAGATAATTTACCTAAAGATAAACAAAAAGATATTTTTAAAATAGCGACGCGTTCGGGCGTCAAAGAAATACAATGTTTTCCGGATGGAACTTTTTCTGTGAACATGGGCCGTCCTAGTTTTTCTAATCCAGACTTTGTGGGCGAGTCTATGGAGATAGGTGGGGTGACGCTAAACTTTGTTTCTATGGGGAACCCTTTTGCAATAGCATTGGTGGACGATATGACAAAATACGATTTTGAAATATTGGGGCCGTTGATAGAAAATCATAAAGATTTCCCAAATAAAATTAATTTTGAATTAGTACAGCAAATCAACTCCAATGAATTTAAAGTGCGAGTTTGGGAGCGAGGATGCGGAGAGACCTTGGCTTGTGGTACTGGAGCTTGCGCTTTGTATGCTTTGTCACAGAAATTAAAAAATGCAGATAAAGACATAACTATAGAATTCCCCGGAGGTTCTCTTTATCTATCTCTTGGTGTTGATGGTGATATAATCATGCGTGGTCCCGCAGAGAGTGTTTTCTCTAGTATGATATATGTCGAATAATATGAAAAAAGTATTTAAAGGAGAAAATGCAGTAGCCGATTTCTTAGTGCCTGACTCTATGGGTTTTACACCGGTGGTGGAATTACCCAGAGCGATGAATCCTTTTTTGGGTGATAAGGTTAGAATTTTTGTAAAATTATCTCAATTTGTACCACTAGGTAACATCAAGTCTTTGCCTTCTTACACGATGCTTCAAAACATACCAAAGAAAGATTTGACTAAAGTCAAAAATATAATTGAATATTCTTCTGGGAATACTGCTTTGTCATTGACCATCTTGGCTCAGTATTTCGGTATACCAAATGTGCACGCCATCATCACCCCTGATGTTCCTACTCACAAACAAAGATTATTGCGACTTGTTGGCGCTAATCTCCTCATCTCACACGGGCCACCTAGTCCTGGAGTTTTTGACAATGTTGGGGGAATATATGATGCCACCATGCTCGGCAAAAAAGTTGGCTGGTATAACTTGAATCAATATACTAATCCGCACAATCCTAAAGCTTCATATAAATATATCGGAGAAGAACTTTGGGAACAATTAGGTGGCGACTTGTCTCTTTTGGTTGCGAGTATGGGTACAGCCGGCACTATAGTCGGGGCAGGTTCGTATTTAAAAAAGAAAAAAAGCAATTTAAAAGTTATTGGCACAGCTATCAAAGAAGGTTCGTCTATTCCAGGACCTCGGGGGGAGATAATGATAAAAAAACTAGGTATTCCTTGGGAGGATGTTATCGATGAAGTCATAGCTATCGATGCTTTAAGTGCTTTTCGTGAGAGTTTGAAAATGATTCGCCTCGGGCTGTTTGTCGGTCCTTCTACAGGGATGCAAATTTCTGGATTATTTAAAAAATTAAAGGAGTATAAAAAGAAAAAGAAATTGGCAGGTTTGCGAAACAAAAAGGGAGAGATAGTTTGCGTAGTTGTCGCTTGTGATACAATGTTTCCTTATATAGATGATTATTTTTCAGTTTTGCCCAAGAATTATTTTCCCAAAGTGAAGAATTTATAAAAAATTTGTAAAATTATGCCAGAAGATAAAAACAACATACAAGAAAAGATAGACAAACTAGAAACAGAAATACAAAGCGCTGATTTCTGGAGTGATAAAGTTCATGCGCAGAATGTATTGAAAGAACTTGCAGACTTAAAGGCAGAGAAAGACGGGCAAGGGAAATACGATAAAGGCAATGCCATCGTCACGATTTTATCTGGTGCCGGAGGGGACGACGCCGAGGATTTCTCTGCTATGCTACTAAAAATGTATATGAAATACATTGAAAAAAAGGGTTGGTCTATATCTTTTATTCACCAACATGAAAATGACCACGGCGGGTATCGGAATATTTCTTTTGAGATAGGGGGTAAGGGTGCGTACGGAACTTTAAAGAATGAATCTGGAGTGCATAGATTAGTGCGAGTGTCACCATTTAATGCAAATGCTAAAAGACACACTTCTTTTTCTATGGTGGAAGTATTGCCAAAGTTCGGAAAACTCGAAGAGAAAGATTTTGTGATTCCGGAGGCTGATTTGAAGATAGAATTCTCACGCGCTGGAGGCCCCGGCGGGCAGAATGTAAACAAAAGAGAAACTGCAGTAAGAATAGTTCACACACCTACGGGCTTGTCAGTGCATGCTTCCGGTGAGCGGAGCCAAGAGCAAAACCGTGAGCGAGCCCTAAGCATATTGAAAGCAAAAATTTTTAAAAGAGCGGAAGAAGAGAAGAAAACTTTTGAAGAGAGTATGAGTTTTGGAAAAAGCACCGATATAGAATGGGGGAATCAAATCCGCTCGTACGTCCTGCACCCATACAAAATGGTCAAAGACCACCGCACCGAGGCAGAAACAGCCAAAGTCGACGACGTCTTAGAAGGCGACCTCGACCTCTTCATCGAAGCCGAACAGAATTTGGGGAAATAAAGAAAAATGTGATAGAATAGATGAGTGATTTACTTCAACAATGTTACAAAAATTTACAATAAAGAGGACTTAGCACTAGACGACATAAACCTTACAGTAACGGCTGGTGAATTTGTTTCAGTAGTGGGGCATTCGGGAGCTGGAAAGACTACTTTAATAAAAATGATTTTAGCAGAAGAGCGTCCAACCGAAGGAACTATATTTTTTGAATCTCAAAATGTGCACAAATTGGGAAGTGATGATCTGACCCGTCTTCGTCGAAGAATAGGTGTCGTCTTTCAAGATTTTAAATTATTACCTAATAAAACATCTTATGAAAATATCGCTTTTGCCATGGAAGCGGTAGGCAAGACCAATGAAGAAATAGCCACCGACGTGCCTCATGTACTAGAACTTGTGGATTTGAGTAATAAAACATTTCATTTTCCTCATCAGCTCTCTGGTGGCGAGAAGCAAAGGCTAGCTATAGCCCGCGCTATCATAAACCAACCAGAACTCATCATCGCCGATGAGCCGACGGGGAATTTGGACCCTATAAATACTCACGACATCATCCAAATCCTAAAGAAAATAAACGATTTGGGGACAACTATCATTTTAACTACTCATAATAGAGGTGTAGTGGAATCAATTGCTAGTAGGGTACTAACTATGGAAGGGGGCAAGATTATTAGAGATGACAAGGGTGGTAAGTATGTTATATAATGAACCCATATGATTGTATTAAAAAGAATGATTAAATCAGGATTTTTAAACTTTAGCCGAAATGGTTTAGTTTCTTGGGCAGCGATACTTATAGTAACCATAACTCTGTCTGTCATTACTTCTATCCTTTTACTACAAGCAGTACTATCTAATTCGTTGGAACAAATTAAAAATAAAGTCGACGTGACTGTTTATTTTAGTGTTGGAGCCGATGAAGACAAGATAGATGCCTTAAAACAATCCATAGAAAAATTACCAGAAGTCAAAGAAGTAGCTTATATTTCAAGCGATGAAGCATTGGCACTCTTTCGAGAAAGACATAAGAGTGATTACCCTACTATCCAAGCTCTGGATGAAATAGGGTCTAATCCACTCGGAGCGTATTTAAATATTAAAGCCAAAGAAGTTTCTCAATATGAAAGTATTGCGAATTTCTTAAAGTCCGACGACCTTTCAGTTTCAGGTTCTCAGAGCATAATAGATAAAGTAAATTATTATCAAAACAAATCAGTTATCGATAAATTGCAAAGTCTGACCACTGGTGCCAAAAAATTAGGATTGTTGGTAGCTATAGTTATGATGATTTTGTCAGTGATTATTACTTTCAACACCATTCGTTTAACCATATTTATCTCTAAAGAAGAGATAGGAGTCATGCGTTTAGTGGGGGCTTCAAAAATGCGCATCAGAGGTTCTTTTATGGTAGAAGGTGCTATTTATGGTTTGATAGGAAGTGTTCTGACATTGTTATTGTTTTGGCCGATCACAGCATGGCTCGGACGAAAGATGACCTTATTTTTAGGTATGGATTTATATAATTATTATTTTTCAAATATTTTTCAAATTTCTTTGATTATAATACTTGCAGGCGTATTATTAGGTACTATTTCTAGCTTTTTGGCGACGAGAAAATATTTAAATAGATAAATTTCCAAACTGTCATGACTAAAAAAGATAATTGCAAATATATTTTCGTAGTAGGAGGTGTTATTTCTGGAGTAGGAAAAGGAATTACAGCTTCTTCTATCGGTCTTATTTTAAAGAACCGAGGTCTTAAAGTCACCGCCCTCAAAGCCGACCCGTATATCAATGTCGACGCCGGCACCATGAACCCCACCGAACACGGTGAGGTTTTTGTTTTGAAAGATGGCGATGAGACAGACCAAGACATGGGGAACTATGAAAGGTTTTTAGATATCGATTTGACTCGGGTGAACTATATGACCACCGGCCGAGTGTATCAGCGTGTCATAGAGCGAGAACGGAATTTGGAATACAAAGGCAAGTGTGTACAAGTTGTTCCACATATTCCAATGGAAATCGTAGAGAGGATAAAAAAGGCAGGCAAGAATGTAGACGCTGACGTGGTTATCATCGAAATCGGAGGCACTGTAGGTGAATATGAAAACATTTTATTTCTAGAAGCAGGCCGCATGCTAAAACTTGAGAATCCGAAAGACGTGATTTTTGTCATGGTATCGTATTTACCGACTCCTTCAAAAATAGGTGAAATGAAAACTAAACCCACACAACATGCATCTCGACTACTCAATGGTTCTGGTATACAAGCAGACTTTTTGATCGCTCGAGCAGGTACACCACTCGATGAAAAAAGAAAAGAAAAACTATCTTGGTCTTGTAGTGTGCCTATTGCAAATATTATTTCTGCTCCAGATGTAGATAGTATCTACGACATACCTATAAATTTTGAAAAAGAAAAACTCTCAGAAAAGTTGTGTGATATTTTAAGTGTATCTTGTAAAAAGCCAGACACTAAAGAGTGGAATAAGTGGAAGAATTTTGCGCGTCATGCTCACAACGGCAAAAAAACTGTAAAGATTGCCATGATCGGTAAATATTTTGATACCGGAGATTTTGTATTATCTGATTCGTATCTATCTGTCATAGAAGCTGTAAAGTATTCTAGTTATGCTCAAAATAGAAAGCCGATTATTTCTTGGCTCAATGCTGTGGACTTCGAGACTCATCCTGCGAAGTTAAAAGATTTGAAAAAATACGACGGCATCATTGTGCCAGGAGGTTTCGGTTCCCGTGGCGTGGAAGGCAAGTTGAAAGTAGTAAAATACGCTCGAGAAAATAAGATTCCGTATTTCGGACTTTGTTATGGTATGCAGATGATGGTGATAGAATATGCGCGAAATGTCTTAGGACGCAAAGATGCAAATACCAAAGAAGTAAATCCAAATTCAAAAAATATCGTGATAGATGTAATGGAATCCCAAAAAGAAATTTTAGATAAGAAATCTTACGGTGGCACAATGCGACTAGGGGAGTATAAAGCATTATTGAAAGATGGCACAATAGCAAGAAGTGCTTACGGAGCCAAAGAAGTCATAGAGCGACACAGGCATCGGTATGAAGTAGCTCCTAGTATTATTCCAGACTTAGAAAAAGCAGGATTAGTATTCTCAGGCCGGTCTCCATCGGGAGTATTGATGGAGATAGCTGAGCTCCCAAAGAGCAAACACCCATTTTTCCTAGGCACCCAATTCCACCCAGAATTCTTAGCGCATCCACTCTCTCCGCATCCACTCTTCACCGCATTTATCAAAGCTTGTATAAACAAAAAGAAATAACCTCCGCTAGGTCTTGCCTAGCGGAGAAATGGGATATATAATTATCTTATGTCTATAAGAAAAGTTTCGTTTGCTCCTGGAGAGTTTTATCATATTTACAATAGAGGCAACAGTAAGCAAAAAATTTTTCATGATGATAATGATTACTCCCATTTTTTGGGATTGCTTTATGCTTGTAATCAAAAAGAAAATTTTAAAATCGACAATCTTCAAAAAGGACAGGATTTGTTTAGTCTTAATAAGAGCAACCCCTTAGTAGACATAGGTGCATATTGTTTAATGCCTAATCATTTCCACTTACTCGTGACTCAAGGAGATAATGGAGACATAAGTAAGTTTATGCAAAAAATATCAACTGCGTATGTTATGTACTACAATAAAAAATATAAAAGAACTGGGAGTTTGTTTGAAGGAAAATTTAAGTCACAGCATTTAGAATCAGATCGATATTTAAAATATATTTTTTCGTATATTCACTTAAATATAGTTAAACTTATTCAAAGTGATTGGAAAGAAAGAGGAATTAAGAATACAGATTCCACACTAGTTTATTTAAAAAATTACAAATATTCCAGTTTTCTCGATTACGTTGGGATAGAGAGAAAGCAAAACAAGTTACTAAATATAAAAGCTTTTCCAAGATATTTTCCAAGCACACGTTTTTTTATAAAAGAAATCTTTGATTGGCTTAGTTTTAATGAACCTCTCCGCTAGGCAAGACCTAGCGGAGACTAACAACAAGAAGTAATTTATTTATAGTTGGGTTTTTCTTCGGTGAGGCCGGCTTGGTAATTAATCAGGCGAGCTAGGGCGTAAAATACGCTTGAGAGTCTGTTTAGAAATTGGATGCTGGTGTCACTTATTGTGCGTTCTTTCTTTTCTCTGACACGGATGACACTTCGCTCGGCTCTACGAGCAACTGTCCGACAGACATCGAGATATGCGCCCAAGGGTGTGCCACCAGGAATAATAAAAGAAGTGATTGGAGGAATGATTGATTCTACTTCTGCCACTAAGTCTTCTAGGAATTTTACATGATGCTCTGCTATATTTTTGTCGGCGCCTCCTAGTTCTGCTTGCAAGCTAAATAAAATGTTTTGGATTTTTTCCAAAGTTTCTTTGTCTTTATTTTGGATAGCGATAGCTTTAGCATAGCCAATATGAGAATTTAATTCATCCACCGAGCCTAAAGCTTCAAAGATATAACTATCTTTAGATATTCGCACACCTGAAGGACTCTCAAAGAGTTTTGTCGTCCCACCGTCTCCTTTTTTTGTATAAAGCATAATTAAACTATATCACAAACTCCAGCTACACATGCTAATTCTTTTTTGAGCTCTGTTTCGTCTTTAGTTTCATAAGTGATAATTTTTGAGAAATCAAGTTCACCTAATCTTTTTACCATTTCCTCGTATTTAGCTTTATTTATTTCTTCATAAGGAGCGAGCTGGTAGACATGGTTTGAACGAGGCAAGAATGATAAACCACCAACTAAATCCCAATTGTCATAAATCCAATGAGCTACGTGTATCCATTCATCATCGCCGACAGATATAGTCACAGAAGGATTGTGTTCAGTATAATTTTCTTTGACCACTTTCCAGTGTTTGAGTTGATCGATAGCAGTGATGTCATTTTTGCAAATAGCACCATCCGGGGCCTTTACAGGGAACTCCAAAACATATGTCGTAGCATTTTCCATAGTCTGTCCTACTTCTGGGTAGTAAGGAACTCCTTGGTCTTTGAGCATTTTAAATAATGCATCAGTAGCAGATATTCTAACTCTACGGATGTAGTAAGGAGCATGACGAGGATGCATTCCAGAGGCACAGTCTACAGTTTGAGACACAGTACCAGAAGGTTTGACGCAAGTGATGCAAGTAGATGCTGATACTCCAAAACGTTTTGCGTATTTTTTATTTACTTCTATAGTAGCTAAACGAAGTTTTTCTAACATTTTCGGTTCTCGTGCAAGAGTAGAATCCCATTGACCAGTGATAGACACACCCAAGAGTCTTTCTTTCTCGCAATTCTTTTTCCATTCTAGAGATAGGTAAGGGAAGTAAGTTAGACTTGATTGGTAAGTACCGATGATGGTCGCTACGCGTACTTTTTGCAATAATGTCTCTTCGGTATCTTCAGCACGAGCGATAACTTCAGACAAATTACAAAATTGTTTGGATTGCAGAATAATTTCTCCGCAAGGATTTGTGCCAAAAGATGGCAAGGTTCCGTCTTTCCATTGATGGAGTCTTCGTTTTGGTAAAGTCTTTGCAAGTCCGCCACGGTTAAATATTCCTCTCTCACCACTACCACTTTTCACAAGCGCCAACCATTCGTCTAAAAATTCTTCTGTGCTAGGTTTTGACAAATACACAGCAGAATTATTTGCGAGCATTCTCTGTCCTTCATTTAAATAAAATTGTCCTTTTTTGGAATCACGTATTGCTTCATCGTCTAAGTCGGAGAGGGAAATCATGGCACTCCTACGTACACCACCGGCGACGACGCATTCACCGATTTTACAGATGATGTCATGCGCGTCCAAGTTCGTCAGGTGGCGTCCTTGTTTGCGGATGATTCTCTCGCGCGAGAAATCAATCAGGGAGCGAAGTGGCTCAGGTCCAGAACTTTTTCCACCCATAGTTTTTAGTCTAGCTCCAGCAGGACGAATTAAAGAATAATCAAATTCGATGTCATTGCCATCAAACCAAGTTTTTAGTCCCAAAGAAAATGCATCTGCCCAGCCTTCCTTACTGTCGAGGACGGTGTGCTTTGTTAATTTCTTGCCAGTTTGTTTTTTGATTTGAGGTAGAGCTTGGATGTTTTCACTTTCTACAGACCAGCCGACACCAGTACCACACATAGATATGTACATTATTTCAGCAAAGTCTTGGAAAGTCTTTGGCGCTATAAAGGAACAATTATAAGCGCATACGTTCGTAGAACGGGCCGCCTTGCCTGCGAATTGGAGTAAACGCATAGAAGGCATAGAGCTCTGAGTTAGGATGTATTCACGGACTTCTTTGTATTCACTCTCGGTGAGTTTGGAGCCTAGATTTTCTTTCATAAAGTCCATGTATCGGCCGATAGTTTCTACCCAAGTTTCTCTTCGGCCTTCTTCCTCTATCCATTTTGCATAAGTACGATAATAAACAAACTCAGCTAGTGGGTTTCGGAAATATTGTTTACTCTCGGCTACGAGTTCTTTTACTTTCTCTGGGATATAACCACGCTCTTCACGAACTTGAGCTCTTTCTTTTCGGTACACGATGTAGGCTTTCGCTGTTTTAACAAACCCTTCATCGATTAATTTATTCTCAACCAAGTCTTGGAGTTGTTCCACATGAGGGATGAAGCTTTTGGATTTTTTTTCTTTCTTAACAGCAACCAATGTATTCATCACTTTCTCTGTTACCCTTAGAGCTTCTTTTTCTCCACCTTCACCTGTGGCAAACAATGCACGAGTAATAGCTCGGTTTACTCTTTTTTCGTCAAAAGGAGCGATCGAACCATTTCTTTTGTAAACTTGTTTTAGTGATGAATATTTTTTTTGCATGTTATATTTTTTTAAAGGTTAATAATGAACTAACTTGGTTGAATTTTATTTTTTTATTTTTTACGGTGTATTTATAAATGAGAGGGCTTAAGAAATATGCGAAGGTGATGTTGCCTGCTAGATGAAGTAAAGTGAAAGGTATTTGCCCCATGGCGGCTTCCGCAAATGATTGGTGAAAGAATACCGGCCCAGCTATTATTCCGGTCACAATATCAAAGAACAGTGTACCTAAGATTGCAAAATACACATAGTTCATTCGATTTTCTGTTTTATTTTTGAAAAATGACACTGCCCACACGCCCAATGCTCCATAAGTGACACCAGTGATGAGAGTATGGAGGCCTAGCTTCATGGTGAGTAAATCAAAAAGTACGATACTCAAAAAACCAAAAAGAAAACCGAAAGTTTTGCCGTAGATTTTTGCAAAAGGCATTTGAGTTGCGAGTATTGGTTCTACATTTGGTGCACGAAATGGAATTAAACGCACTAACATGCAAAAAATAAATCCGATAATGTATTTTATGTAATTTTTTTTATTGTTTTGCATATTTGGGGTTTAAAAAATGCTTGGTTATTTTACAAGCATCGATGATAATTTTTATTGAAAATTCAGACAACTCTTCTTTCTTTCTTGGTTATTATACCCCCACAATACAGAAGGTAGCAAAGTGGATAAGTCACTTTTTTGTCTCTCAAAAGTTAAAAAACCATCTGCCCTTATTTTTTAGGATACTTTTGGTCTAGACAAGGGGTGCTAAATGATGGTTTAAAGTTAAAAGAATTTTACTTTGTTTGAAAACCTTTATTTGCCGTTTTTTATGATGTGTCGGTAAGCAGGAATAGTGAAAAGAATTCCTAATGTTAAAGAAATGATCAGTATAATCGGTCTGTGCATAAAAGAAAAAGTATCGAGCAATAACCACAAACTTCTAAATACAAAAACTGAAGCGATAAGTAATATAATCTCTGAGATTAATAACCTTCTATTTTTTATTCCGAATTTCATAGATTTATTATATCATCTTTTCAGATTATAGTTAGTTTTTTGAATAATTTATCATGTAGTTGACATTTTTGTAAAAAAGCGTAGTTTTATTAGAAAATCCTTTATAAAGATAAAGGATTTTCTAATTGTTCTTTTCACATTTAAAATGTTTTGTATGTTTAAGAAATTGATTATTGTGAACCATTCAATGTTCCAAACACCAACTTCTTCTTTTGAAGAAGAGCTGATATTGTCTCTAAAAGCTAAGAGAATTTTAGCCAAACAGGCTGAGAAAATTAGATCTTTTCTTGAAAGAGGAGAAAAAGTGATCGTCCTGTATTCTCCAGAAGAGTATCTTCGAAAGTCTGCTCATATTTTGGGTAAAGTGATTAATGCCTCAGTGATTGAAAATCCTCATCCAGGAACATGGAGTGCTTTAGGTGGACAGTATCGCGAGGTTCTCTTACCTTATTTAGAAAATCAAGCTAAAACATTCAATGCTACTGTCATTATATTTGTGACCAACAGAAGAGGAATTACTGATTTTGGTAGGTTTATTCAAAGCAAAGTAAAAAAATTTTATTATAGTTTTTTTGCTTTTGCAAAGAGACAAGGGCATGTCTATTTTGTGGAAACTGATGGAGAACATATCAACGTAAAACCATCAAAAATTAAAGCAGGATAATAAAGGCCCCCTCCGGGCCTTTTTTTTAATTAGTAAATCATTACGAAACATTTGACATAATTTAAAATTAAAGTAAAGTAAGTAAAACTTGTAAACCTTAAAATATTATAGACATGGAAGAAGAAAACACTCACAAGTCGCCCAGTACTTCAAACTTGGTGGTACATTCATTGTCAAAAGTCAGTAGCTGGAGTTCTATGACTAATGATATCGAGAGATATCAAAAAATAAAAAGTCTGACAATCGATGCCTTTGTATCTATTCGTGATTCTTCATCTCCTCAAGTAAAGTCAGTTATTCAACTGAGAATTAAGAAAATAGAGAATAGGCACGATGTGATATGTGAATTTGCAGAAATGATGGATTTTTTATACTTTGTTAAGATTAATTTCGAAACTCTTCAGACTATCTTGGATGATAAAAACGATCCAGAATATGCAACTCCACACAAAGCTCTATGCATACTTGAAGAGATGTTTAAGCAGAACAATGAAGGTATAATGTATAAAGAAGACAATCTAAATTTGATTGGAACCATGTTTAGTTATACCTTATTTAGGTTTCAAATGAGAATTGAGACGTTTGATTGGTCTAGGGGCTGGAGACTGGAAGACATAGAAAAAAAAGATCCTGACGAAGAAGATCGTGAGGAGTATGGATATTAGAAATTAAGTGCCCCGAAGCGTAAGCAAGGGGTACTTTTATTTTGTTTGTTAACTAAGTTTAAGTAATGACCGTCCCTGCTTATTTTTAAATGCAAGTAAGCGGATAAAACCTAGCAACATTGGTTACTTAAATTTTCAAGTACCTATCGGCATTTCCCTCTAGCAAGATAAATGGTGAGATAATGGTGATAGTCACCATTATCTCACACTTAAGCCCAAAATTTAAAATACAAATTAATACTGATAGCCAGGCCTAGGAACACGATTGCTGCCATTCGGTAAAATTTGTCTGACATTTTGTGATTTGTAAGCTTGTAAGTATAGTAGCTGGCGAAAGTGTAATTGTAGTCAACAGATGGGTCATATTTTTTGCGAAGGTCAAATTCCCATTTACTCATCAGACAGTGACTAAAAAGTATGTCTGAAACAAAAGTCAAAACAAGTGCCGTCATATACGCATACCATAACTTCGGAAATAAAAATCCCACAATCACAAGGACTAAAAATACCACATGAACCACAAACAAAACATCTGCTAAAATTTTATAAAAGTATTTCGGATGCATATTTTAATGTTGTAATTCTATCCATTATTCCACCAAGCGCCGATGCGCGCCCAGATGATGACCACTAGAGATATAATTGAAAAAATAATTCCGAGAGAAATAGACTCCATAAAAGCTAGGATAGAAATAGTAAATAATATA
>Ga0163144_10015756_pt1 | contig 15559 bp, 13 predicted proteins | sample OliLak19BULKMAT1_FD_123175 | JGI IMG/M metagenome (GOLD analysis project Ga0163144, IMG submission 123175) | Freshwater microbial mat bacterial communities from Lake Vanda, McMurdo Dry Valleys, Antarctica - Oligotrophic Lake LV.19.BULKMAT1 | ecosystem: Environmental > Aquatic > Freshwater >...
ACGACGCCCGCAGGTGCGCGATGACCGCTTGGGTCAGCCGTGCCACGCCGATGACATTCGTCTCGAACATCTCCCGCCAGCGCCCCAGATCGGCCTCGACCACCGGCTCCAGTCCCAGCGCGCCACCCGCTGAATGCACGATGAGATCCAGCGAGCCCAGGCCGGCGACCAGCTCGTCGATGCTGTCGTCATCGGTGACGTCCACCACAGCAGCGCGGCCGTCGAGTTCTGCCGCGAGCCGCTGCAGCCGGTCCAGCCGCCGCGCGGCGAGAACGACATGGAACCCGGCGGCCGACAGCGCGCGGGCGCTGGCAGCGCCGATCCCGCTGCTGGCGCCGGTGACGAGGGCGGTGGGCTGGCCTTGGCTCATGGGCTGAGCCTGCCAGGCCGTGTCACGCTGTCGGCGTGGGGCTGTTGCGCGTCGAGGAACCGCTTCGGATGAGCGGGCTACGGCCTGCAGTCGCCGGCGCGGTCGTGTGGGGACTGGCACTGCTCACCCTGCTGCTCACCGACCGAACCGCCGGCGATGACCGGTGGTGGCTGTGGGTGGCCGCCACCGGCACCGGCCTCGGGGTGGCCGCTACGGTGGCCCTGTTGACCCGCCGGTGGCGTCGGGCGTCAGGTTCGCGGCCGGCCCCGTGGCCGGAAACGGCTCGGTGTCCAGGTCCTCCCGCAACTGATCGATCAGCGGGTCGCTGAGCTGCCCGTCGCGCGACTCCTCGGCCCCCGTCTCGCTGTGCGCGCCGCAACCGTGCTCAAAGCTGACCGCTCGGCCGTCGTCCGGTGACCACGCATTGGCGCAGACGCCGAACATCGTCCGCAGGCTGCCGGTCATCCCGATCAGGTAGCCGCACGTCGCACAGGACGCCCCGGCCGCCCGCGTCGTGGCCGTGTCCGGACCCGCCTCCCCTCGAAACCACCGTGCGGCCGCCTCGTCACGGCCGTCCCGGTTGAGCACCCGCGCCCGGCCGTATCCCAGCTCGGTCATCAGATTCCGGTCGAGGTCGTCGAACGCCTCCTCGCCCGCGGCCGCATCCGCGCCGCCTACCTGCTCGAACCCGGGGTCCAGCAGCGGATCGTCCTCGCGGAACGGCAACAGGTCGGTCTCACCGAGGTCACCAGGTGCGATCCGCTGCGCCCACGGCACCCATGCCGGGGCCAGCAGTGCCCCTTCACCGGGAAGCAGCAGGACCTCACTGACCGTCGCCACCCGCGCTCGAGACACCCGGGCCACCACGACGGTCCACTCCCAGCCGCGGTAGGCCATGTCAGTGGTCGCGAAGCGGTGCACCACCACCCGCTCGCCCTCAGCAGCGACACCGACGTGCTCACCGACCGGGACGTGCCCGGCTGCGTCCTGCGCTGCGGTGCGCGCCAGCTCGACTGCCGCGGCGCCGACGGAGTCGACCTTGACCGAGGCCACCGCTCAGGCCTCGATGTCGTCGGCGACGGCGCGCAGCACGGCGGCGACCTTGCTGGCCGCTGGCTTCTCGGGGTAGCGGCCACGCCGCAGCCCGTTGGAGACCCCGTCGAGCAGCTTGATGACGTCCTCGACGATGACTGTCATGTCCTCGGCAGGCTTGCGGTTGGCCCTGGAGACAGTCGGCGGTGGGGTGAGCACCTGCACACTCAGCGCCTGCTGGCCCCGACGGCCTTCGACCACGCCGAAATCGACCTTGGCGCCGGGCTTGAGCAGCTCGGTGCCCGCCGGCAGCGCGGAGGCATGGACGAACACCTCCTCGCCCTCGTCGGTGGCGAGGAAGCCGAATCCGCGCTCGGCGTCGTACCACTTGACCTTGCCTGTCGGCACGTGTGACCTCGGTTCGTGAATTCCGGTGAAATCCGGATGAATGGCGGGGAAATGGCCGTGACGGCCCGGGGGCAGCAGTTTAGCTCAGCCCGCGCGGGCCTGGTCGGCCAAGACGTCGTTCATGCTGCCGGAGCGGAACGGCGCGACCGCGACGGCGGCGAACCCGCAGTCGCGAAGCGTGGCCGAGAGCAGCTCGGACCCGGCATCGACCTCGCTCACCGAGGCCAGGGCCACCGGGTCCAACTCGATTCGCGCCCGGTCGGCACCGAGGTCGCGCACCCGCAGGTCGACGACGGCGACACCGTGAGCCGCGAGCACCTCGCGCACCGCTGCCTCCGACCGCTCGACCCGCGACAGCGCTGCCGGGGTGATCACCAGGCCGTAGGCGATCCGGCTCGACAGGCATGCCGCGGCAGGCTTGTCCCACGTGGGCAGCCCCAACGCGGCGCTGGAGGCCCGGACGTCCGCCTTCGACAATCCCGCCTCAGCCAGCGGCGCCCGGGCGCCGGCCTCGTGTGCGGCCCGGATCCCCGGCCGGAACCCGGCCACCATGTCGTCGGCGTTCGTGCCGGTCGCCACGTGTGCCAGCCCGAGCTGGGCGGCCAGGGGCGCCAGCACCGACATCAACTCGGACTTGCAGTGATAACAGCGATCCCCGGCGTTGCGGCGATAGCCCTCGCGTCGCAGCTCATGGGTGCCCGGCTGATACCACCGCACCCCGAGCGAAGCGGCGAACTCCTCGGCGGACTGCCGTTCGGGCGCCGCCAGCGAATCCGACACCCCGGTCGCCGCGGCCACCTGGGCCTGCCCGAGTCGGCGCACGGCAATGGCCAGGACCAGCGCCGAGTCCGCCCCCCCGGAGAACGCGACGAGCACCGAGCCCAGCTCACCGACGATCCCATCCAGCCGGTCGAGGCGGGCCGCCAAGGCCGTGGTCATCTCCAGGGCGTATCCAGCGGGCACCACATGACCGTAACCCGCGCCATGGCCCGCCGCCGCGTCCCGGCCGACCGGGCACCGGTGTCGCGGTCAGCCAACACCGCACCCGCTGTTGCAGTCGAACCGCAGATCCACGACCGCGCCCTGGCCACCGGGGCCGCTGCTCGCCTCGACGCCGGTGGCCAGCACCGCCCCGGGCAGTGACGCCGCCGGAAGAAGCTCCAGCCGTGGCGGCAGCATCGAGGCCGGGTCCAGCGGCTGACCGTTGGCGGTCGCCGACACCGGCAGTGCCACGATGCCGCCGCCCTCGGCGGCCAGCCGCAGGTCGATGACCACCGCTGAACCCTGGAGGATCGCCGAAACCCGGATCGTGTCGGCGGCGAGGACTGCGACGGTGGCTCCGCTCAGGCCCCCGGACGTCTCGACGACGTCGATCACCGCCTGCGGACCCAGCGTGGCCACCACCTGCACCGAGTCAGCCTCCCGGGTATCCAGGTGGATCGGACCCGCTGTAAGGGTGAGCCGGTCTACCCGCAACCCCCCCAGCTCGCCGTCGGCGGCCACGGCATCGATGCCGGTCAGGGTGCCTCGCCCGATGTCCGGCAGCGCCCACCCCGAGTGGTCGGCGGTCACGGTGGCGAATCCCCGGCCGTCGGACGAGGCCTGCTTCAGGACGGTGACCGCCGTGGCCTGCACCCGGTCGTCTAGGGCCCGGCGCGCCACGATCTCGGCACCACCCACCACCGCCGCGAGCAGCACGACGCACGCCAGAAAAGCCAGGAAAGCACGCACCGGACCGTTGTACCCCGCCGATTGCTCGCGCAGCGCCTACCGTGGGTCGTGATGTCCACCGCCTCGTCACCGCTGAAAGCACTCCAAGCGAGCTCCGGCGTGGTCGCGGTTCGCAGCCTCGCCGACCATCTCCGCTCGCGCAGCACCGGCTCCCTCGTCGAGCTGTTGCGGGCCCGCCCGGATCTGGCGGTGCCGCTGGCACCCGATATGGCGACGCTGGCGGCCCGCGCGACGACCAGGGCCGGCGTCGCCCGCGCGTTGGACCGCCTCGACGTCCCGCAACTGCAGGTCCTGGAGGTTCTTGCCGCGCTGGACGAGCCGGCGGATCCCGGCTCGGTATCCCTGGCCTGGGGCGCCGACGCCACCGAGGTCATCGCCGGACTGGAACACCTCGCGCTGGTCTGGAGCGGCGAAGGCGGGCTGCGGATGGTCCGGATGGCCCGCGACCTGCTGGGCCCCTATCCTGCCGGGCTCGGGCCACCCTTGCGCGAGGCATTGGACCGCCGCAGCCCGGCGGCCCTGGCGCAGTTGGGCGAACGCCTCGGCGTCCCTGCCAGCGGTGACCCGGACACGACCATCCGGCGCATCGCCGACCTTCTGCGCGATCCCGATCGCATCGCGGAGCTGCTGCGCGACGCCCCACCCGAAGCGGAACGGATCCTGGCGCGGCTGACACCCGGCCCGCCGGTCGGCGAGGTGGGTGCCGTGGCCGGTGCCACGGCACAGGCGGTGACATGGCTGCTGCGACACGGCCTGCTGGCGGCGGCCGAGGACGGCAGGGTGGTGCTGCCACGGGAGGCGGGCCTGGCGTTGCGGGCCGGTCGGGTGCACGCCGACCCCCGGACCTCCCCACCCGACCATGGCGGTGCGCAGCGCCCGGTCCGCAGTGTCGACCTGGCGGCGGGCGGCGCGGCTGCCGAGGCGGTGCGACTGGTGTCGCAGCTGCTGGCGAGCGTGGAGCGCAGTCGGGTGCCGGTACTGCGCACCGGTGGCCTCGGTGTGCGCGAGCTGCGCCGCCTCGCCGGGGAACTGCGGGTCGACGAGACCACGGCGGCGCGGGTGGCCGAGACCGCGTATGGGACCGGGCTGATCATGGACGATGAGGAGGGCGACCCGTCGTTCGTAGTCACAACCGACGGCGAGGACTGGCTGGGCCAGGATGCGCCCGTCAGGTGGGCCGCGCTGGCCTCCTCCTGGGTCACGAGCGTCCGAGTCGCGGCCCTTTCGGGCAGCCGCGACGCGGCCGGCACCGTCCGCGCCGCACTGTCCGAGGCCGTCGAGCGGCCGGCCTCGGTGGAACTGCGTGGGCAGCTGCTCGACCTGCTGGCGATGCTCCCGCCGGGGACCGCCGTCGATCTCGCCGGGCTCACGGCGCGGCTGACCTTCCTGGCCCCCAGGCGCGCCACCCCGGCTCGCGACACCCTGGTGGAGGCGCTGCTCGACGACGCGGCTTGGCTGGGCCTTACCGGCGCCGGCGCGCTGAGCACGCCCGGCCGGGCCCTGCTCGGCGACGGCGCCGCGGCGGCAGCCGCCGCGATGCGCGGCCTGCTGCCGGAGCCTGTCGATCACATCGTGCTGCAGGCCGACCTGACGGCCGTCGCGCCCGGCCCGCTGGTGGGCTGGCTGGACACCGAGATGGCCCTCGCGGCCGATGTCGAGAGCCGGGGCGCCGCGACCGTCTACCGGTTCTCGGCCGATTCCGTGCGGCGCGCGCTGGACGCCGGACGTGACGCTGAGGCGCTGCTGGACACCCTGGAGCGCGCCAGCACTGCCGGCGTCCCGCAGCCCCTGGCGTACCTGGTCCGAGATGTGGCCAGACGCCACGGCGCGATCCGGATCGGGCTCGCCGGCACCTACGTTCGCTCCGACGACGAGAACGCGCTGTCAGAACTGCTGGCGGATCGGCGCGCCGCACCGCTGGGTTTGCGGCGGCTGGCGCCCACGGTCCTCCTGTCCAGTGCCGACCCCGCCGCCCTGCTGAAGGTGCTGCGGTCGTTGGGAGCGGCCCCCGTCGTCGATAGCGAGGGCGGTGCCCCGACAGGCTCGGCTGCCGGCGTCAACCGGTCGCAGGTGCGCCGTGTCTCGCGGCGGCGGGCCACCCGTGCCCCCGACGCCCTACCCGACGAGACAGCGTTGCACGAGGCGGTGGCTCGATGGCGGGTGACGGAGTCGGGACCCAAGCCGGGCAGCGCCGGGCTGCCCCGGATGGAGCCGGCGGTCAGCCTGTCGGTGCTGCGCGACGCCATTGGCACGGGTGGCCGGGTGTGGATCGGCTACGTCGACGAGACGGGTCGCGCCACCCAGCGCCTGATCGTGCCGCGGAGCCTGGAGGCGGGCCGGCTGACCGCGGAGGAGGTGGGCCGGGCGGGGCCACGACTCTTCTCCGTGCATCGGGTTACCGGGGCCGTGCTCGATTCGGTGGAAGACTGACGCCGCCATCCACCGAAAGGAGCTACGCAGGTGACCGATCAGCCACCCCCGAACGATCCCTACGCCAAGCCGCCGTCAGGGTCCGGCGCTGCGCCGCAGCCCGATCCCGACGCCGACCCCGCTGCCGGCAACTGGTCATCGCCTGAGGCCACCCAACCGCCCCCGCCAGCCCCCTACGGGGCTGCGCCGCCATCGCCTTATGGCACGCCACCACCGCCACCCGCCTACGGCGCCCCGCCACCGCCACCCGCCTACGGCGCCCCGCCACCGCCACCCGCCTACGGCGCCCCGCCACCGCCACCCGCCTACGGCGCCCCGCCACCGCCGCCCGCCTACGGCGCCCCACCGGCATACGGCGCCCCGCCACCGCCGCCCGCCTATGGCCCGTCACCGGTGCCTTCGCAGCCACTGAGCCCCGAAGCCTCCAGTGTCCGCACCCAGGGCATCGTGTGGACCATCGTCAACGGCGCCTCGATCCTGTTCTGCGCCAATGTGCTGGGCATCGTCGGTCTGGTCTTCGGCATCCTCGGCATCACCAGGGCGTCCACCGACGTCTCCGCGGCCCGTCGTAACGTCCGGCTGTCGTGGATCTTCTTCCTCATCACCGTCGTGCTCGCGATCATCGGGCTGATCATCTTCTTCTCGGCGGTCGCCAGCGGTGCCTTCGACTCGTCTTCGACGGACAACTTCTGACCCTCGTGCCCGACGGGGGACCGTCGGCCCGTTGATGCGACACTTATTTGTCCACCTACCGGCCGGGAGCTGTGCCAACCGTGACTGACGGTCCCCTGATCATCCAAAGCGACAAGACCGTCCTGCTCGAGGTAGACCACCCCGACTCGACGGCCGCCCGGCGGGCCATCGCGCCGTTCGCCGAACTTGAGCGAGCGCCCGAGCACGTCCACACCTACCGGCTGACCCCGCTGGGCCTGTGGAACGCGCGCGCCGCCGGGCACGACGCCGAACAGGTGGTCGACGTGCTGCTGCGGTACTCCCGCTACGCAGTGCCGCACTCCCTGCTGGTCGACGTCGCCGAGACCATGAGCCGCTACGGCCGGCTCCGGCTGATCCGCGACGGCGACACCCTTGTCCTGGAGGCGCTGGACCAGCCGGTGCTCGAGGAGGTGCTGCGGCACAAGAAGGTCGCGCCGATGATCGGGCGGCGGCTGGCGCCGGACCAGGTCGAGGTGCACCCGTCCGAGCGCGGCCATCTCAAGCAGTCGCTGCTCAAACTGGGCTGGCCCGCCGAGGACCTCGCCGGCTACGTCGACGGCGAGGCCCACCGGATCGACCTGGTCACCGACGGCTGGCTGATGCGGCCCTACCAGGCCGAGGCGGTCGACAACTTCTGGCACGGCGGCTCCGGCGTCGTCGTGCTGCCGTGCGGCGCCGGAAAGACCATCGTCGGCGCGGGCGCGATGGCCCAGGCGCAGGCGACCACTCTCATCCTCGTCACCAACACGGTAGCCGCGCGGCAGTGGAAGGACGAGCTCGTTCGCCGGACGTCGCTGACCGAGGAGGAGATCGGTGAGTACTCCGGCCAGCGCAAGGAGATCCGCCCGGTCACCATCGCCACGTACCAGGTGATGACGACCCGTCGTGGCGGCGTCTACCCGCACCTGGAGCTGTTCGACGCCCGTGACTGGGGACTGGTGATCTACGACGAGGTCCACCTGCTGCCCGCGCCGATCTTCCGGATGACCGCTGATCTGCAGGCCCGCCGCCGGCTGGGGCTGACCGCCACACTGGTCCGCGAGGACGGCCGCGAGGGCGAGGTGTTCAGTCTCATCGGGCCTAAGCGGTACGACGCGCCCTGGAAGGACATCGAGGCGCAGGGCTACATCGCGCCGGCCGATTGCGTCGAGGTCCGCGTCACGCTGAGCGAGCACGAACGGTTGCGGTACGCCACGGCCGAGGCGGAGGAGCGCTACCGCCTGTGTGCCACCAGCCCAGCCAAGATCGGCATCGTCGAGGCGCTGCTGAGCCGCCACGCCGGTGAACCGACGCTGGTCATCGGCCAGTACATCGACCAGCTGGACACGATCGCCGAGCGGCTCGGCGCCCCGCTGATCAAGGGTGAGACGACGGTCAAGGAGCGGCAGCGGCTGTTCAACGCGTTCCGGGCGGGGGAGGTGTCCACGCTGGTGGTCAGCAAGGTCGCCAACTTCTCCATCGACCTGCCCGAGGCGACCGTCGCGATCCAGGTCTCCGGCGCGTTCGGCTCGCGGCAGGAGGAGGCGCAGCGCCTGGGGCGGGTGCTACGACCCAAGGCGGACGGCCGAGGCGCCCGGTTCTACGCGATCGTCTCGCGCGACACCCAGGACCAGGAGTTCGCCCAGCACCGGCAGCGGTTTCTGGCCGAGCAGGGCTACGCCTACCGGATCATCGACGCCGAGGACGTCCTGGCCTGATTGCCGTGACACTGCGACCATGAACGAATGGCGGTGGGTGGACTCGGTCGCGCGGCGGTCATGGTCGGGTGTGTCATCGCCGCCCTGGCGGCCGGAACCACCGCATGGTCCAGCGCGGCGCCCCACCGGACCAGGCCCGCTCCCCCGGCCCCGGTATGGCTGACGGTCGCCCAGGCAGAACCTGAGGCCACCCCTGCGGCGACCCCCGCGACGGTCCCCTTGACCGCCAGCACAGCTGCCGTGCCCACACCCACACAGCCCGTGCCCCAGCCGCCTACGCCGCAGCCACCCGCAGCCCAGCTGCCCACGCCCCAGCAACCCCCGCCCGGGCAGCCCGCATACCCGACCGGCGTCGACACCACCCAGCCGCTGCCCCTGGCCATTGCGTCGGCCGAACTGGTCACGGTCCCGACGACCGGATCCATGGCCGTCCCCGCAGTGCGCGTCTCGGCCGGGCAGTTCCGGCCCCACCGGCTGCTGGTGCCTGGCATCGGCGTGGACGCCGAGGTCGTATCGATTGGCATGACCGACGATCTGGCGCTACAGGTGCCGGACGACCCGGCGGTCCTGGGCTGGTGGAACGGTGGCGCCGGCCCCGCAGCCGGAACCGGGACCGTCACCGTTACCGGCCACGTGTCGTGGGCGGGAACCCCTGGTGCGCTGCGCCACTTGGCGGAGCTACCACCCGGCGAGTCCGCGTGGTTGATCGGCGCGGACGGCGCCGGGATCCGCTACGTCAGCGAGCGCGTCGAGACGTACCTCAAGACCGCCCTGCCGTCGCAGGACATCTTCGCCACCGCCGTGCCGGAGCGGCTGGTGCTCATCACCTGCGGCGGCGCCTTCGACCCTTTCACCGGACGGCACGACAGCAACGTCGTCGCCTATCTCAGCCGCGAGAGCGTGCCGTGAGCTCCCTGCGCGGCTCGGAACAGGGCATGGAATCAGACGGCACCGAGACCGGGACGCGATGGCGTCGACCACCCCCGACGCCACGAGAAGCGCGTCTGGATGTCGTGCTCGGCCTGGCGCTGGCCGTGGCCGCGCTGGGATCGTTCGAGCTGGCACGCAGTGTCGGACTCGTCTTCGACCGCGCTCCTGGAAGGTTCGAACAGTCCATCTGGGCGCTCGCGGTGACGCTGCCCCTGTGTGTCCGTCGGCGCTACCCGGTGCCAGTCATGATCGCTGTCTCTGCCGCCTTCATCGCCCTCCAGGCGCGCTATGTGTTCGAAGGGCTCGTCTCCAGCTCCGCGCTGTTCCTCGCCGTGTTCACCGCGGGCGCTTGGGCGCGAGATCGGCGGGTCGGCCTGGTGGCGCGGCTGGTGGTCGTCGTGGCGATGTTCTGCTGGCTGGGCATCTCGCTGTCGCTGACGGCCTGGCACGAGGTGATCGTCGACGACGAGCGCACGGGCCTGCTGGCGACCGACACCGCGCGTCTGACCTATTCGGTGCTGACCAACGTCGTGTACTTCGGTGGCGCCGTGGTCTTCGGTGACCTGGCCTGGCGGGCAGCGCGTACGCGTAACGAGCTGCACCGCCGCAACGCCGAGCTGGAGGTCGAACGGACCGAGAATGCGCGCCGTGCCGTCATCGAGGAGCGGGTGCGGATCGCTCGGGAGCTGCACGATGTGGTCGCCCACCACGTGTCGGTGATGGGCGTGCAGGCGGGCGCGGCGCGGCATGTCCTGGACAGCAATCCCGAGGCGGCCCGCACCGCGCTGACGGCGATCGAGGCGAGCAGCCGCGACGCCGTGGCGGAGATGCGCCAGCTACTCGGCGTGCTCCGCGCCGGAGACGAGACGGCGGCCAACGCAGACGCGACCGGACCCGACCGTTCGCCGTCACCGGGAGTGGAGGCGCTGGCCGGACTGGTCGGCCGCCTCGACCGCCCGGGTCTTGCCGCGACCTTCGTCGAGATCGGTGAGCCGCGCCCGCTGTCGCGGGGGACGTCGGTGTCGCTGTTCCGGGTGGCGCAGGAGGCGATGACCAATACCGTGCGGCACGCCAACGCCAGCCGGGTGGACGTCCGGCTGCGCTGGTTGGACAGCGCAGTGGAGGTGGAGGTGGTCGACGACGGCCGGGGCACGGGGTCGATGTCCGGCAGCGGGCTGGGCCTGGTCGGCATGCGGGAACGGGTCGCCCTGCACGGCGGCGTGCTGGACGCCGGCCCACGACCGGTCGGCGGCTTCCGGGTCCGCGCCCGGGTGGCGCTGGCGGCGGGGGAACGAGCGCGATGATCCGAGTTCTCGTCGTCGACGATCAGGATCTGGTCCGCGCCGGCTTCTCCCTGATCCTCTCCGCCGAGACGGACCTCGAAGTCGTGGGCGAGGCCCGCGACGGCGCCGCCGCCATCGCCGCCGCGGCCCGGCTTCGGCCCGACGTGGTGCTGATGGACGTGCAGATGCCGGGTACGGTCGGGATAGCCGCCACGCGCGCGATCGTCGCCGACTCCCACGTCAGGGTGGTGGTCGTCACCACCTTCGACCGCGACGACCTATCTCTTCGCGGCGCTGCAGGCCGGGGCCAGTGGGTTCCTGCTCAAGAACGCCTCCCCGGAGGAGCTGCTGTCCGCCGTCCGCGTCGTGGCGGCCGGCGAGGCGCTGCTCGACCCCGCGGTCACCAGCCGGGTGATCCGCGGCTTCGCGACCCCGCGCGGGAGCAACGGCGCCGGGGACCGGCTCACCGACCGCGAGCGCGAGGTACTCGTGCTCATCGCCCGCGGCAGGTCCAACACCGAGATCGCGGCTGCGTTGTTCGTCGGGGAGGCGACGGTGAAGACCCACGTGTCGCACCTGCTCACCAAGCTCAACGCCCGCGACCGGGTTCACCTCGTGGTGCACGCCTACCAGTCGGGCCTGGTCGCCGTCGGCGAGGCGGGGTAGATCCTCCCTGCTCCCCCCGCGGGGGGACGCCAGAGATCGAACCTCGGGCTGACGTCCCGCGAGGGCGCCGTCGCTACGTTCGACCCATGCTCACCCTCGACTCCATCAGCCGCCGCTACGGCGACGTGCAAGCGCTGGACGACGTGTCCTTCGAGGTACGGCCCGGCCCGCTCACCGGTTTCGTCGGAGCGAACGGCGCGGGCAAGACCACCACCATGCGCGTCGTGCTGGGGGTCACCCGGCCGGACTCCGGCGAGGTGCGCTGGCGCGGCTCGCCCATCGACCTGGGCGTCCGGTCGCGATTCGGGTACATGCCCGAGGAACGCGGCCTCTACCCCAAGATGCGACTGCTCGATCAGTTGCGCTTCTTCGCCCGGCTGCACGGCCTGCCGCACGCCACCGCCACCGCCCGCAGCCGCGACCTGCTGGAGCGGCTGGGGCTGGGCGAGCGCGCCCTGGACCGCCTCGACGCACTGTCCTTGGGCAATCAGCAGCGGGTCCAGGTGGCCGCCGCACTCGTCCACGAACCCGAGCTGCTCGTCCTGGACGAGCCGTTCAGCGGACTGGACCCGGTGGCCGTGGACACCATGGCCGGTCTGCTGCGCGAGCGCGCCCACGCGGGAGTACCCGTCCTGTTCTCCTCTCATCAACTGGACCTGGTCGAGCGGCTCTGCGAGGAGATCGTCGTCATCGACCACGGTCGCGTCGTGGCGGCCGGCACACCCACCGGGATCCGTGAGGCCGTGGATCACAGCGGCGGCCGCTACCGGCTGGTGGTCGAGCCGGATGCCGGCTGGTTGCGCGACATCCCTGGCCTCGACGTCCTCGATGTCGCAGGCCCAGTCGCGATGGTGCAGCTCGCCAACGGCGATGCCCAGCGGTTGCTCGCCGAGGCCATGCATCGGGGCACGGTCACCGAGTTCGCACCGGTCCAGCGGTCCCTGTCCGAGATCTACCGGGAGGTCGTCAGATGAGTACGTCCACACAGTCCGTCAGTTTCGGCCAGGCCGTCGGCATCATCACCTCGCGGGAGATCGACGCCAAGCTGCGCGACCGCGGCTTCCTCATCTCCACCGTAGTGACCTTGGTGCTGATCATTGCCGCGATCGCGGCACCGGCGATCCTCGCCGGCCGCACCCCGCAGTACACGGTCGTCACCGCCGGCCCCGCAGCGCAACGAGTCGCGGCGGACTTGGCCCAGCCGCAAGGCTCCGCTGACGCCGAGTTCACCGTGACCGCCACCAGCGCCTCCGACGTGTCGGCCGCCGAAACCGCGGTCCGCAACGGCGATGCGGACATTGCGATCGTCGATGCGACCGGCTCGAGCCCCGTGGAGGTGATCGCACACCGGCAGGTACCGGGCGAACTCGCGACGGCCATCGACGCCGGGGTCGCCGATACCCGCCTGGCTGACCGATTGGGCGAGCTCGGGGCATCACCACCCGAGGTGGCCGAGCTGCTGGCCCCGGTGACGGTGGCGCAGCGCTTCCTTGACCCCGACGGCGGTCAATCGCTGGAAGCGCTCATCCTAGGGATCGCCTTCGCGGTCGTCTTCTTCTTCACCGCTCTGACATTCGGCTTGACCATTGCGCAGAGCGTCACCGAGGAGAAGCAGAACCGGGTCGTCGAACTGCTGGTCGCCGTGATGCCGGTGCGGGCGCTGCTGGTGGGCAAGGTGCTCGGCAACCTGGTGATGGCACTGGGGCAGATCGTGCTGCTGCTTGCCGTGGGGCTGCTGGCGGCATCCGTGGCCGGAGCGGGCGATCTGATCCCGCTGCTCACCGGATCAGCCGGCTGGTTCGTGGCCTTCTTCGTCTTCGGGTTCGCCATGCTGGCGTGCCTGTGGGCGGCGGCCGGGGCATTGGCCAGCCGCGTCGAGGATCTGGGCAGCACGACACTGCCCGTGCAGTTGCTGATCATGGCGCCGTTCTTCGCAGGCGTCAGCCTGACCGAGGAGAGCCCGGCGCGGGTGGCCCTGTCCTACGTACCCTTCTCGGCGCCCTTGATCATGCCGCAGCGGCTGGTGTCGGGTGACGCCGACTGGTGGGAAGGCCTGCTGGGGCTGGGCGTCATCGCGGTGACTGGAGCGCTGCTGGTCGTCGTCGCGGAGCGGCTCTACCGCGGCTCCTTGCTCCGCACCCGTGGCAAAGCCTCGATACGGGAGGCCTGGGCGGCGGCCGGGAGCTGATCGGCCGCCGCCCGGGCCCGGTATCAGTAGTCCTCGTCCGAGGCGTACACGGCGTCCCAATCGTCGACTTCGAGCAGCAACAGCTGGCCGTTCTCGACGTACTCCTCGACGGTCCCCGGGCCAGTGCCGAGCGGCAGGTTCTTGGCAGTGTGGACCTGCGCGTCGAACAGGAACGTGTCCCTACCGAACAGCTTGTCGGTGGGGATGATGCCGCTGGACTCCTCGTCGGTGGTGAGGACCGCCCGGGTGTCCGGCGTCGTGCCCGCCGGGTTGGTCACGCCGAAGAGCGCGCGATCGAACTCGGCGACCAGGCCCAGGGCGCCGTCGGAGATGCGGTAGGAGACGATCCGGGCGACGTGGTCGCTGCCTCCCGGGTCCTCCTGGATCAACAGGTTGCCATCGTCGTCGATCGTCATGTTGTCCGGGGCACTGAGGAATGGCGCCTCGGTGCCGTTCAGAACGAGTTCAAGCGACGCACCCAGCCGAGGCCGGCTCGCGTCGTCGAACGTCAGCTTCCACAGGCCGCCGCCGTTGCGGGCGATGGTGGGCTCGTCCGGGTTGGGAGTCGTATCCCCGCCACCGGTCGTGAGGAAGTAGAACTCGTCGGGGTCGTCGGGATTGAACGTGCCGTCCTCGATCCGCGCGAGCGAGAGACCCTTGGCCTTGGCCTCGGTGTTCTGGATGACGCCATTCTTCGACCAGTCGATGAACTCGCCACCACCGAAGCTGACCCGGACGGGGTTGTCCTTGCCGAACGCCGCACGGAACTGCGCGTCGTTGGAGACCGCCTCATCGATGGTGTCGACGACGTACACCGAGCCGTTGGTCAGGCCGGCTCGCTCGACCGGGTTGCCGAAGTCCTGCTTGGTCCCGATGTAGACCCAGAGCTGGCTGCCGTCCAGGGGGCCGTCCTCCAGGCCGATCAGCAGTGTGGTGTCGTTCTTGGTGGGCACCACGATGGTGTTCTCCCACGAGAAGAGCCCGGTCCGGGGCAGCTGCCAGGCCTGGCCGTTGGCCTCCACGCCGAACAGGCGCGACTCATCGCCCGCCTCCTCGTTCGCCATCCACAGCGAACCCTCGTAGCCGTACCCGGTCTTCTTGTTGTAGAGGTCGCCTTCAGGCACCAGGTAACCGGAGCAGAAGCGCAGCAGCTCGGGTCCGTGCGTGAAGGGAGCCGCCCCAGCGGGAGCGACGGGAGCCGCGGCGAACCGTCCCGCGGGGTAGTCGTAGTACTGGATCGGGGTGTTGCCCTCACCATTGATGAGGTCCTTGCCGGCCTCCACCTCCAGTGTGCGGCGGTCGATCTCCAGCTCACTGACGAACGCACCGCGCTGGCCGTGTGCGCGGGGAATGCCCTGCACGACCGGCGGCGTGGTGCGGGTGGCACCGATCTCGTGGTTCATGTAGACGGTCGCGTCTCGGCCGTCCCTGAAGGCACCGAGGCCGTCGGGGATCCCGACCATGCGAAATCCGTTCGACGCGGTGGCCGAGTTGACGGTCAGCAGGCTGGTCGTGCTGACACCGTCGGCGACCGGCAGCACGTAGGGCGCGACTCCACCATTGGGTCCGATGGCGGTGCCACCCGGATCGGCCGACGCCGTAGTCGACAGCAGCAGCACGCCCACGCTGCAGACAGCGACGGCACCTGCCACTCGAGTGGATCGGCGGGACAGGACGTGCGGCATGGGAACTCCTCCTGGCGCAGGCGATAACGACAGCCGGAACGCTAGAAGGGGAGGACGACCCGCAGAAGTACGGAACGTGAAGGAATGATGAACGCTGCGTAGCGCCCGCGCGGCCTGCACGTGTCGCACGAGCGAAAACTCCTCGCCGGGTGTCGGTGTGGCCGCATATGGTCGTGCGGGTGAGCGTGGGGGGGATCCAGGTCGACGGGTTGACCAAGACGTTCATGGTGCACCGGCGGCAGGCAGGTGTCGCAGCCTCCTTGCGCAGCGTGGCGCGCCGTCGATTCGACGCGGTCAGGGCGGTAGAGGACGTGTCGTTCCGGATCGAGCCCGGCGAGGTGGTCGGCTTCCTCGGACCCAACGGTGCCGGCAAGACCACGACCCTGAAATGCCTGGCAGGCTTGCTGCATCCCACGTCAGGCCAT
>Ga0163144_10015758_pt1 | contig 15557 bp, 12 predicted proteins | sample OliLak19BULKMAT1_FD_123175 | JGI IMG/M metagenome (GOLD analysis project Ga0163144, IMG submission 123175) | Freshwater microbial mat bacterial communities from Lake Vanda, McMurdo Dry Valleys, Antarctica - Oligotrophic Lake LV.19.BULKMAT1 | ecosystem: Environmental > Aquatic > Freshwater >...
AATGCGCTTGAAGTCCTGCCCGCGGATGGCCAGCACTTCACACTCATCCAGCGTCACAATGGAGGCGTTCCGCGGCTGGTTGAGGAAGGGCGCCGTCTCACCAATCAGCGTGCCCGGCTCCACAATGACGGGGGCACCGTTCACCATCAGCGGACTGTTGCCCTTGTAGACCTGCACCCGTCCATGGACCAGGACGTAAACAGTATTACTCGTAGACGCTTCACGGATGAGGGTGGCGCCCGGCTCCACCGCACGGTGCACCGCGGCCACAGCAAGCTGGTTCTTGATGGTGGTGGACGCACTCTCCAGCAGGCCAATAGCGTCAAGCGCCGTGCGCTTGATCCACACCTCCGGGAGGGACGTGGGCAACGCGTTGTCCGTGCTGAACCGGCCAAACACCGTGCCGGGAATGCGCATCAACCTGACCGGCGTCACCGCCATCACCGTGGCGGCGCGCGGAGCACCATTCACGGCTGCGCGTTCACCAAAGACTTCACCAGCATCCACGCGGGCCACATGAACCGGCTTGCCGTTGCTGCTGGTGACAACGGAAAGTTCACCCGTCAGCACCACGTAGAGGTCCCGCGAAGACTCTCCTTCCCGCACCACAATCTGTCCGCTGTTGGCGTTGAACACAGTGGCAGCGTCCAGCATGACGTTGAGGGACTCGGCTTCCGTGGTGGGGAACGCCTGGCACAATGCACGTTGTCCCAACCCGCGCTCCAACGCCGTCGTGCGCGGCTGATCAGAAATCACCGTGTAGCGGTAGCCCGGACGGGCCAGCGTGTAGCGCGCGTTGTCCTCATCCTTGAGCTTGCCGGTGTGCACGTAGACCACCTGCGCGCGGCTGTCCTTGAAGTCCACCGGCGCGCCGTGGATGGCGCCTTCTCCGGCGTCAGCAATGATGAGCTCACCGTCCCAGCGGTAGAGCGCGCAGAGCTGTTCATACCGCTCCGGAGACAACGCGCCAGCCGCTGCGGCCGCATCAATGTGCGCGCGTGAATCACTGTCTCCAACCACCAGCGCACGCCGGACGCCGTCACCCGTGGCCACGCTGAACTCAATGCCGGTGCAGGGAATGGAGTGGAACGTGTAATGGAAGCGCATCATCAGGCCGCCAAACGCGTACTCCTCGCCGGGCTTCACGTGCACAAGGTCAAACGTGTCGTCGAGCAGCGTGCCCGGGCTGTGCACCTGCGGATTGAGGATGGCCAGCTTGCGCCGCATGATGGCGGCGTTCTCACGCGAGATGAAGAGCTGCAGGCGGTGGCGCGTTTCCAACAGCGCACTGAGGCCCACGGCGTGGTCTTCATGGGCATGCGTGATGATCAGCGCGCCAATCTGGTTCAGACCCACGCCGGCATGGCGCAGCGTGGTGCGGATGTACGGCCCGGAATCCACCAGCACAAAACGTCCGTTGGCCTGCACCAGCATGTTGGAGCACGCGCCGTTGACGTCAAATCCGTTGCTGGCGCCCAGCATGATGAGCTCACAGGGCTGCGGCATCACCGGCGTTGATGAGGGCGGAATCAATGCCGCATAGGTGGGCTGCTGACCTTCCGGTGCTTCCAGCTTCCACTCCTCCACGCGGTCTTCCGCCGTGAAGAAGCTCCACGTGTTGTTTCCATGGCTGCGGATGTTCAGCGCGCCCACACGGGCCATACCCTCATCATCAAAGAAGATGGGCTCCAGGAAGTCTTCAATGGCGGCAATGCGGCCGTCACGGTGCTTGAGCGCCAGGTGATCACTTTCCTTTGCCAGCATCTCATTGGTGGCAGCGTCCACGCCCGCCGTCTTCATCTCATCCCGCGTGAGACCAAGCAGTGTGAGGCGCAGGTAATCAACGACGTCAGGCCACGCGCGGCGGGTCACCACCACGGGGAGCTTTTCACCTTTGCCAAACGTGCCGCGGATGAAGAGCGCGTAATACAGCGGAAATTCCAGGGCCCACTGGACAATCCCGTGCGCGGTCCTGACGTCAGGAATGAGCCACGCGTTCACCTGCGTGCCGGACTTCATCCACGCCTTGACCACTTCTTCCGGAAAGCCCACCGCAAGCTGCACATCACCGGCTCGGATGACGTGGGCGCCCGCCATGGGGTTCACAATGTCAATCTTCTGCTCAGGCTGCTGGGTGGTTGGCATGGTCTCGCTCCTTCTGGTGCGCGGTGGCGTCTGCCCCGTGCAATCCCAGCATTAGCGAGCGCCGTGCCAGCCACGTTCACGACGGAGAAGCGCCCTGCATCCATGTGTGCTGCACCGGTCCGGTGCGGTGCACGCACCAAAACAGTGCACGTGTGTTGCGCGTCACCGGACACCAACTGACGCCGAACCGCGCGGTCACGGAGGGAAGCTCCAGCGTGCCATCTATGCCCAAGCTCCGGATCTTCCGCCGCCGTTCCGACGCCAACATCACCCAGTTGCGGACTCCGCTCTCTCCGCACGGGCGCACGCTGTAGTGTGCCGCGTCCACCCCCGGGAGACGGCCATGGCAGAAGATGATGACAACGCCAGCCACGTGAACATCCGGACCAGCGTGAATCCCGCGGATTTTATGACGGAGCGGATGGTGACGGACCGTTGTCAGCGCATGTACCGGCTGGCGCAGTGGAAGCGCCTGCATGAGTTCTGCGTGCGTGAGCCGCGCGCGCGTGACTGGACACTGCGCCGCATTGCGCAGGCCCACAGCCTTCCGCACGGGAGCGAGAAAGTTGTGGATCTGTTCAACCGCCTCACGGTCAACAAGTCACCCAAGACGCGCGTGGACCTGCAGATCCTGCAGCTTCCGGATGACGTGGAGGTGGATGATGATGACGTGGAGGAAGCGCAGTTTGAGATCACGGAGGTCACGGATCCGCGCGCCCACCAGCCAACACGCTCCAAGCGCGCCGCGGACGCTGCGCTGACCCAGTTTGTGGTGGAGCGGGATGAAGCGCGTTTTGTGGACGCCGCCCGGAGCCTGCTGGCGTACGCGCGCCTGGTCCCGCCCTCAGGCGCGGCCGCGCAGTTCCCCATCATGGCGGTGGAGTTCCGGGAAGTGGCCGCTGAGCTGGCCCGTGAGGGGGAATTCCGCCTGCTCATAGAGCTCTGCGTGGAGCTGCCCGCCCGGGTGACGGCGGGGGCCGTGATTGACATGGGTGAGAAGCTCAAGCTGGGCGCGCAGCTCCATGAGGCGGCCCTCAAGTACCAGATGGCGCAACGGGAGAAGGCGGGCAGCCAGAAAAACCGGGATGGCGCGTTCATGGAGGCGGCGCGCCGCGTCCTCGCTGAGGAGTAGGTTCCGCGCGGGATCCCGCGTCCCGGGCAGCCGGGTTGCCCAAGGATCGTGTTGACAGCCCCTACAGCCACGCGTAGAGACGCCGTCCCTTGACGTCCGGCCCACCGGGCATGACGTCAGCAAAACCTTTTCAGACAGAAGAAGGATCAATCCATGGCCGTCACGATTCGGCTTCAGAGGCACGGCGCCAAGAAGCACCCGTTCTACCGCGTGGTGGTGGCTGACAGCCGCCGCGCCCGCAACGGCAAGTTCCTTGAGTGGGTTGGTACGTACAACCCCGGCAAGGAGCCTGTGGCACTGGATCTGGAGCTCCCGCGTATTGATGAATGGGTCAAGAACGGCGCACAGCCGTCTGACGTTGTCCGGGACCTCATCAAGATGGCGCGCAAGCGCGGTGTTGCGGCGCCTGCCGCTGCGGCCGCCACGCCCGTTCCCGCCGCCAAGACCAAAAAAGGCTGAAGTTCCGGCCTGAGCACCTGTTGGGATCTTCCTGGCCCTTCCATCCGGCCGGTCTTTCCCCAGGTGCTCTACCCTGCTCCGCCGCTGCCGCTCTCTGAGAGACGGGCGCGGCCGCAAGAGGTCAAAGCATGCGCTCGCTGGTGGATTTCCTGGCGCGTTCGCTGGTGGATGATCCCTCCCAGGTGGAGGTCAGCGAAGCCGGGGATGAACAGAACAAGATCCTCCGTCTCAAGGTTGCCAAGGGTGACCTTGGCAAAGTCATTGGCAAAAAGGGCCGTACCGCGCGTGCGTTGAGGACGGTGCTCACTGCCGCCAGCCTCAAGGCCAACAAGCGTTACAGCCTGGAGATCCTGGAGCCGCCGCCCGCACCTGCGCCCGGCACGCCCCCGGCACCTCCGGCCGGCACCCCTCCCGCCGCGCCCCAGGCCTGATCCCCTCCATGTCCAGGCTCCACGTGGGTCACGTGGCCCGTTCACACGGACTCAAGGGGGAGCTCAAGATCAGCACGTTTGATCATGACGCCCCGTCCGTCCGGGCGGGCATTCCGCTGTTCCTGGGCCGCTCGGAGAGCGCCCTGGCGCCCTACACCTGCACTGCCGTCCGCCACGGCAATGATGCCCTCCTGGTGGTCCTCACCGAGGTCACCACCCGTGAAGCCGCGGATGCCCTCAAGGGCGCCATGGTCTTTGTGGACCAGGCGGATCTGCCCGCGCTGAAAGGTGGTGAGCTCTGGGCCTTCAAGGTGGTGGGCTTCAACGTGGTGGATGAACAGGGCGCCCCGCTGGGTGTGGTTGAAGACGTCACCGGCGGCGTGGCGCATGATTTTCTGGTGATCAGGACCGCACGCGGGAGCCATGAAGTCCCGCTGGTGGAAGCGCTGGTGGTGAAGATGGATGAAGCCGCGCGCACCGTCACCCTCCGGCCCATTCCCGGCCTCCTTGACGACGAAGAAGACGAATCCCCGGACGCCGGTCCCGCCACCAAATAGCCGGCCGGGGTCCCATGCATCTGGATTTCCTCACCGTCATTCCGCAGCTCATTGCACCGGTCCTGGACGCCAGTGTCGTCGGGCGGGCGCAGGCGGGCGGGCTCTTCACGTGGCGTGCGGTCAACGTGCGCGCGTTTGCTTCCGGCAAACACCGCATCACGGATGAGCCTCCCTTTGGTGGCGGCCCGGGCATGGTCCTCAAAGTGGAGCCCATGGTGCGCGCCATCCGCTGGTGCTCACACGCCGTACCCACAGACGCCGCGCCTCCCGTCGACACTGGCCCACATGACGCACCGGCAGACCGCGCGCAGGATCCGCTGCGCAGGGTGATCTTGTTGGATCCCGGCGGTGCACCGTTCACGCAGCAGGTGGCCCGCCGCTACGCCACGCTCCGCCATCTCATCTTTGTGTGCGGCCGTTATGAGGGTGTGGATGAGCGCGTGCGCGCCCACGTGGATGAATCCCTGTGCGTGGGTGACGCCATCCTGACCGGCGGCGAGCTCCCTGCCCTCATGGCCGCTGACGCCGTGCTCCGCCTGTTGCCGGGCGTGCTGGGCAATCCGGACAGCGCGGTGGAAGAGAGCCATGAGACGGGCCTCCTGGAGTATCCGCAGTACACGCGCCCGAGGGAGTTTGAGGGTGTGCCCGTCCCGGACATCCTGATGGGCGGGGATCACGGGAAGGTGGCTCGGTGGCGTCGTCAACAGTCCCTGGTCAGGACGCGGTTGCTGCGCCCGGAGCTCTTTGCCCAGCTCACGCTGACGGACACGGACCAGCGCCTGCTGGATGACGCAGACGGCAAGCCGCCCCCGCCCAAGAAGAAGAAGCGCCGGGTCCTCCCACCGACGTCAGACATGGGCTGACCAGCGCAGCTTTGCGTTGGTAGTCTTCCTCCATGTCCACCGCCCCATCCGCCGCGCACCGAGTGGGCAAAGCCGGCCTCCTCCTCTCCTTTGCGCTGATGGCGGCCATGATGCTCTGCGGCCTGGTGCTCCGCCTGACCCGTGACAACGTCACTGTTGGCCTTGCGCATGCCCGGCAACAGGGCCGCTCCGCGCCTTCACCGCAGGGATTGAAAGACCTCCAGGCCGCCGCTGCACTGCAGCCAGGTGATGAAGGCATCCAGTCCATGTTGCGTTCTGCGCTGCGCGCAACGGGTGAGAAGCCATGACCGTGGCGCGCGCCATCCTGGGACGGACATTCCTGCATCCCGCGCTGGACTATCTGCTGATTGGTGGCGGCCTGGCGTTGCTGGTTGGCATTGCCGCGTTTCTGGATCCACCGCGTGCGGCCACCGTCGTCAACAACCACATTCTGTGGATCATTGCGCTGTCCAACAGCGCGCATTTTGCGGCGTCCACGGTGCGTCTCTACACCAAGCCGGGCGCGGTGCAGGACCATCCGCTGGTGTCCGGAGTATTACCTTTGGTGATGCTGGTCCTGGTTGTGCTGGGACTGGTGTGGCTGCCAGTGGCGGGGCGCGCGCTGGTGCTGGGCTACACGCTCTGGTCCCCCTACCACTACGCTGGCCAGGGGTTTGGGCTGGGGGTCATCTACGCCATGCGTTCGGGGGCGGCGCTGTCTCCGGTACAGCGGGCGCTGTTCAAGACCGCGTGCCTGGCGCCGTCACTCTACGGAGTGTTCATGGTGCTGCTGGCCGCGGGACCACCCTTCACCCCCAATCCCGTGCTGGAGCGCGCTGCGGACATCCTGCTTTTACCGCTGCAACTGGTGACCTTTGGGGTCCCGGTATTACTGTTTTTGCTCAGTCACGCGCAGGGAGACCGCCCGCTGCCGGTGATCATGCTGACGTTGGTGATGGTGCAGGGGATGTGGTTTTTCCCCTCGGTGGAGGGGGTCCCGGTGAACGCCATGGCCACGGTGTTCCACGGGCTGCAGTACCTGGCGGTGGTGTTGATCTTCCATGTGAAGGACCACGCGGATACGCCGGCAATCCGGTCCGGTGCGGTGTTCTATGCGGCGTGTGTGGCGCTGGGTTTTCTGCTCTTCCAGTGCTGGCCCATGACCATCAAAGCACTGGGTGCGGGCGCGGTGGAAGCCGGCATGATCACGGTAGCGGTGATCAACATCCATCATTTCATCGTGGACGCGTACATCTGGAAGGTGCGCAGGGATGGCAACACGGCGGTGGTGCTTTCCGGCTCAGCGTGACGTCATTGACCGCAGTTTTCCGGGTACCCCGCGTCCGGTGCCGTGGGATCCACGCCGTCAAAACAGAAGTTCTCCGGTGCAGCCCCGTAGCGTGCGTCTATGAATAGACCCATGGCGGGAAGATTCAGGCACTCCATGGTGATGGCGTAGCCCCACGCCGCGGCGGCAAAACGCGTTGGGAGCAGCGGATCTGGCGTCAGGACAAACCGGTTCTTCAGCGGCGGCACACACAACGGGTCTGCAGGCCGTGCATCCAGAAACGCTTCCATGGCCGCCACATCTTCCGCACAACCATCTGGGCAGTTGTAGAGGAGCACCACGGCGCCGTGCTCCATGGCGTGCACGTAGAATCCGCGCGGTACCGGCGTCTGATAGTTCCTGAATGCGGCCCAGACCCCGTAGTGCGGACCGGCCGTGGGCGGGTTGGTGGACCATGTGAGGACGGAGCATGCGGGCGTGTGTGGGCTGGCCGGAGGGGTCTCTGCCACGTAGCTGATGGGGCACATCTCGGTGCCGCTGCTGCTGGAGCTTTCCGCCGCGGACGAGCTCACCACAACCATGTCCGACGAGGACGGTGCATCAGCGCTGGACGCAGACGATGGCGCAAGCGTGGAGCTGCTGGGCTCCATCACGGAAGAAGCTGCTGCAGTGCTGGACGGCGCAACCATCAGCGATGACGGCGTCACCGCACTGCTGGACCTCACCGAGGAGGATGACGGCAACGCTGACGAGGACGTGGCGCGGCTGGACGAAGACGCCCCATGCACGCGGCCTGCGTCCCGGACAAAGGGGCGAGCGCCACCGTCATCACTGGTGCGGGTTTCCCCGCCGGGACACGCAAACAGGACAACGCAGGAGAGGACTGCACCAAGGTGCCGCACACCACACATCATGGCAGCAGTGTGCCACCCGCGCCGAGCGGATGGCCAACACCATGTGGCGTCAGTCCGCCGCGGGCTGCCGGCCAATGGCGTCAAAACGTGCCAGGTCATAGCGGCGCATGGTGTTGATGAGCGCGGTTGAATAGTTGGGGTCCGTTGCGTAGCCGGCCGCGTGGATGTCCCGGGCAAACTGCTCAGCGTCATCACGGTGGGACATGGCGGTCTGGTAGCGGCGGCCGTTGGCCAGCAGGTTGGCGTGGTCCGTGAAGGATTCCTGCGCGTTGTGGTACGCGCGGAACCGCGCATCCACCATCACGTTCTGCCCGTTGACAACTTCACGCGTGGGCATGGTGACACTTCCGGCCGGGCCCGTTCCCTTGATGCCAAAATAGTTGTTGGCGCGCCGCGTGAGACCGCTGCGTCCGGAGCCGCTCTCAATCATGGCCTGCGCCATGGTGACGGAGGCGGGCACGCCGGTCTCTCGCTGCGTGCGAATGGCGTCCGCTGCAATGGAATCCATGAACGCGTTGCCCGTGCGCGGAAGTGTGGCGGGGTCAATGGGCCCCGTGCCGCCCGGAGGTGTGGCCGGTGACGACGGAACATCTGGCCGCGCGGGCGGCTGCGCGGTTTCCAGCGCCGCCAGTGTGGCCTGATCCACCTGGCCTGTGACGGGCAGGTTGCGCGTGCGCTGGAAGTTCTCCACCGCCTGCTGTGTGCGAGGCCCAAATTTTCCGTCCTCAGCAAGCTGCGGTGATGCGCCAGCAGCGTTGAGCCGGTCCTGCAGGTCCGTGATGGGAGCGCCGCCGTGATCACGGCTGAAGGACGCTTCACCGGAGCGCACGGACGCGGCTGACGGAGACGTGGCGTACTTGGCGGCAGGCGGCGCCGGCGGCGCATCCACCGAACGCAACAACGCATGCTGTTGAGCAGTGGCCTGGCTGGCAAAGCGTTGGCGGGCGGCGGCGCGGTCGTCGGAGGAGATTGCGGTGCGTGCGGCGGGCGCTTCCACAGCGACGGGCGGAGGGGTCTGTGGAGGCGGGACAAGGCGGACTGCGGGCTGCTGCTGGATGCTGGGAGCGCGTGCGGGAGCAGACCTGACCAGGGCAACCATGGAATTCCTCCTTGGGACAAAGTGCGTATCGGGTGGGACAACCGGGCGGTGCGTGGTTTGATGTGCGCGGCTTGATGACGGACGTCACAGCGGCGCGCGTGCGGCGTCCCTGACCGGGAGCGCCAGCAATCCCCTGACGCAGTGTGGGAGTGCGTGCTACGCCGCTGCCGCTCCATGCAGGACGTGAGGTTCCATGTCTTTTCTGCGTGACCTGGTGGTGGACCGTGAGGTGGCGGCCGCCATTGACAGCATTCCCAACAACATCAACAGCCTGGGCTATGACCCCTGGGGCCTGAACCCCGAGGCTGCCAAGACGTATTTCAGCCTGGCCAAGCTCATCTACAGCTACTTCCGTCCCAACGTTGTGGGCATTGAAAACCTGCCCGCGGGACGCGTGCTGATTGTGCCAAACCACTCCGGTCAGCTTCCGTTTGACGCGTTGACGGTGGCCACTGCGTGCCTGCTGAAGGCCCAACCGCCGCGCCTGGTGCGCTCCATGGCGGAGCGCTGGTTCCCCACACTGCCGTGGGTGAACATTGCGTTCAGCCGGTCCGGTGTCGTCGTTGGGGACCCCATCAACTGCCGCAACCTGCTGGATGATGACAACGCCATCCTGGTGTTTCCGGAGGGTGCGCGCGGCAGCGGCAAGGTGTTCCAGGAGCGCTACAAGCTGCGTGATTTTGGACGCGGTTTTATGCGGCTGGCGCTGCAGACGGGCACACCCGTGGTGCCGGTGGGCGTGGTTGGCGGCGAGGAATCCATCATCAGCGTCTATGACTGGAAGGCCGGCGCCAAGATGCTGGGGATGCCGTACATGCCCATCAGCCCGTTGCTGCCGGTGCTGGGGCCGCTGGCGTACCTGCCCATGCCGGTCCGCTTCCACATCACGTTTGGTGAGCCGCTCCACTTCACCGGCCCATTTGACGACGAGGACAGTGAAATTGACAAGAAGGTCCGCGTGGTGATGGAAGCCGTGGACTCACTGATTGCCAAGGGACGCAGCGGCCGCAAGGGCCTCTTCACCTGACGGAGCTGCCAATGGCCAAGAACGTTCTCATCACGGGAATTTCCGGTTCACTCAGCCAGCGCGTTGCAGAGCGCATGCTGGCGCAGGGCCACCACGTTGTTGGCGTGGACTACCGGCCGCCGCCACAGGGCCTGCATCCCAACATCAAGTTCTACCTGGCCAACTACAACAAGACCAAGATTGAGGACGTCTTCAAGAAGCACAGGTTTGATTCAGTGTTACACCTGGGCCGCGTGGGCAATCTCAAGGAGTCCCTGGGGAAGCGCTTTGACCTCAACGTGGTGGGCTCACAGAAGATCATGAACCTGTGTGTGGCCAACAACGTGAAGCGCGTGGTGGTGCTCTCCACGTTCCATATCTACGGCGCCCATCCGGCAAACCACATTCCCATTTTTGAGGATGAGCCGCTGCGCGCCGGCGGGGACTTTCCGCAGATTGCGGACGCCATCCAGCTGGACAACATGGCCAGCCAGTGGGTGTACCAGCACCGCAAGACCAAGACGGTGGTGCTGCGTCCTACCAACGTCATTGGGCCCACCATCCACAATGCCATGAGCAGCCTGCTGCGGCGCCCGCGCATTCCGTACCTGGCGGGCTTCAATCCCATGACCCAGTTCATCCATGAGGATGACCTGGCGGCAGCGGTCCTGGCCGCGGAGGCCGGTGACGGCGTGGGTGTGTACAACGTGGCGGGCAGCGGCGTGATGCCGTGGATGACGGCGTTGAAGCTGGCACGCGCCAAGACTTTTCCGCTGCCGTACACGGCGGTCATTGCGTACCTGAAGATGTTCAGCGCGTTCCCGCTCTACCTGGTCAACTTCTTTCGCTACCCGTGTGTGATCAGTGACCGGCATTTCCGGGAGACGTTTGGCTGGGAACCCAAGGTTTCCCTGGAAGACTCGGTCTGGACCACCGTGGCTGACGCGCGGCAGATGCAGGGTCAGAAGCCCCAATATGCGCTCTGAATCCATCCTGCTGGTGCTGTTGCTGGGCTGCGCGCAGAGCGCAACGGATGGCGGAACGTCGTCGTCAGGGTCCGTGTCTTCCTCGTCCTTGCAGGCCTTGTCTTCCAGCGAAACGTCCTCGTCAGCAGGAGCGTCTTCCACAGCGGCATCCGGGAGCATGCAGACGTGCACGTTCAACGTGGACTGCCCTGCGGATGAGCGGTGTGAATGTGATGAGCTCAGCGGGTGTTTCTGCCGGACCGGAGCGCGCGGAACAGGACGCAACGGGGTGGACCCCTGCGTGAGCGGCAATGATTGCCAGACATCACTGTGCATTGAGGGTCCTGCGGCCGGCGGTCTCAGCTACTGCTCCGCGCCGTGTCTGTCCGCGGCGGATTGCACGGGGCAGCTCCCCGTGTGCGCCGGAATCTTTGGGCTGGGTGACGTCTGCATCCGCCAGTGACGATGGAAAATTTCATCTTCAACCCGCGCCGCAGCGCGCAATGGGAGCACCATGGAACTCAAAGGCAAAGTGGCCATCATCAGCGGCGGAGCCAGTGGACTGGGCCGCGCAACGGCGGAGCGTTTCTACGCGCAGGGCGCCTCAGTGGTCCTGCTTGACCGCGAACAGAGCGACGGCGCCAAAGTTGCCCAGGGCCTGGGTGAGCGTGCGTTGTTCAGCCCGTCCGACGTCACCAGCGCGGAGCTGGTCCAGAAGAGCCTGACCGCGGCGGTGGAAAAGTTTGGCGCGTTGCACATTGCGGTGAACTGCGCGGGTGTGGGCACCGCGGCGCGCACGCTGAGCAAGACCGGGCCCATGGACCTGGAGCTCTTCAAGCACGTGATCACGGTGAACCTGGTTGGCTCCTTCAACGTGCTGCGCCTGGCGGCGGAGAAGATGGCGCAGAACCAGCCCAATGAAGAGGGTGAACGCGGCGTCATCATCAACACCGCGTCTGTTGCGGCCTTTGATGGACAGATTGGTCAGGCGGCCTACGCGGCATCCAAAGGTGGCATTGTGTCCATGACGCTGCCCACGGCGCGAGACCTCAGCAAGAACGGCATCCGCGTGATGACCATTGCGCCAGGGCTCTTTGATACGCCCATGATGGCCATGCTTCCGGAAGAGACCCGCAAGGCGCTGGGTGAGAGTGTGCCGTTCCCGCCGCGCCTGGGACGCCCCAGCGAGTACGCCCTGCTGGCGGAACAGATTGTCCTCAATCCCATGATGAATGGTGAGGTCATCCGCCTGGACGGTGCCCTGCGCATGGCACCTAAGTGAATTACTGAAGCCGGTGCTGCTGCTTGATGGCGGTGGCCTGGAGTTGAAGCGCTTCCACTTTGGCCTGGAGCGCTCCAGCACTGCTGGAGATGGTGGAGAGCGCGTCCATGTCATTGGACGCAAACGCGCGCTGCAGCTGCTCCATCATCTCACGGGACTCGCGCAGCGTTGATTGAAGCTGGCTGTGGTAGCCGCGGCACGCGGCGGGCGGCGTGATGGCGGCGGCCTTGCGCTCAGCCTCCCGCGCATCCCGCACAATGGCGTTGAGGGGCTCCGTGTTGCCCTGGCCCAGCCCTTCCACAATGGACGCAGCAAACGTGTTGGCGCTGCCGCCGCCGGCCCCAATCTGCAGAGCGTCCACAGTCTTGAAATAGTCAGACACTTCCTGGGCGCCGGGCCATGCACTCGGCGCGGCGGGTGCGGCGGGCGCAACCGGTGCCCGTGGCGAGGGGCGCGGTTCAGGGGTCACCTCGGGCGCGGGGCGCGCTGCCGGTTCAGTGGGCGGGGTGACGGCGTCCGGCGGCGGGGGTGTTTCCACGGGCGGTGGTGCGGCGCGCGGGCGGATCACCGCCGCGGTGGGCTGGGGGCCTTTGCTGCGCGTGGACTCGCGGCCCGCCAGGAAGGCCACTGCCACCAGAAGGCCCACCAGGGCCACGCCGGTGGCCAACAGAACCGGCCGGGAAACCTGCACATCCGCCATGCGCCACCGTCGTGCGTGGAGCGGGTCTGGTCAACCAGCATCCTCCCGTTGACGGAGCACCAGAGGTGGGATGTCTCCCGACAACGTCAGCGGGGATCCGCACCCCTGCGGACAGAAACTCGCACCGCCGTGGCAGGATGTATCCCTCCCTGGAGTACGCATGACCCGAGTGACCAATCCCGTCCCCGCCCGCACCGGCCAGCTCCCCACGCCGGCGCCGGCGCCCGCACCAGCCCGGACGGAATCCACCACTCGGACGCCGGCGGCAGGCACCAACACCCCTGCCCTCCCAAACCAGCAGGCCACCACCGGGCAGCGCAAGGTCCTGGGCGAATCCAAGGGCATCTCCACCGCCGCACTGCTGGCCAATTCCAATGGTCATACACTAGACATCAGAGCCGCCACGTCGGCTCCCGCCCCCGCGCCCGCTCCGGCGCCGCAGTCCACGCCGGACAACTGGGACATGCTGGGCCCCAAGCTGCAGGAAGGCGGACTGGCCGCGGTGAACGGGCTGGCGCCGCAGGGGATCAAAAGCACGGACGCGCTGCAGGTGCTGGACGCGGTGAAGGACGGGCGCGTCAACGTGGACGTGCCCATGAAGGCCGGCAAATACAAGGTGAACGGTTTTACGGTGGAGGTGGAACAGGGCACCACCATGCGCGTCCAGATGGAAGTGAAGGACGGGAAGCTGGTGCCGTCACGCAATGCCAAGGGTGATGACACAGGGCGCGGCACCAAGGTGGAAATCACGCCGCCACTGGATCTCCCACTCTGGCTGACGGGGCGCGGCGTCTACCTGGAAGACCGCAAGGCAGCGCAGGGGCAGTTCAAGGCGGACATTGGCGGGTTCTTTGACCTCAACGTGAAGAAGACGGGCCTGGGTCTCAAGGACGCGGTGCAGGGCTTCACCAACGGTGATGCGGGCAAGGCAAAAGACGGTGAGCAGGTGGGCGCCAAACACGCCAAATCCGAGGAGAAAGGCGGCGGCCTTCCGGAAGGCATGCTGCAGTTTGACCAGGCGCGCTTCTCCGTTTCCGACGTCACGCTCAAGGACAACGTGGTGAACACGGGAAGCGCAGTGGTGGACCTTGCGCCCGGCAACAAACTCAGCATCCAGGGCAACGCGCGGCAGGCGGTGATCAAGGGGGATGTGAAGATTGATTCGCTGGCGGTGAACCAGGGGAACCTTGCGCTCAAGACCGGGCCCGGCAGCGCACACCTGGAGGCCACGTACACACGCGCGGCAGATGGCACCATGACGTTGAAGACCAGCGTCACCGGCTTCAACGCCAAGCTGGAGAACGCGGAGACGCGGCATGGGACGGACCGCGTCTCCCTGGGCGCATCCACCATCAAGAACGGCTCCATGCAACTGGAAGCGCAGTTGAAAGACGGGCCAGACATGCTGCCGCTGGTGGTGCGCACCAAGACCAGCGCACACTTTGAAGCTGAGGGTCAGCTCAAGGGCGCCAACCTGACGGTGAAGGACGCCAAGGATGACGCGTCCCTGACGGTGGGCCCGGCAAAGTTCAAAGGGACGCTGGACCAGTCACCGGAGGGCATCAAGATGGATGCCACGCTCAAGGGGACGGACATCAACGTCAAGGACATGCAAGGGAACAGCGGCACATCCGGGATTGACCTCCACCACGCCACCCTCCAGGGCGATGCGCGCGTCCGCGTGGACACCGTGCGTGGGAACTTTGATCTGGATGTGGCCGCCAAGAACGTGGACATCCGGCTGGATGACCTGCGTGGCACCAGTGAAGCCGTGGCCCTGGACCTGGGCCGCACTGACGTCAAAGGCACGGGCAACGTGCACGTCTCCACGCAGACGGGCGTGAACATTGACGGCAAGCTGGCACTCAAGAGCACCATTGATGGGTTGCGGGTTACGCCGCCGTCATCACCGTTTTCCATGGACATGAAGGCGGGCTCGCAGCTGGACATGAAGGTGAGCACGCTCAACGCGGGTCCCGCCGGGTTCTCCATGAAGGCCACCGGCAATGTGGACCTGGGTCTGAACAACTATGACCTGAATCTGCCCGGCGTGACGGCGTCAGGGGACGCGCGCCTTAAAGGCAATACAGATCTCACCATTGGCAAGGACGGCGTGGAATTCAAGGGTGACGCGCAGCTCACCATCAACGCGCGGGATGCCAAGGTGGCGCCCAACGGCGCACAGTTCTCCTTGGACGCGGGTGCGGGCACCACGTTGGACCTGCACCTCAAGGAGCTGCGCGCGGGACCCACCGGCGGCGCCGTGAAGCTGGGCGCCGGCAGCACGCTGAACGCCGTTCTGGACGGTGGACAGATCCAGGCGGGCAGCACGCTGGTGAACCTGGAGAAGGGCAGCACCGCGCGTTTTGACATCACTTCCGTGGCTGCCAACAACGCCGGGGTTGAGGAACTCAAGGGCAAGCTTGCTGTGGATGCACGCGTGAATGCAGCCACGGTGGACGCCAGCGCGCTGAACACGCCAGGCCTCAAGATTGAATCCGTGCAGGGGGCGCAGGCCCGCTCCAAGATCAGCATTGACGACGTCACGCTGCGGCAGGACGGCACCTTCAACCTTAAGGGCGTCAACGTGGGCGTGCAGGCCGCGGCGGTCGTGCTCGGCGTGGGGGCCCCCCTCGTACTCCCCGTGATGGTCGCCTTTGGCGTCGCCCTGGATCAGATCATGGACCCCGCCTTCGGCGACGGCGCCTACCGCGAC
>Ga0163144_10015759_pt1 | contig 15557 bp, 11 predicted proteins | sample OliLak19BULKMAT1_FD_123175 | JGI IMG/M metagenome (GOLD analysis project Ga0163144, IMG submission 123175) | Freshwater microbial mat bacterial communities from Lake Vanda, McMurdo Dry Valleys, Antarctica - Oligotrophic Lake LV.19.BULKMAT1 | ecosystem: Environmental > Aquatic > Freshwater >...
CGATGTTGAGGGTGAGTTTTTCTGCGCCGACATAATCATCTTTCGTGTTGGGTGCTTTTGCCAATTTTTCGATATACAGGTCTTCATTGTCATAATATGGCATGATAATCACGGGAAATCCGCTAACAACCTCTGTGCCAGTGAAAATTTTTGGCGTATGACCCATTGTTGCCAAATGCAATAGCACCGCCTTTTCCTGCTCAAATTGGGGAAGACGGCTGGCATCACGCGGGATTTTGGCAATGCGTCCATCGGACAATTTATACACATCGCCCAAGATACCACTGCCAATATAATTCTTTACCAGGTCATAGGTCAGTATGGTTTTATCATCAAGTTGAATCAGTCTTGTATCGTTGCTTGTATCGTTGGTCATACATTATACCTCGCTAATTTTTCCTCTAATGCCTCTCGCTCAGATTGGGCGATGAGGGTAAAGGCGGTATATAAATCGGAAATGATTGGTTCATTGCTATTTTTTTCGCGCATGGTCACCAGTCCTTGTTGATAGGTCGTGTAAATATCCATCAATACCCCTACTGTGCGAATCTCATCATGGTCTTTCGTCCGAAATTTAAGCAATTTGCGAATCCGTTCCCAATGTGTCCCCTGCCCCGTCTCTGGGGATATGGCTTGCATCCGCGCTTTTATCATGGCATCACATTCGGTTTGCAGAGTGCTATACAAAAAAGTGCGTGGTTGGTGGGCAACCGTTTTGCCCTTCCACACAAATTGATACGTTGCCAAATACCAGCTTGGGTCATGGCTTGGCTCGGTGAGTGGGGCGCATTCATCACCCACCATCACCCCAAAATAGCGCATGGTATCGTCTAACGGTTGGTCACATAAATAGCCGAGTGCATCTAATAAGACAAATAATTTTAGGCGTGTCTCATATTCAAACAACGCCACCACAGGCGCAGACAACAATCGCCGATTATCGTACAATTCATACGTCACGGCGGTGCGTTCTGGGACAAATAGGTGGTGGATGTTGCGATTGAGAAACAGCCGATATTTTTCATATAACGCCTCATAGTGTGGAATCCCTTGCAGGGGTTGTTCGTTATATTCCACAAAATACGTGATTCTGTCGCCACTAGGGGCGATGAGGTCGGCTTCTTGTGGGGCAAATTGGTGGGTTAATGCCGTCATAAATGCCGATTTGCCCGCATGACTCGATGGCGCAGAGGGCAAAAAGGCGCGGGTGATGAGGGAGGTATGGTCATGGATGGGGTAATATCTGCCCTCAATCATCTGCTTTAGCCGATTAAACACAGGCATAGCACGATACTCATCGGTCAGATAATCGTCCCACAGGTTCACGTCTCTATCAGATAAATCCACCAACCCCAACCAGTGTGTCTGATTAATCGTCACATCCGTGATATTGGCGGATAGTCGCTTATTGCCGATGGTCAGTTCTAGCGCGTCAAATTCGATTTGCCAGCGAATTTTTTCCATCCAGCCCACCGATAATTGTGTCCATAACCCTGCTTGGCGCTCATTTTCCCACGGTTCATCCTGAATCCACGCGCAAAAAGGGCTATTGATGGGGCGCACAGGCTGTTTATGGGTGGCACGGAACGTCTCATCCAACGCCATCAACGCGGTCATCCACTGTTGCAATTGGGCATACAACGTCTTGGCGGTGCCATAAAACGCGCTCACAATATGCCGAATCGCCATCAGTGTAATGCACCGTTCTTTGCGTAAGACATCATCGGCTTGGTCTTTGAGATAGGTTTCTGCGAGTGGCGTGAGTTTGCCAAATCGTGAGACATGCCCCGTTGCTAAAAGTCGTATGCCTGTGAGTTCATTGAGGCGTTTGCGTTGGCTTATGTGGCTAGTGAGGGTGGCAATATCTTTGTCGAGCATGGTCACAAATGGTGCGAGCGATTCGACCACCGTCTTGAGGCACGCCACCGCCAAGACCACTCCACCCGCACTATTTGTTTGGGCAAAGGGTGCGCCTAGCCACCGTTCTATGGCTTGAGTGAGCGCATCGGTGAGGGTGGTGGTCATGAAGGGCGCATAGCGGCGCGTCATGCCATCGCTATAAAAATTGGTGTCGTGCAGGTCATAAATATCACCCAATTGGTATGGGTCTTCGATATAATGGGTCAAAAATTGGGCGGTGGTGAGGGCTTTGGGCTTGGTTTGGGGAATTTGCCGTGACGAAAAATCGTCTAGGCGCATAGGTAAAACAGAGGGCGAGATAAAGTGCTGTTGCAACGCAACGGTAGGCATATTCATGAGCAGAATCGGCTTTTTTTGGACGATGGCGCTCATGAACGGGGGCATATCGCGCCAATCTGCCAGACGGGTGAGCGCCTCTTTTTCTGCAGACGGCGCTGTTGTGCCAATGGTCATGGTCAAAAGGCGGGTGGCAAAATCGGATTGCCAACAGGCATAAAGATAGGTGGTTGGCATGGCTATAGAATAGGCGGCAAACGCGCTACACAACAAAAAGCGACGGTCTAACTGGGCTTGGTTGGCAATGGCTATCACATGCAATTGTGTCTCTAGCCGATTGCTATAATTGCTCACGTTATGCTCTAAGAATTGGCGACTATACACGGTATCATCGGCAACCGCTTCTTGGGTATTTTGCAATTGTGCCATACCCACCTCTGCCCACAGGTGCGCCAATTGAGGATGGGCATCATAAATAAACAACCGATTAAACAACGTGGCATGGTTGATATTCAAAAAGGCGAATGGCGATTCTGTGGGGAATAAATTTTGCTCCACATTGCCAAAGGTAAACCGAAGCCACTCGCGCATGGTGGCAAATTGCCCCGCATCATACGCCGATGGACTGGGCATGGCGATATTAATCAGCCAGCGCGGAGTGATGCTTGGCGCTTTATCTTTGAGCAAATAACTGACCAGATGAAAAATATCCAGCATCAACGCCGATAACGGGTCTTGGAGGTCGGCAAAGATATAAATCAGCACCTCATTAGAATCGGTATTGGGCAGGTTATCAAAGGTGTTGGTGATATGGGAAAAAAGCGCAGATGGGCGATTTTCTAAGTGCCATAAATATTGCCCGCGAATATCTGCTCGCCCCAACGCCCCGCGTGACTGACCGGGGATATCGAATGGGTATGACCAATCACCTACTTTTGACGGGACGCGGTGAAATCCACGCAGGCGCACACGCCCCTCGCTGTTGGGCATCATCTGGCGCAAGCGTGTGAGGGTGGCATTGCCCAAATCGCCAATGCCAATCACAATCGCACGATGATAAGTCACACTGGTCACTATTAGTTATCCTCTAGGGGATAAAAGATATCTTTGACGATAAAATACCGATAGTTCCCCATCTCTTTGATAGATTGTTCACTTTTGGATAAGAGGGTATATGGGTCGGTATCAATCTCTACGTATGCCATACTCTCCTTGCTCATCTGACCCTCTTTTTTGGTGGTCACTTTGAGAGATGAAATGCCCAAGCGTAACAACTCTATGGGTTCATCGAAATCGGTATAGGTGACAGTATGTTTTTTGGGCAAGGCTTTCTCCCAAATGGCATATTTGCTTTCACCAGATTGTATCACAATCTGAATTTTGCCACTTAGTGGGTTGCGCCGTGAGGCATAAAACGCAATAAATAATCGTCGCGCTAATAAACCCAGTATGCCTGCCAAAATAATCAGCAAACCCCAGATAATCAGTCGCACAACGGTGACAATAGATGGTGTGCTAACGGTGAGTGGCAGGCTATAGTTATCCTGTATGCTGGCGACATAACTAAATCTGGCGCGGTTGAGTGCTGTGGCATCCTGATTAAGCGTCACATTGACGGTATAATTCCCCGCAGGCAATTGGCTGATGGTCGCCAAATATACACCAGGGGCATCGGTTGAGTTGAGGCAAATACCAAAATCTATCGCCCTATCGCGGCTAGTGACATTATCTAAAATTTGCAATTGAAACGGCACCGGACGGGGCGCTGTGCCAGTACAATGTGACCGTTCTGGGAAGGTAGCATCAGTAGAAAATTCTGGGAAATCTCTGAGTTCAGACGCATCCTCATTGGTCAACCGTACCTCAAACGACAATGAAGCAGATGGAAATGGGGCATTATTGCCCGTGGTTACCCATGCGATAGTTTCTGGTTTGAAGATATTGGCAAATACATCCTGATATTCATCCATGGCATACGTGGGGTCAAATGTGCCAATGGTGAGGCGAGTCGTATCATCCACATCCACCAAGCGTCTTAATTGGGAGGATGATGGGACGGGCAAACTATCGTCTATAGGAGATGCGACACTATCGAACATCACATTGACCACCAACCGACATTGCCCCGATTCTGCAAATGTCACGGTTGTCCGCAAAATATCCACCCCATTGGCGCTATCTGGGTTAAAAATAGCACGACTAAGAGACTCACACGCCTGTGTCCCCTGACCATCAATGGATTCGGTGATGAGGGTGGCGGTCACACCGTTAGGGATGGGATACGGCTCACCATCCACCTCAACCCGCACTACAATGGGAATTTCGGTATCGCGGGAAGTGTTGAGCGTTGTCGTCCCTCCCTCTTCGCCAATATCGGCAATAAAATTCATGCGGATTGGACTCACCGTCACAAAGGCGGGGTTGGGTGTCAGAAAAGAATAATCGAGGGTGTTATCTTCTGTCCAAGCCGATTGTGGTGTGGCTTGTAGGGTGAAGGTATAGGGACGATTTTCTGCCAAGAAAAATAAGTCGCTTTGCAAAGCGACACTATCATCTAGCAGTGTGACACGGGTAAAAGATGTGAGTGTAAACGGCGTATCATTGCCCACAACGGCGGTAGCGCTCAGGTTAGGGAGGGCATTTTGGGCAATGGGCAACGGTGCGCCATCGTTATTAAATAGCTGGTATATCAGGCGGAATTGCTCATATTGTGTCGGGGAATTGCCCGCTTCGGGGACAATGGTCAAACGCGCTTCGGCAGGGGTATAAAAAATAAATCCGTCTATTTTATGGTCTGGTCTGGAGGCGGTGATGATGCCCTGTGGCGGACTTGGGAATTGATAGAGATAGACATTACCCAAAAATTCGCCTGTGGGGACATCTAACGGGCGAGTATTGCCTGCCAGACTAAACACAGGGGATGCGATACTAATTTGTTGGTTGAGGTTGGTTCTAGATAACAAAAATAACATATTGGCTTGTGCCTGATAATATGGCACAGCGAAGCGTCCTTCGGTCACACGGGCTAGGCTAGGGTTAATTTGCGCCCAATCTAAATCGGCTACACGCACATCTAGCCCACCTGCGGGCAATTCTAACGTACCTTTGCTTTTGCCAATCTCGACAAGTAATAATTGGGCGAGGATGCTGGGCATTTCATCTATATTATCAAAATCATAAAAATTGCCCCCTGTCGCAGACACAAGCGATTCCACCCTTGTTAAAATAGATGTGCCGCCGCGGGTATGACCCGTTCTAAAAATGGCTTTATCCACCGTGAACGGGGTGAGAAGCATGTGGGTGGTGGTCGAAAAAATCACCGTGTTAAGGTGCGATTGAATAGTACCAGCATTTTCTGTGCAAAGCGTGCTTAGCGCCTCGCACGAAACGCCATCGGTGATGACGATTAAGACATTGCGGGCATTGGGGTTTGAATTGGCATTATTGGCAAAAACACGCGTGGCTTCGCGTGCCAAAGTCGCCCAATTGCCCGTTCCAGTTGTGCTGGACGGGGGGCGCAATGCCAGTTGTGGGTCGTCAAAGGCGCTCACATTGCGCCACCCCTCATCCCAGGCGCGGGCGGCATTGGAAAAGGGGATAAGATTAACATTCATCCGCACCCCCAACAAATCGGCATTTTGCCCCAACCATGTGAGGATTTTTGTAGCAGAATCAAAGCGCATGTTGGTGGGGTCGGTGGGTCGCAAATTGGCGCGACCAACCCCCTCTCTTTCACGGATAATAGGAACTTCTTGGTCGCCACTTTCAATGTCATAGTGACTGCGCGAAATATCAATGCCTAAAATAATATTAAGGACAGGCAGAGATGATGAAATCACAGGGGCATCTGGTGTGGGAACGACATCCCCTTCATCATCGTCTTGTGCCAAGACAGACCCCTGCCCCAACACACCCAATAACACAATTATCAGCACAAAGCGGTATCTTAGTCGCATAAGCATAGCTGTTCTAGATCCCCTGTATACTCTGAATCATAATCTGTTGGGATATTCAGTGTCCCTTTGGGCAAGCACACCCGATTAATTTTGGCAAAAACATGATGTGCCTCTATAAAATTGAGCGTGGCATACATGGCATATTTGGGAGACTGGCCCCGCGGAAAGCTCACACTACCCACATTCACCACCAATGTCTTGTTGGCGGTTAGGTCAAATTTATCCCCTTGCGCTAACTCGTCATGAGGCACATGGGTGATGCTATCGGTGGTGCAATCATAAAGCGCAATCATAGCATGATGTGTGTGTCCGTTGATAACCACGCGGGGCAACACCCCATTATACTGATGCAGGTGGTTAATTTGGGCTTTTATATCGGCATCCTCACGAGTTGGCTCCCAAATGGAGTCATCACCATTAATCTGCCCATCTTTGAGGATGAAGCGTCCATGCACCGTATGAACACCCGCAAAAATATCTGGCACAAGATTTTGCCCATAGACGGGCAGTTCGCGCAACCAATCGAGCAAATCATCGCGTTCCCCTGCATGAATCAATTGCCGATTATACTCATCCCAATAGGTATCTGTGGGGTTCATTCTGGAATGCGACAATTTTTCGTCTATCAGGCGGGCTTCGTTATCAAAAATATTTTGGTCGTGGTTGCCCCGCACCCATGAGGCTTGATGCCATTCATCTTGTTGGCTATACAAAATTTTGAGGGCTTGTGCCACCGCAATCGGTTGAAATCCGCGCCCAATAATATCACCCAAGCACCAATAGCCATCGGGGTTTTGTCGTTGCATGGCGACATAAACCGCCTCCCATGTGGCAATCACGGCATGAATATCTGAAAAAGCAACAATTTCCATCGGTGTACCCCTCTATGAGTCTTATAAGTCTATCAATTTTTTGCGGTAATTGGTGATAGCGCGGGAATATGGCGCAATTTGCTCCATCTGCACCAGAAGCATTTCTGCCCTAGCACGCTGAATGAGTCTGTCCCTGCCCCGTAACCGCCTGGTCTTGTTAAACACGTCAAAATACTCATTTTCGAGGCCTTCATATTGACTCGCGGCTAAGGCATAGCCATCTCTGATACCACGAATTTTGGCAATCTCATTGAGGAGCGTCTGATATTCTTTTTGGGCTTGTTCAATGATTTTTCGGGCTTCGGTATATGGGCAATCTCGAATTGCCGCTGGATAATCAAATGATGAGGCAATTTTTTGCCGTCCCTGACTATTTGCCAGATAGGGAATATTTTCGTATTTGCCCAAACGATTCTCGGTATTGATGAGGTTGTCGAGTGTTTGTCGGGCGTTATTAAAATCGGCAGACTGGCGATATTCTTCGGCACTCGCCAATAGTTTCTCAAACTCGCCAACGGCAATTCCCTCGCTGGTTTGGGCATTGCGCCAAATTCTGACCAATTCAATGGTCTTTTGCCCACCCAGCAACCACTCACGCAACCCCGCATAGCCATTGACACTGGGCAAAGCGATTTGCATATCATTTGTCTTTAGATTGGTCGGCAGTTTATCCCCATAGACACGCTTGATCCTAAAAATCTCGAATTGATGCTTGAGCGCCTCAAAATTGTCCATCTCGGTCAATGCTCTAGCAAACTCTTGTGCGTTGGTGAGGTTTAAGATGGTCGTCCAATGCGAGACGATGGTGGCAAAATCGTTGCTGAGGGTGTGTTTTTTGTCCTCAAATCCCAAAACAACGGGGTGCGATTTGCCCACATCACCTACTTTGATACCTACTTTGATACCTACTTTATCCGCGATGAGGTCGGCAAAATAACCGTTGACATCCTCTTGAAATTGGGCAAATTCTTCGGTGAGCTTCATCGAATACGTATCGAGTGTGTCATAGGTCATCGGATAGCCATCCAGACGCATACTAAAATTTTTGGTACGCGCATCAAAGCCCTGAATCGCATTCCGCATTTTTTCTACCAATGGGATAGTCTCGCGCATCTCACCCGCAAACTCGACAAATTCTGCCACACCTGTGAGGTTATCGGCAATATTATTGAGGCTTTGCATGTCCTTCATTTGCTCATCTAAGCGCATGACCATCTCGTTTAACGGCGTTTCATCATCCCTCATGAAGGTCTCGAAGGTGGTTTTTAGTTGGTCAAAAAAATTCTTCTTGAGATTTTCCAGTTGGATAAAATTATCAATATCGCGCTTAGACTCTGGATTAACCAGCAACATTTTGGCATAGCGCAAAAAGGCTTTTGGCGAATAGCGGTCATTGCCAGTAGCACTTTGCGATTTGTCACGCAAGGCATTGGATATGGTCTTAATATAGCCATCGTATTCACCAGTAAAATCGCGCAGGACATCACGGGCGGGCATCCCCTCACCAAAAAAATTATTGAGGCTGTCGAGGGTGGTCTTAAAGCGTTGGATATTGGCTTCGGCATCGGTGACATATTTATTCATATCGTCAATAGACCCGATTATCGCCCGAATCTTGCTGGAAACCTCGACCACCTGCTGGTCGAAAGAATTGAGCGGATTTTTTCTGTTCTGCCCGATGATGACATTAATTCTGGGGACGGTATCTTCTACACGGGTCGCGCCAGAATTTCGGTTGCTGACAACGGTAACATTTTGGATGTAGAGCAAATCTAGTTTGAGGCAGGTGACATAATAATGAACGGCTTGGGTGGGCTGTTCACGGGCTAGGTCTATCCCCTTCTTCACAAATTCGCGCAAATCATTGAGCCAATCTTGAAAATCGGAGTCTTTGGGGCCAGCAGTAAGTGGGCGTTGATTGAGCAAGTCGCTCGATTCGCTCACAAATTGCGCGGTTCGCGCCTCATTAAGCAATTCCACAATGGCATCGGCATCTGAACCACTCTCACGGGTGAGAATTAATTCATAGGCAGTAATCATCTCATCGGCTATTTTGAGTGCGCGTGCCTCTTGCACCTCACGCAATACCTGATAGCGTGGCGGAACAAAGCTATCTGGCAATTTGCGGTGCATCTCACCAAGCCGTGTGAGCAAATTGACATCAAACGGCTTTGAAATGGGATGATAGTGCATGATAGACTCGACAAACAAATCGTTCCATTTGCCCTCCTCTGCCTTATTCCCAGGCGATTTAATCAGTTCTAGGCTTTGCCATACCTCAATAAATTCTTTGCTCCTGAGCGCATTGGTCGCACGGTTAAAAGACCGTTCATTGCCAATTGCAATCTGCTCTTGTTTTTCGGCTTCGCTGAGGGCCGAGGCTATTCGCCCTTTGAGATTTTCATCGGCTACCATGCCAGATGTCGCCAATTGGCGCAATTTGACCACACGCTCATTCAAAGACAAGTCGCCCGCCTTCATAAAATCCAAATAGGCTTGCAACTCGTTGGTGATGGGTTCATAAAGCGGATTATTGGCAGATTTGGCACGGGCATAGGTCACTTGCGATTCGACTGTGAGCATGTTGGGCGAGGTTAAATACCCGCGCAGACGCTCTATATCGGCAACCGCACTATCCCGCGAGGTGACTTGTGCCACGACTGATTCATAATCGGCATGGCTTTTGAGCAGGGTCTCAATATGTTTTTGGCGCAATTCGCGCAGGCTGTTCATGAGGTTGGTGGCGCTGTCGGTCATGATACGGGCAAACATATCATTGATACGTGTGCCAATATCTGCCATACTTTCGGCAATGGTATCTAATTCTTGGTCATACGCCTTAATGCGATTCACCACATCTTCACCTTCCACGATGGGAAGTATGAGGACGGCGTTATTTTCTTTGATGAGACCTTCGGCACGCACAAATTCACCACTTTGAATGGCGACATCAATCGAATCGGCAACAGTAAACAAGTATACCGAAAAACGTCGTCTGAGCGATTGATAGGCATCTTTGACCGCCATAGAACTGCCTTCGGCAAGGGGGTAGCGTCGCAAATTGCTCTGATATTCTGTCCACAGCGACATCAGTTCTGGGCGGGTGGATGCGCTCACCGCCTGATTGGAAATCCGTTGCGCCTCTGTTTCTATTTCATCAAATACATATACCTGCGAATCTATCTCCGACTTAAACTTAAAAAAGTCTTGGCGTTCTGCTGTGCGGGTGATGTCTGGGACAAATTCGGTCTCTAGCCGATTAAATTTCTCGAGGTATTCGGCATGAATCGCTTCTGCCTCACGTGGTCTACCCAATGCCAGCAATTGGCGAATCCCCAAACGCCCTTCCCCACCCTCCATATAGGTAATGAGTTTCTTCTGAGCAAGGGCTAAGGCACGGTCACTATAAGTTTTATACGCATCCTCTTTCGATGCCACAGTCGTGACACTACCCGATTCATCATAAATCTGAATTTTAATATCGGCTGGGTTCTTGCGGATATAGTCGAGTGTGGTGACATAATCTTCAATCAATGCGCCAGAGGTCAGGCTCTTTTCTGCGACATTGAGGCTCTCACGACGTTTTTCTGCCTCTTCAACCAATTGGCGCAAGCGGTCTTTGAACGGCTCGCTATAATGGTCGTTTTTCTCATATTGACTCAATTGTTGTTTGGCTTCTTCGAGGGCTTTGGTGTAATAAGGCAACAATCCTTTGGGGGAGATAGTTGGCGTTGCAATCTGAAGGGCAACGGCTTGGTTCCAATGAAAGCGCACCGTCTTTTCGGCTTCGGCAAAGATGACATTTTCTTTGTGTTGAGAAATCTTGCCATATACCCGATTAGAAACTGTGCCATGCTTAAAACTTGACTCGCGCAATAATACTCGTTCTAGGCGATATAACAAGCCCTCAGCGATTTTTTCGTCAACAGACTCATTAGACAAAAATCTATCTATCTCTTTTTCGACCTCTGGCACGAGTTCTTCTGATTTTTGCCGAATCTGTGTCCATTTTTCTTCTAATGTGGCACGCGAATAGGTGGTACTTCCCTCTTTTTGTTCCCGATTGAATGTATCCCAAACACTTTCGGCAGAACGACAATCGCCTCGTTCTAGGTAACTATCGATGATATTTAATTGTTCATCATTTGACATTGGCATTCCCCACAACAAAAAATAACGGAAAAACGATAAATATTACATAAAACAAAAAAATTCACTGAATTACAAAACAGACTATACCATTATTTGCTAGAACTTGCAAGTAAGTTACAGCTTTTTCATAAATGATTTTCGCTATATTGCTTGACATAAACTTATAAAGCGTATATTCTTTCTATTAAGAATAATATGCACATCACACAGAAAGGGGATTCGATGAGTGATGTTATCCGCAGTGATAAAGAAGAATTAACGAAAATTGCTAAGATATTTACCGATGAACGCGCTATATGGGAAGGGCTTTTGCGTGAATTACGCGCCCAATATGGCGAGTTATGTGCTGGGGCATGGAAGGGTAAAGCCGCCAATGCCTTCTTTTTAGAGATGGAAAACGAGATTTTTGTGGGATACGAAAAGTTACTCAGTGCGTTGTTGGACGGGGGGAATGGGATTTCGCAAATTTGCCAAATATTTGAGACGGCAGAAGAAGAAGCCAAATCCTGCGCCAATTTTACTATCTAGTCGTGGGTTATAGTAGAGATAAGGAGACTTCTTATGTCAAATGAAATTGATAATAAAATGGTCTATTCCCAAATGGAAAAGATGAGCAGTTTGTTTAGCAAAGCCGCCACCCAATTGGAAGAAACCACGCGAAAGATGTCACAAATTGCCACTGAATTGCAAAATGGGGCATTGCAAGGCAAAGCGGGCGATGTGCTGGCACAGGCAATCACCACCGACTTCAACGGTAGCCTCACTAGTCTGTCGAATAAAATGACCGAATTGAGCAACGATATTGAGGGCGCAAAGAACAATCACCGCGATGGTGTCACCTCTTTTGCCACCCGCTTTAAGTAAACATCCGTCATAGACATCATAAGGAGGCATATCATGGGAATTAGCATTGCAATACGGTTAGGGGTTATCCATATCATTCATCAGATGATAGAGATGATTATCAGCAAAATAAAGGCAGAAGCCGCCAAAATTGAAGGTATCATGAGTACCATCACAGGAAGCTATATGCAAAAGCTAGAAAGTTGGCAAGGCACAGATGCCGATGCCTTCCGCAATGAGGTGAATAATCGGCTGAATCGGCAATTGGAAAGCCTAAAGAACACTATTTTGCAAATTCCAAAAGGGATTGGCGATGCCGAAGTGTGCATGGTCAATGCCGATAACAAAGCCGCCACCGAAGCCCAAAAATTAGCCGACATCTTCAAAAATATTTATCGCTAGTCGTGTATCAGAGAGGAACAGTATTATGTCGTCTGACGTTAGTCAAATAGATTACGAGGCGGTGCGGGGTGTTGCCGAAGGATTTAATCAGAGTGGCGAAACACTTCAGGGTATAGATAGAGCCATCGAAGGCTTTTTGACCATGCTCAAATCACAAGCGTTTGTGGGGATGGTTAGCACCGCCATGCTTAATAGTTATATCAACGATGTACGGACACAACTTAATGAGGTTATCAAGACCTTATTGGAGATGTCCAACGACCTCAAGGCAGGCGTTGGTATCAGGGAAGATGTAGATACAGGCAATTCTGCCAAATTTAGATAAGGCAGTAATAGTGGCGGATAGGTGTACCTATCCGCCACCTACCCTATTACAAAATACGCTGACCCATCAGCCCGGAGACCAATTCCACCGCCGTCATCGCGGTTTGATTGCTAATATCCAAAATGGGATTGACCTCCACCACATCCAACGATGTCACCTTGTGGCTATCTGCCAAAATTTCCATGAGCAGATGTGCCTCCCGATAGGTTAGTCCACCAGGGACGGGTGTGCCAACACCAGGGGCATGGTGTGGGTCTAATCCATCGAGGTCGAGGCTCACATGGATGTGGGTCATATCGGCAAAATGTTTGAGGACTTGGTAGGCGATTTGTGCCACGCCGTTTTCGTCTATCTCGCGCATGGTATAGGCTTTTATATCCCCCCTAGACAAGCGAGCGCGTTCCCCCTCATCGAGTTCACGCAGACCGATATATGCCAATTGCGATGGCTGTATTTTTGCGCCTGCATACCCAATATCGGTGAGGCGGTTGGGTGTCTCGCCCAATAATGCCGAGATAACCATGCCATGTATATTGCCCGATGGCGATGTGGACGGGGTATTAATATCGCCATGGGCATCTATCCACAGCACACCCGTCTTTGGGGTTGCCACTGCCGATACTGTGCCAATGCTCATGCTATGGTCGCCACCCAGAAAAATAACTTTTTCGCCCGCAGACACGGTATTTTTGGTGCGCTCATACACCTGCTGGCAGATATTGGCAATTTCTGGCAGATGATGTGCAGTGCCAATTAGGTCGCTACTATCATAAGGCGATTCGATTTCTTCTGCCTGTGGCGCGTAAATATTACCCCCATCGTGAACTTCATAGCCTAGTTTGATGAGGCGTTCTTGTAACCCCGCATAACGGATAGCGCTGGGTCCCATATCCACACCACGCCGTTGTTGCCCCAAATCCATCGGTACACCAAAAATCCGCACTTTTTGCTTGGTCATCTTGTCTTATGCTCCAATTTTTTATTTTTAATAGTAGATTATAGCTAAATTTTGCCCCAGCGAATGGCTATGGCGCTCCATGTATAGCCCACGCCTGCGCCTGCCAATACCACCAAATCGCCGTCATGAATTTTGCCCTGTGCCAAACCCAATTGCAACGCCACCGCTTGGTCTACACTTTGGATATGCCCATAATCTTCTAAATACACCGATTTTTCTTCTGGGACACCACACGCCGCCAAAATTTCTCGATAAAACGAGCGTTTCATGTGGACGACGCCCATAAAGCCAATATCTGCCAATGTCGCGCCACTTTTTTCGACTGCCTCGCGGATGACACGGATAAAATTGGGCAAGGATGTCTCACCGAGCCGTGCGGTCATATAATCCACATCCATCACATCCAACCTGCCCACCACATCCCCAACAATATCGTGTTCACCCGATGGTGTGGCGCGTGGATTGAGTACCACCGTCTCTGATAATGTGCCGTCGGTAAAAGCGGATGCGCCCAAAATAATATTTTCGGTAGCATCGCGCTTGAGTACCAATGCCGACGCCCCTGCCCCAAAGTTGAGCATGAAACGGGTGCGCGGATTGGCGGGATTCACGATGTCGTTTTCTCGGCTAGCGGCGGCGAGTAACGCATATTCGAGCGTGGGGTCCGCCAACATTATACCCCGCGCCACATTGAGCGCGATGGGCGCACCTGCACACAACGCATAAATCTCGAAGCCATAGGCGTTGATTGCCCCCACCGCCTGCTGAATCTTTCCTGCGCTATTCCACACCACATGGTCTTTGTGTTCGCTCCCATGCGAGATAACCACATTGATTTTTTCTGGAGAAATACCCGCATGGGCAACTGCCAAAATCCCCGCTTGCGATGCCATATAACTGATAGTATCGCCATCCCCCGCGATATGGCGCTGGCGGATACCCATTTTCGACTCTAATATGTCGGCGGGAATCCCTGTAGATGATACAAGGTCATGCGCGGTCTGAATTTTTTCTGGAAAATATGTGCCAATGCCAATAATGCCGATGTGTGTCATAATTGCTACCTTAAAATAGGTTTATTTTGTATCATTTATTTAGACAAGCAAGCCTAGCATATTTTGATGATGATTGCCAGATGGTGGCATGGTTTATCCACGCACATTTTTTATCTAGCCACCCCGCCCCGAATCGGTTATAATTCCCCGTCCGTTCATCAGCGAAAGGATAAATCACCCAACATGGTCATCGTTAAAAAAGTGTGTGCCTATATCACCCATAACAATCGGCTCTTGGTATTCTCGCAACCAAAAGCACCAGAGGCGGGGATTCAAGTTCCGGGTGGCTCTGTCGAGGACGGCGAAACATTAGAGGAAGCAGTTTTGCGCGAGGCATACGAAGAAACAGGGCTAACGGGTTTGGTCATCAATGGCTATCTGGGCGAGCAAAAACGACTCTTTTTGCCCGATGAAACTCACCATCGCCATTTTTTTCACCTCACTTATCCACATACCCCGCCCGAAACATGGGAACATATTGAGCGTTTTCGGTCAGATGGCAACCCCACGCCGATTGTCTTTTCGCTATTTTGGGCAGATATTCATCACGCCCCGCGCCTGATTGGTCAGATGGATGCCTATTTGCTGGTGTTGCAGAGCATTATGGGATAAATTTTCTGGATAAAAGGATGTGGGGCAAAACGCACAATCCACCCGTACACAGCCACAATTTAATCTAATGGAACAACTATTTTGAATTCAAATGATTTTCAAATTTCAATGGATAAGCATTTTCAAGTCAATTATCAGCTTAAATCACCCCTATCCCCCCAGCCCCCTTATCCCCACTGCGTGGAG